>Ga0182742_1001316_pt1 | contig 32461 bp, 23 predicted proteins | sample eDN5th37CBELigMG_FD_128880 | JGI IMG/M metagenome (GOLD analysis project Ga0182742, IMG submission 128880) | Enriched Miracle-Growth compost microbial communities from Emeryville, California, USA - eDNA 5th pass 37_C BE-Lig MG (version 2)... ... | reverse complement strand
CTGGCCAGCCCGTTCCTCCCGCCATCGATCTTCGAGGACGGCCCGGCGCTGCTCGGCGAGGACGAGGTCGAGGCGGTACTCGCGCGGCTGCGAGGGGTGTCGGTGCCGGTCGAGTTCGTCGGGCCGCGGATCTACTGGGGGTTCGACCGGCCGGAGCTCACCCGCTACAACCGCGTGGAGGGTCTCTCGACCGGCGTCCGGTTGAGCGCCGAGTACGGCAAGCTTAACGTCGACCTCACCCCGCGCCTGGCGTGGGCCGAGTGGCGCAACTCCGGGGCGCGGCTGGACGCGCGGTGGGAGGGGATCGGCTACCGGCCGTACCTCGGCGTCTACCACGGGATCGCCGCCGTCGACCCGGCGCTCCAACCCTTCGACCTCGCCAACTCCCTCGGCGCCCTCCTCTGGGGTCGCGACCTCGGCGACTACTACGGTGTATACGGCGCCGAGCTGGGGGGCGGGCCACCGCCAGGACGCGCGCTGCGCCTCGACTGGCGGCTCTACGCCGAGCGGCAGTACCCGGTCGCGAACGAGACCTGGACCTCGCTGCGCCGGCTCTGGAGCAAGGAGGACCCGTTCCGCCCGAACCTCGAGGCCGATACCGCGACGCTGGCCGGGCTCGCGCTCGAGCTGCGCCTCGCCCGCGGGCTCGACCCCGCCGGGTTCCGCTGGGGCGCCCGGGCGCTGGTCGACGGGGCGACGGGGAGCCACGACCACCTCCGCACCTCCCTCGCCCTCCACCTCGCCGGCCCCCTCCCGGGCGGGGTGCTCGGCTCGATCGAAGGGGAGGCGGGGAGCGCGTTCGGCGAGATCCCGGTCCAGCGACTCTGGGCGCTCGGGTGGACGCCGACGCTGCGAGGGTACGCCCCCCGCGCCGCGACCGGGAACGCCTTCTGGCGGGCGCGCGCGGAGCTCGGGACACGGGTCCCGGTGGGGCGGCTCATCGTCTTCACTGACCTGGGGTGGGCGGGGACGCGCGCAGATTTTCCCGGTACCACGCCGCTGGTCGGGGCGGGGGTGGGGGCGAGTCTCCTGGATGGGCTCCTCCGCGTCGACCTCGCCCGCGCGCTCCGAGGGGCGAGGGTCTGGCGCCTGAGCGTGGGGACCGACCTGGCGCTCTGAGCACGGCGGGCGCGCGCGATCTTTGCAGGCCGGGCGCGCGGCGCCGGACCCGGAACCCTCCGGCACGGAGGGCGGGAGCGGAGCTTGCAACCCGGTCGGCAGGGCACGGGAGCCGACCCAGGAGTAGACGACGTCGCCCGGGGCCGAGCCACGCGCCACCGGCTACCTTCGCCTCGGATTCACAGTTCGAACCGGATGATCGTAATCCAGCCAACCTCAACGCACACGACCCGCGCCCGCTCCCTCCGCCGGCGCCTCCTCGCCTTGCTCCTGGCCGTCGCGGCCGGGTGCGGGCGGGGGGATCGGCCGGAGGAGGAGCCGGCGCAGGCGACGTCGTCTACCGCCGCGATCGAGGTGGATACCGCCCGCGACGCCGTGGGGCCGCCCGCGGAGGAGGCCGAGGCCGAGGAGGAGGAGCGGCCGGACACGATCTACTACGACCTGACACGGTTCGAGTGGTACCGGCGCGGCCAACCGATCGTGATCGACGAGACGCGCTACACCCCGGCGGAGGTCGAGGCGACGGGCGGGCGGCGGCTGAAGCGGGAGGGGGCGTACGAGGGGGTCGACTACTACGTGAACCGGGACTCGGACCAGCCCTACGACACGATCTTCGTCCCGGTCTACCCGGGGTACTGGCTCCCCTTCGTCAGCGAGCGGCAGAGGACGGATGGGGGGTGAGCCGGCGCCCGGTATTGGCTCCGGGGGGCGGTGCTGGTATCATTCCCTGATCCGGCGCGCCCTCGACGGCGGCGCACGCACGAACAGATGGTGATTCGAGTCACGTGACCAAGATCTACACCCGAACGGGCGACAAGGGGGAGACCGGGCTCTTCGGCGGGGGGCGCGTCCCGAAGACGCACCCGCGGGTCGCGGCGTACGGCGCGGTCGACGAGTTGAACGCCGCGCTGGGGCTGGCGGCGGCGTCGCTGAGCGACGAAGAGATTGCCGGCCGGATCGCGACGATCCAGGCCGACCTCTTCGCCCTCGGCGCGCACCTGGCGACGCCGCGCGCGGCGGGTGAGGCGCCGCACCCGTACCTCCCGGAGCTCCCGCACGGACGAGTCGCGGAGTTCGAACGGTGGATCGACGCGGCCGACGCCGAGCTCCCGGAGCTGCACGCCTTCATCCTCCCCGGCGGGGTCCCGGGGGGTGCGGCGCTACACCTGGCGCGGACCGTCTGCCGCCGCGCGGAGCGGGAGGTTGTCGCGCTCGCCCAGGACGAGTGGGTCGACCCGGAGATCGTCGTCTACCTGAACCGGCTCTCGGATCTCCTCTTCCAGTTCGCCCGGCTCGCGAACCACCGCGCCGGCCGGGGCGACACCCTCTGGACCCCGGTCAGGGAGCGGCGCGCCGAGGGGGGCGAGGGTGGCTGAGCAGGTGGGCCAGGGGGGGCTCGGCGGGCGCGCGACCGCGATGGCCGAGCGGCTGCGCGAGACGGCGCACGACCTCGGGATCGACGAGGCGGGGATCGAGCGGATCCTGGCGGCGCACGAGGCCGCGATGCTCCCGCGGGAGCGGCTCCTCGACTCCGACCATCACCCCGACTTCCTGCACCCCGGCCGGACCGCGCTCATCATCATGCTCGACACCCCGGTCCGCGACCCGCTCCTGATCGCCGCCGGCGCGCTCCTGGAGACGGTGCGCCCCGAGCTCGCCGCCGATCCAATAGACGACGAGGTCCGCGCCGTCCTCGCCGCGATCCCGACCCCCGCCCGCGACGGCGAGATGATCACCGAAGAGCTGCTCCTGGCGGAGCCGGCGGTGTGCACCGTCGCGCTCGCCGAACGGCTCGACCAGGTCCGCCACCTGCACCTGCGGCCCCGCGAAGAGTGGGAGGAGATGCACCGGATGGCGGAGGAGATCTACCTCCCGATCGCGGTCCGGACCGAGCCCACGATGGCGCGGCGCTACCGCTGGTGGTGCCGGACCTTCCGGGCGCGGTTCCTCGAACGGGCGCGCGAAGGGGCGAGCGCTCCGGCGAGCCAAGGGTCTTAGAGACAGGCGCGGCCCGGGCGGGGCGCGCTCCGATGCGGATCACCCCTTGCCACCGGCGGGGAGTGTTTGCAACTTCCAAGGATGTACAACGTCGCTGTACCACGAATCATACCGGCGGAGGTCCCGGAATGCCGTACGTGATCACCGAGCCCTGCATCGGCACCAAGGACGCGAGCTGCGTCGAGGTTTGTCCGGTGGATTGTATATACGAGGGTGAGGACCAGTATTACATCCATCCCGACGAATGCATCGACTGCGGCGCCTGCGAGCCGGAGTGCCCGGTCACGGCCATCTTCCCCGACACCGATGTCCCGCCCGAGTGGAGCGAGTACATCGAGAAGAATCGCCTGCATTTCAGCTGAACGTCAGTCCGGAAAATCGTGAGGCGTGTCTGACCCGAACCGGGTCAGACACGCCTCTGTGCTTCCGACCGGGGGCGGGGTCAGAAGCCGGCGGCGCGGATCGCGTCGAGCGAGGGGGTGGGACGCGAGCTGTCGCCGGCGATCGCATCGGGGTTCGCCTCGGGCCGCGCCTGGAGTTGCTTCGTGATCAGAACCCCGATCGCCACCGCGGTCACCGCCAGTAGACTAACGCTCAAGGTACGGATAGGACCTCCCGCGCAAGAGGGTGTGTGGGGCCGCGTCGCGGGGACACGGCTCGGTATGGGAGTGCAGGATTCGTGCCTTGGGCGGATGGACGAGAATGCATGGTCCGGGCTGGGTTATCGTCCAATCCGGAGTACAGGGATCGTTGCAGAATGTTACGGGGGGACACGGGTTGGGGGCATCCGCAGGGGGTGTGGCGGGGCTTGGACCATGGCTGGTAGTGCTGTGAGACGGGGGGCTGTCACGAAGCGTGGTCGATGGGCGGTGGTCGTTCGCGCGGGTTGGGCCATGGCGGGCAGCGCCGTGGTGGGGGGGCATGAAGAGCGGACCATGGCCGGCAGCGTTTGCGGGGGGCTTTCTCTCGAAGCGTGGACCATGGCCGACAGCGGGGCGTTCACACGTTGGGGACTATGGCTGCCAGCGCTGCGGCGGGGGTGGATCGCTTCCGCTCCGGGCGGGGGAAGTAAGTGTTGCGCCCCTGATCCCCGAATCCCAAACCCCACCCCCCGAATGCCAAGCCAATCCCTGATCCCTGACCCCAAATCCCTGGCCCCTGAATCTTCATCGACCCGCCTCCACCACCATCGCGAACCCCATGGCGCCGGCGGCGCAGACGGAGATGAGACCGATCCCGGCGCCGCGGCGGTTCATCTCGTTGACGAGGGTGGTGGTGAGGCGGGCGCCGGTGGCGCCGAAGGGGTGGCCTAGGGCGATGCTCCCGCCCATCACGTTGATCCGGTCCTCGGGGATGAGCCCGACCTTCTGCGGGCGCCCCAGGCGGGTGCGGGCGATCTCGTCGGAGTCGAGCCACTGGAAGTTGGAGAGGACCTGCGCGGCGAAGGCCTCGTGGACCTCCCAGAGCTCCACGTCCTGCATCGTGATCCCGGCGCGGTCGAGGGCCCTGGGGATCGCGTAGACCGGGCCCTGGAGGAGCTGGTCGGTCGGGGCGAGGGCGGCGTAGGCGTAGGAGCGGATGTAGCCGAGCGGTTCGTAGCCGAGGGCGTGGGCCTTCTCTTCGGCCATGAGCAGGACGGCCGCCGCGCCGTCGGTCAGGGGGGAGGAGTTCCCGGCGGTGACGGTACCGAACTTCCGGTCGAAGACCGGGGGGAGCGCCGTGAGCTTCTCGATGCTCGTGTCGTAGCGGATCCCGTTGTCGCGGTCGACGATGGTGGCGTAGTCCGGGGGGACGTAGACCGGTGCTATCTCATGCAGGAGCCGGCCGTCGTCGGTCCCGGCGGCGGCGAGCCGGTGGGAGCGGAGCGCCCAGCGGTCCTGCGCCTCGCGGGAGATCCCGTTCTCCTTGGCCATCCGTTCGGCGCTCTGGCCCATCGTCTCGCCGGTCGAGGGCTCGGCGATCGCGGGGGTGACCGGGGCGAGGTCGCGGGGGCGGATCCCGGCGAAGGCCTTGAGCTTGGCGCCCGGGGACTTCGCGCGCGCCGCGGCCACCAGCCGGTCGCGCAGGCGGCGGGAGAAGAGGATCGGGATGTCGGTCAACGATTCCGCCCCCCCGGCCACGACGACGTCGGCGTAGCCGCGGGCGATGCTCTCGGCGGCCGAGGTGATCGCCTGGTTGGAGGAGGCGCAGGCGCGGGAGACGGAGTAGGCGGCGGCGCTGGCGGGGAGCCCGGCGCGTAGCCCGACCTCGCGCCCGATGTTGGGGGCGAGGGGGGAGGGGATGACGGTGCCGAAGACCACCTCGTCGACCTCGGAGGGGTTCAGGTCGGCGCGCTGCAGGAGCTCGCGGACGGCCAGGGTGCCGAGCTCGATCGCGGTCAGCTCCCGGAACGCCGTCCCCGACTTCACGAAGGGCGTGCGACACCCCGCGACTATCGCCACCCTCCGCCCCACCCATCCCTGGCTCATGGCATCTCCTCCGCTCAGGTCAGGTATCCGTCTCGACTCCGGCCGCGCTCTGGTACGCGACGGCACGGCGGCAATCGGTACCGCACGCGGTACCGCAGATGATACACCATTGTACGGGAACGGGTCTGGCGCAAGGATGTTCGCAAGTGTTGCGGCGCTCGGGGCTCGTCTCGCGGCTCGGTCGATGGTTGGTGGCGCCGGGGCGCGTGGGCTCGGTTCGAGTTGCGGACCGTGGTTGGCACGGTTCTGCGCGGGTTATGGACCATGGCCGGCGGCTGCTGAGGGCCGAGTGGTCGGTCACGCGGGTAGGCCATGGCCGGCGGCGCCGCGGTCTGAGTGGTCGTTCGCGCGGGTTGGACCATGGCTGCCAGCGCTGAGGTCTGGGAGTGGTCGTTCGAACTGGGTGGACCATGGCCGGCAGCGCTGCGGCGGGGGTGGATCGCTTCCGCGAGCGAGAGGAACTCGCTCCCCCTTTCCCCGCCGCCTCCCTTCCCCCAACCACCGCCTACCGCCTCCAGCCCCGCCACGACCGCCCTCGGCCCACCCCTGCTCGGACAGCCTCTCGCTCGCTCCAGCGATCCACCCCAGCGCCTCCGCTTCGGGCAGGGGAAGAGGGACGTGTGGCCTCCGACCCCTGACCCCCGATCCCCGAATCCCAGCCCCCCGAATCCCGAGCCACAATCCCGACCTTAGACCCCCACCCCCGAATCCCGAATCCCAACCCCCGAATCCCGAGCCGAAATCCCCTCATAGTTCCCAACGCCCCCAACCCCCGAATCCCAAGCCGATATCCCCCTCACGATTCCCAACGAATCCCCGCTGGTTGCGCGTGTGGGTACGGCGCGCGCATCATGGCTGGTGGTGGGGTGTCGTCCGGGGCGCACCGCGTCGTCTGGATAGTACACGGCGTCGTCTACATGGGATTTTGGGATCGAGGAATAGGCAGATGCGCTTTCGGCACGGTGAGGCCGGGGATGTTCGGGGGCTGGCGCGGTTGTGGGTGCAGGCGTTCCCGGGGGAGCGGACGGTAGCGGACCGGGTGGCGCAGCTCGAGACGGGGGTGCCGTACGGCGGGTTGGAGACCGCCTGGCTCCTCGAGGACCGGGGGCGGTTGGCGGGTGCGTTCCGGTCGTATCCGCTGCGTCAGTACCTGGCCGGTGCGTCGGTGCCGATGCTCGGGCTGGCGGCGGTCGCGACGTCGCCGGCGTACCGTCGGCGGGGCGTGGCTCGGGAGCTCTGTCGGCATGCGTTGCGGCTCGGCCGGGAGCGAGGCGATCTGGTCAGCGTCCTCTATCCGTTTCGGCCGTCGTTCTATCGGGCGTTGGGGTGGGGTGTCGCGGGGGAGCTGCACAGCTACCGTTTCGCGCCCGGCGCGCTCCCGGCGTACGACGAGGCGGCGCGGGTGCGCGCCGGTGAGGAGGGGGATCTGGGGGAGGTGATGGCGTGCTATGCGCGGGTCGCGGCGCGGTCGAATGGGTTGATCGAGCGGGACAACCGGATCTGGGCGTACCACTTCGACCGGAGCGGTGTCTACCCCTACATCTTCGAGGGGAACGGGGTGAGCGGGTATCTGCTGGCGCGGTTCGGCGCGGGGCAGGCGCCGGGGGCGGGGGTGTTGACGGTGCTGGAGCTGGTGGCGGAAGACGACGTCGCCTACCGAGGGTTGCTCGGGTGGATCTCGCTGCAGCGTGACCAGGTCCGGGAGGTCCGGTACGACGCGCGGGTCGACGAGCACTTCGAGTTCCGGTTGAGCGAGCCGCGGCCGCCGGGGTTCCAGCCGGTGCGGGCGCTCTGGTACCCGGGCGCACGCCGGATCCGTGGGCCGATGCTGCGGATCATCGACCTGCCGGGGGTGCTGGAGGCGCGGACGAGCTGGGGGGTGGGCGAGGATGAGAGCTTCACCTGGGTGCTGGAGGTGGAGGACGCGGAGCTCCCGGAGAACGGTGGGGCGTGGACGCTGACGGTGGACGGTGGTGCGATGCGGGTGCGGAGGGGGGTGGACGGCCGGGCGGCGGAGGCGCTGTTGGCCACGAACATGGCTACCTTCGCCGAGATCTTCACCGGTAGCATCGCGCCGTCGGCAGCGGTCCGGCTCGGGCTGGCGCGAGGCGAGGGCGCGCTCGGGCGGCTGGACCGGCTCTTCGCGGCGACATCGCCTTTCTGGCTGCTGGACGAGTTCTGAGCGGGTTGGCCAGCTTCTTGCGGCGGGCCACCGGCGGCTTCCGGAAACCATGTGCGGGCGGTCACCAGGGCGCCGCCGCCGTGGGGGAGCCGGAGTAGATGTCGGTGTGAATTGCCCAGGGCTCTGGCATGGGATCCAGTGGCGAGAACGCGAGAGGCGAGCAGGCGGACGGCCGGTCGCAACGCTTGGAAGGCGAGGTGACCCCACCGTTGCGAAGAGGGGGCGCGGGGGTGGGGAAGGCGGTACGGCGCCCCCGCGGAGGTAGCAGGACGAGTTGTCTGCTGGAAGAGCTGGACAAGGCCCGCCGCGCGCGCCAACGTTTCTTCTGGGCGTTCAGCCACGAGCTGCGCACGCCCCTCAACGTGATCCTCTGCTACAACGATCTCCTGGCCAGCGAGATCCTGGGCTCGCTCACCGCGGAGCAGGAGCTCGCGGTCACGAGGATGGCGGCGAGCATCAATCATTTGAAGCAGCTCGTCGAGGGGATCTTCGAGTTGAGCGAGATCGAGAGCCGCGCGGTCCCGGTCGCGGTGGAGCGGGTCGATCTCTGTGGGCTGGTCGACGAGGTGATCGCGGAGCTCGCGCCACTGGCCGCCGCCCGGGGGCTCTACCTGCGCAAGGAGGGTGGCGCGGGGGTCACGGCGGTCACGGACGGCCCGAAGGTGCGGCGGATCCTGGTCGGTCTCTGCGCCGGGGCGCTGCACCTGACGGGCGAGGGCGGGGTGATGGTGCGGGTCCGGGCGGGGGCGCGGGGCGTGACGATCGACGTCGTCGACACGAGCCATGGGCTGGACGAGACGGAGCGCGAGCAGATCTTCGAGGAGTTCGCGCGGGTCTCCCCCTCCCCGCAACACACTGGCCTCAACCTCGCCTTGGCCTACCGCCTGGCGCTCCTCCTCGGCGCTGATCTCGAGGTGACGAGCGAGAAGGGGCGTGGCTCTGTCTATTCGCTGCACCTCCCGGCGTGCGTCGAGGCGGCGGCGGGGCGGTAGCGCGGCGCGATCGGCGGGGTGCGGGGTACAGAGTACATTCGGTCGCGTTCCTATCCATCGACAGGCGATAGACGAGCGATGTTGCAGATAGAAGAGCGAGGCGGCACGATACGGTTCGCGGTCCGGGCGCAGCCCCGGGCCTCGCGGAGCGAGGTGGTGGGCGAGCACGGCGGCGCGCTCAAGGTGCGGCTGGCCGCGCCCCCGGTCGACGGCGAGGCGAACGACGAGCTGGTGCGGTGCCTGGCCCGCTGGCTCGACGTCCCGCGCGGCGCGGTGCGGCTGGTGGCGGGGGCGACCGGGCGGAACAAGGTGGTGGAGGTGGAGGGGGTCGGGGCGGCCGAGGTGCGGCGGGCGTTGGGGGAGTAGTCGGGTTTAACTGTTAAATCTGCGGATAAGTGATCCTCGCGCGGGCGGGGGTGGGCCGCATTCGTTCCACATCAGGTCATACGCCCGTAGGTGATCCCTGCGAGAGCGGGAGTATCTTCTGGTCGGTGGGGGCGAGAGAGCCGAGACCGCGGGCACCGGGGCGGGCGCCACCGCGCGGCGTGGTGGACCGCGGGCGTAGGTAGCGCCGCGGGAGGACGCTGTCGGCGGGCGACGTCGTCTGCCAGGGGGTAGTTTGCAGCAGATCCTGTTCATATTCGTGGATGGCGTCGGTCTCGGCGAGCGGGACCCGGAGGTCAACCCCTTCCTGCGGGCGCGGCTCCCGACGCTGCATCGGCTGCTGGACGGCGCGCCGGTCGCGGCGGCCGACGCCCCCATCTCCACCCGCGCCGCGACGCTGGTCGGCGTCGACGCGACGCTGGGGGTGCCGGGGCTCCCGCAGAGCGGGACCGGCCAGGCCGCGCTGCTGACGGGCGAGAACGCGCCGCGGCTCTTCGGCAGGCACTACGGCCCCTGGGTGCCGACTCCGCTCCGCCCGCTGGTCGCCGAGCGGAGTATCCTGGCGCGTCGCGTCGCCGCGGGCCAGGAGGTCGCCTTCGCGAACGCATACCCGGAAGAGGTGCTGCGCACGCCACCACCCGGTACGCGCGACCGGTCACCGCTCCGCGCCGGCCCACCCCTCGCCGCGCGCGCCGCCGGGCTCCTCAACCGTCACACCCCCGAGCTGGAGCGAGGCGACGCCGTGGCGAGCGAGCTCACCAACGAGAGCTGGCGCGAACGCCTCGGCCGGACCACCCTCCCGCGGATCACACCACACCAGGCCGGCGAGAACCTGGCCAGGATCGCCGCCGTACATCACTTCACCCTCTTCGCCCACTACGCCACGGATACGGCGGGTCACACGGGAGAGATGGCTGCTGCGGTGACCGCGCTCGAGCGGTTCGACGAGTTCCTGGGCGGCGTCCTCGCCGCGCTCCCGCCGGAGGTGCTGCTGCTGATCACGAGCGACCACGGCAACATCGAAGACATCCGCGCCGGCCACACTCGCAACCCCGCGCTGCTGCTGGCGGTGGGGCCGGGGCACGGGGAGGTGGTGCGGGGGGTGGGGGAGTTGACGGGGGTGGTGGGTTCTGCATTGGGTGACATAAGGACACGGCGGGAGTGATTCCCGCCGTGTCCACATTGACTTGGATAGCGCACATATCCTGTCCGGCTACCAGTGCCACCCTTGAGCGTCATAGTGGACCATACGACGGCCGTTGACGGTGAACTGGATCGACTCACTCGTGTTTTTCACGTCGGTGATTCGATATGTGCCGTCTTGTTCTGTCTCTACGACAACGTGACACGGGAGATCGACATGTCTGACCGGTATGGCCCTGTCTGGATCGGCGTAGAAGTATGGTAGATCGAAGTCGAGATCTATGCGAACGAGGTCGTCACCCAGACGTGATCGAATCTTGTGTTCGAGCGCCATCTCGTAGCGCGAGCTGTTATTCATATAGCTCTTCGAGAAGTCGATCGAAGCGCCATCTGCATGGACTGCCCGGCCCAAGTTCTTGCCTTCATTGACAATGAAGGCGTTTTCCCACCTGGTCGACTCTTTCGCCAGCAATTCGCGCGGTTCGTGATGATACACCCTTTCGATCAGCTCCCGGTTTTGTGCTGGAATAGATATCGTTTGATGATCCGGGGACTGAATGAGCCGGAGCGTTAGCTCCAGGTCACCAACATCCTCGTATACCGGTCCCCAACCATGTGGTCCGGTCAACCTGTCGCCGTGATGGTATTCGATGAGTGGCTTCTCGGGCGCCAATACCAATATACGAGCGTTTTCGAAACCCCGTGGCCGCTCGCGGTGGTGCCGGTGAAGCCGGCCAATACGCTGTAATAACACGTCGATCGGACACAGGTCCGTCACCATGAAGTCGAAATCGACGTCGAGACTCTGCTCTACTACTTGAGTCGCAACTAGGATCGTACCTTTGGCGCGACCATTCTTGCCGTAACTCGCCAACACAGCCGCATCGAGCGCGAGGCGGTCTGGTTGAGTGTATCTAGAATGATAAGCCGGTGTGTACATGCTGCCCGCGGGTCTCCACAGGAACGGAGCTCCACCTAGTTCTGATATCTTTGCGATACTCGCCCTCGCATCCTTCACAGTATTACGGAGCACGCATACACACGCGCCTGATTTCGCAGCATCGATGGCTGTGGTCAAACCATCGCGTTCGGTAGCGGTGGACCAAGAAATCAACCGAGACCTTGGGGGAGTGCCATCATCAAGCGTTTCGTCACGCCACTCCTTGTCCGATGCATCGCAAATCGAGATGACAGGATATGGTCGATCGATCGCCTCCGTCAGTGTCGGTTCGAGCGGGGAACCGCCGTAACGGCTACGCTCTAGGGCAGAGAGTGTTGCCGACATGAATGCCACGATACCACCCGCGCGTGTGTGAAAATCCACGATTTTGGCAAGAACCTCCGCCATGTATCGATCGCAAGAATGCAGTTCGTCGACGACGAGCAGATGGCGGTTGAGCATGGCGAGCCGCAAGTGCGCATGACGTACAAGCAATCCTCCAAGTAGTACCTGGTCGATCGTGCCAACGACGATTTCCGCGGCAAAGAACTTCTTCGCGCTCGACGATGCCCACGTATACAGATCGTCACGCTCGCGTTCGTCGTAGGTGCGTGGAAGTTCAGAGATCGTTCGTTCATTCGTTTCCATGCGCAGGTGCTTACCACCCATGGCGAGTGCTACGGTCGGCTTGGGGCCAGATGGATATGCAGCCGAGAGTACGGAGAGCACACGCTCGTGCATTGCAGAGGCGGTGGCTCTCGTTGGAAGTGCAAATACCAACCCTGATACTAGTCCAGCCGCACGGAGCCGCGCGTAGAGCGCTAGTACTGCCTCTGTCTTTCCACTCCCGGTTTCCGACTCGATCAGAATGCGCGATCCCCGTCCCGGTAATGGCATCTCGGCAACTCTGCGCTGCAACGGGGTCGGCGAATTCGTACCGAATACGTTTGGGAAGAGCTGCCGGAGAAGCTCTGTGCCCGGTCGAACGACTATGCGTGTTTCCGGGATGAGACCGATCTGGGCACAGGCGATGTGTGCACGTTCTCGCGCTTGCGACCAGTATGCGTCCGGATCGTCATCGGCTTCTGGAGTCAAACGGAATATCGACTCGGTAGAGCCGACCCAGTCAGCGAGTGTGATCAACCCAGCAAACAAGTGCGAAAACTCAGGTGTGAGTGGTACCTCGATGGGGGTAGACAACTCATCGAGTCCGCTCCAGCGTCGGGCATAATGGATCAGGCGCTTGATCATCGCCGGTGGATCCCAGCCAGGGCGAGCGGCTGGATCCCAGATTCGAGCAAGGGATACTGGGGGTAGATTAATGTCGTATGGACGGCCGTGATGGCATAGAACTGCCATGAACAACCCCATCTTATCGAAAAGGTTACCAGCGATGGGGCTGAGGATGTCTGGGATGAGCGTCTGAAGCGGTGGGCATACCTCGATCGATTCGATGAACACCTTGACATGGCCGTCAGCGGGCCACCGCTGGCCAGATCCCCTTGGCCGACACTTGTCTTGGAACCCGTGATTGACCTTGCCGAGATCGTGCAACACAGCAAGGTAGACCAGAACCGCTCGCACCTCTGGAGCGAGTCGCTCGCGCCCACAGAGCTGCGCTAGACGTGATGTAAAGGGAGAGTCATCGGCGAGCAACCTGGATAGGACAGCAGCGACATCCGCAGAGTGAGCAATGAGCGGGTGCCACCTACCGGTAGTGGCATCGTACTTGGCCCAGAACCGGCCCTTGGGGATCTCCATTAGGTCTCCTCCAGGTTTTCTAACGTATAACGACAGTGATGTTTAGCGACCAGGTTGCGAAGTTGCAAATAATGTCGTTTGTCAAAACTCTTGCGGCCGCCATGCGTACAGAATATTATATGCACCACTGACAGCCGTGCTAGCGTAACTCGACCGATTTCGAGTTGGACTAGCAGCTACGCAAGGATTCCCCGGGACCGCGGGGGTGGGCCGAATGTAGTTTGGGCCGCGCTGTCAGTTCAAACGCGTCCTCGCTTTGGCGGGGGTTCCATCGAGCTCGTGCAAGACTCGACCAGATCGATACGGAACCCCCGTGTCTTAAGATAGCGCCGTAGATTTATTGTTTTACGGTAGTTAGCCGCATTCGCACGCAGCCCTTGGCTGCACTGTCGTACCCTCGTAGTACCTTCTTCATGAGTGTTTCGGGACGTCCAGCGGTATAGGCTGGTCGGGCGAAGCAGCTGGCTACCACATCCTCCATCGACCAGGAGGTAGCATGGCGTACGAAGAAGCATCCTCGCTATCCGTACCAAACGTTCTCAGAGATAGGCTTATCACTATCGAGCCTGGCGGTATCGATCGTCCAATCTCGCTGGTTGAGTTGCTTGCTCGGCTCCTTGCCGGAGAGAATGACGTCCTATCGTTCCCTCGGCTCGCTCCCGTGCAGCGAAGCTATTGGTATCGATTTATTGTGCGGTGCGCTGCGAAGGCGCTCCATTCCCTGGGTTTGGGCACGCGAGAAGCCGGTGAGCTCGAGGTCAACGATCTGGCCGCGAGAATTGAGCGATCTTTGGCGGAAGCGGCGGGCGGTGAAGAAGCATGGCTCCTTTATCAGTCAGATCCGACGAGGCCGGCTTTCCTGCAGCCGCCAACACCGGATGGAGCGGCTCCAGATGATACGTATACCCGCAACTCGATGAGCATTCTTAGCAGCGCTATTGGCTCAAAGAACCATGAGAGGAAGTACGACGTCGACAGGGAGCTAGATCCTGAATTGGCGATATACGCGCTCATCGAGTATCAGACTGGGGTTATCTTCGGAGGTCGAGGAAACTACGGCTCGCAGCTAATGGGATCCGCAGCTGGCGCGGGGAGCGGGACACCATTCATGGGTGTGCGCATAGGTAGCGGTTATCGAGATACCTTCCGCCACGATGTATCGGTATTCCTGTCTCGCTGGGGTGAGATCAGATCTCACCTTCGTATCGAGGGCAATATATGGGCTCTCTGGACGGTTCCGTGGGATGGGAAGAGCCAGCTACCTGCTTCGCACCTAGATCCGGCATTCATTCCGTTTGCCCGCCTGGTCCGATTGGGAGAGCCAATGCCAGATGGTCGGTTCGATACGGTATGGTTCCGGGCTTCCGATTGCGCGCGAGTTGCGGATCACTCGGATGGCGGTCTGTTCGGTGACATCTTCACGCCACTGGTACCACACCCCAAGCATCCCGGGGGGAGGAAGGTGCGCGGTACATTGAGAAATGGCTATAACTACGAGGAGGTGGTACGTCTTTTGTTCGGTTTCGACGCGATGCCTTCCGCCAGCGTCTTAGCGCTATCTGATCCACGTTATCCCATACCGTCACGCGTACGAGTAGTTTTCGAAGGTACCGCGTTCGAGCAAGGGAAGACCTGCGGCTTCTTCTACCGCGAAGTATTGTTCCCATCCCAGAACGCTATCGCGTTTCTCGCCAATCCAGAACCGGTTGCAGCGGTACATAAGGTTATGCTCAGGATGGCGAAGGAGGCGAAAAGTGCCATCCGGGGTGCCACACGTATCCTGCTGGCCGGGTCACCGAAGCCACGAGACGGTGATGGCAACAAAGTCGAAAAGCCTGCCCAGCAGCTCGAACATGCCATAGACCAGGTCTATATCCCCACGCTTCTGAAAGCGGCCGAGCAGTATGCCAAGGGTGACATGAAGTACGTCGAAGATTGGGGGCGCACGTTGACGGAGATTACTCGTAGCACGTTTAGGGATATCATGCGTGGAATCCCCACTTCCGGAGCGCGACGGTACGAGCGTGAGATATACGCCACCACTTGGTTAGATTTTCGTCTACGTGTCATGAGAGGTGAGGAGAGAACCAATGAAGTTGGAGTTGCATGACTTTCGATTAATACCGAGGAGGTCGACACATGAGCAATGATATGACTGTCGAGCCGGAGGTGGCCTCCCTGCCCGATGAAGATGTGACGGAATCGGGACATTCTCTCCGGTCGAAAATAGTTGGAATAGCCGCGTACGTACAGGCACTCCCACGCGGTGATAAGGCCGAACTCCGACGACTCCGACAGGATTCAGGGAGGATCCCGCCAGAGGTGTTCTGGCGAATCGTCGCGCGCTATGGCATTCACGAAAGTGACGAGCTTTTCTGGCAGTCTATCCTCCCACTCATGGTCAAATATCCGCACACACCGGGTGCAAAACCCGGGCGTAGGCTGGATGAGGCGGGTGTCAGCCCCGCTAGGGTCGAAAGGTGGCTCCGACTCGACGGCAGGGCAGCACTACGAGAGGCTGATCGGTTTTTGTCGAAGCTGGAAGCGGGTGTGGACTGGGTTCAGCTCGGCTACTTGCTCTATTACTGGGATGACCAACGGCGTAGACAGCTCGCACGTGACTTCTACATGACGCGTTCGCGTCGTACTGAACAATCTTCCGAGGGAGGTGAATGATGTCTAAGGGCGATATGATCCAGATCCACATGCTCACCGCGTATCCCGCGAGTCTTCTCAACCGGGACGATGCCGGATTGGCCAAGCGTATTCCATTCGGTGGAACGATACGCACACGTATCTCCTCGCAATGCTTGAAGAAGCATTGGCGCGACTCCCCGGGGATCACTGAGCTCGGAGATTTGGCTGATCGCAGCACCAGAATCTATGAGCAGCGTGTAATGCGACCCTTGATCGAGGAGTACGGGGCTTCTGAAGATGAGGCGCTCGCGATCGCGCAGTACCTGATGAGGGAAACCGTAGATACTAAGCCCGTAAAGGACAAGGATGAAGGCGAGACCGCCAAGAGCAGCCAGCTCCTGGTTCTGACCCGTGCCGAGACCGACTTCCTTGCGGAGAAGGCAGTCGAGATCCTCCAAAAGGTCAGGGACGAAGGTATCGACGCGACCAATATGCAGAAGCTAGCGAAGGCGGCTCCGATCGACAAGAAGACGCTGAAGCCGATACTGAAAGAGCTCGCCGCATCGGTTGATACCGCACTGTTTGGAAGGATGGTGACCAGCGATCTCTTCGCCCGCGTCGATGCTGCGGTCAGCGTCGCACATGCCTTCACTACACATGCAGAGGCAGCTGAGACTGATTACTTCACGGCAGTCGATACGCTGAACACTGACGATCCAGGTGCAGGGCTTATCCAGGATACCGAGCTGACTAGTGGGGTCTTTTACACGTATGCTGTGATCGATATGAATCAGCTACGTGATAACCTCGGACGAAGCGAGCTGCAGGCTGAAAAGCTGGGGCGCAATCTTGTGCGGGCGATGGCAACGGTTAGCCCGGGTGCAAAGCGCGGATCGACCGCTCCCTATGCATTCGCTGAGTTCATATTGCTGGAACGCGGTTCCGGTCAGCCGCGGACATTGGCGAACGCATTCATGAACGCGGTAGTGGCGGATGGTGCCGGCCTGATGGTCAATTCGATCGCGGCGTTACTAGGTTACCGTGCTTGCCTCGAGAATATGTACGGGTACTTCGAGGGCATGGAAACCATTTCCACCATTCACCCTCTGCCGCAGGGGACTCGTATTGAGCCGATGCCGCTGGCTAACGCACTCGATCAGGTATTCAGGGGATGAGCGCTATGGCGGAGTTCTTGCTTATCCGCCTCGATGGTCCGCTCCAGGCGTGGGGTGACGTTGCACTTGATGCGAGGCGACCGACGCACAGTTTCCCGACACGGTCAGCGATCGCCGGGCTTATTGCCTCCGCGCTCGGGTGGCGCTATCGAGACGGCGCTCGGACTACTCGGCTACAGGATTCACTGTGTGTTGCAGTCCGAGAGGATAGAGCACCGGTACGGCTCAACGACTACCAAACCGTTGATCTCGGTCGTGAGACCAGTAGTTGGACGAGGTGGGCCGTAGAGGGGCGCGGTGGAGCCTTTTCCACTGGTACACACATTCTCGATAAGGAATATCTGGCCAATGCGTCGTTCGTCGCTGCCTTGACCTTGGGTTCCGATTCACCTGTGGACCTGGACGAAGTCGAGCGCGCATTGCGGCAACCCGCCCGACCAATATTTCTCGGACGAAAGAGTTGCCTGCCAGCACTCCCATTGTTCGAGGGGCGTGTCGAGGCAGAGACCCCATACGATGCCCTTCGTTGGGCAAAGCTTCCAGAAATCCACGAAGATCTACCACTTCGTTGTTGGTATGAGCCTGGTGATGGTCCCGATATTGATGTGTGGATTCACGGAATTCGTGTAGCAGATCGTCGAGATTTCTTGTCCGATCGCTTTTCGGGTGAACGAATCATCTTACAGGGGACCATCAGGCCTTTCACCTCGGAGATGGAAGAGGTGAGATGATGGCACAATCAATGGTGTTGAGCCGCGTTGAGCTAGATGTCCGGCCGTTTCGCGGCGCGAGTCAAGAGTATATCACCCATCAGTTGATTGCAGATCTCTTCGGTGATCGCGATGATCGGGGATACCTCTATCGTGTGATGAGAGAATCTCGTGATCGTCGCGTTGTCACGGCTTTAGTCCTTTCGCACGATCCTCCTCGGGATGTCACTCCGTATCGGCCATGGGGATCTATACGGCGAGTAGAACGCAAGCCATTCGCCCCAGTGATTCAACCTGGCACATTGTTGGATTACGAGATTAGGCTAAATGCGACCACTGTCGTAACCGAGCCGTCAGGGCGAAAGCGGCGTACAGATATTTGGGACGCGGTATTCGCAGCAGATCGTGGCGATCGCCGCTCGCCGCATGAAGTATATGTGGCGTATATGCAACGTAAATTGGAGGGGATTGCAGAGATTGTCGACGGGCGAATCACTGCGCGCGGTCAAGTCCGCGCGCGGCGCCCAGACACGCGACACCCGATCACGTTCATCGCCGCAAACCTGATTGGAACTCTTCGAGTCATCGATCCAGCTGCGTTCATAACCACTGTTGGCGCAGGAATTGGACGGTCGAAATCGTTTGGATGCGGCCTGCTGTGCCTTTCGCGCCCTGGAAGCGTGCTTCCACGTAGACACATTGGAGCAGCGGAGCCTGTCTGATGCTTCAGATCAAGGACCGCCTCTCCTTCTTCTATGTCGAGCGCGGATCGCTTACCGTCATCGACGGCTGTCTCGTGTTGACAGATAATGAAGACAGGACCCAGTATGAAGTTCCCGCCCGGGCCACCGTTACCATTATGGTCGGTCCGGGTACTACCGTCAGCACCGAAGCGATTCGCCTTGCCGCAGCGTATGGAGTTCTCATCACCTGGGTAGGTGAGCACGGAGTGCGCTGCTACTCTGCCGGTCGCGCATGGTCCGACAACACCGAGTGGCTGGAAAAGCAGGTTCGTTGCTACTCTGATGAGAAACTGACACTACGGGTCGCGCGCGAGATGTTTTACAGGCGATTCGGGGTGCGTATGGAGCGGCGGAGCATAAACGAGCTTCGTGGCCTGGAGGGAGCTAGGGTACGTGAACTCTATAAGCTCAAGGCCAGGGAGGCAGGGATAAAGTGGTCGGGTCGCAACTATATCCCCGGTAACCCATTCGGTGATACCGATGCGCCAAACCTTGCGCTCAATGTTGCCAATACATGCCTTTATGGTCTTGTCGAGACGGCTGTTCACGCTACCGGAATGAGTACCGCGCTCGGCTTTATCCACCGAGGCAGTCGTCTTTCCTTCGTTCTCGACATCGCGGACCTCTACAAAATGGAGCACATGGTACCACTTGCCTTTGGAATCGTTGCCCAGAAAGGAAAGGACGGTAGGGTGTGGCCGAATCTTGAATCCGATATCCGGCGTGCATCGCGCGATCATTTCCGGAAATCGAAGCTTCTCGACCGAATCGTCAATGATATGACGAGTTTGATCGATGCTGGTATTAACGCTTGAATGCGCGCCGCCAAAACTTGTCGGCTACTGTTCCTCCTGGGCGCTTCAAATCGCTACTGGAGTGTATGTGGCCAATCTCCCAGCCGCCCAACGCGAGGAGATATGGGAAACAATCATCAAATGGGCAGATCCTGATACCCGGGTCGTCATGGTCTGGTCATCACCTCGTACCGAGCAGGGTATCGACTTCCGGATTTTAGGTAGTCCGCGTCGTAGAGTTGTCGAGCGCGAAGGCCTCCTCATTTCTACATGGATCCCACGTCCAGATGTCGACATTTTTCCTCCCGAACAAACCCCGTAACAATTCGGTGGGCACTGTAACCGGCGGCGCGATAGTGATTTAGAGTAAGGGTGGTCCCCGCGCGAGCGGGGGTAGGCCAACTACTTTTGATGCTGGTTATCTCATTCCTATGTGGTCCCCGCGCGAGCGGGGGTAGGCCTAATGAGGTATTCGGTTATCAGGAGCGTTACGCGTGGTCCCCGCGCGAGCGGGGGTAGGCCGTCGATGACGATCAGCGGCTCCGGGATTTTCGAGTGGTCCCCGCGCGAGCGGGGGTAGGCCTACACGCGAACCGGCGTTATGGATCACGTGTCGGTGGTCCCCGCGCGAGCGGGGGTAGGCCCGATACCCCCCCCGGCCGGATCGCGCCAGCCGGGTGGTCCCCGCGCGAGCGGGGGTAGGCCGAAATACGAGCTCGTCATTATCATATTTCTCACGTGGTCCCCGCGCGAGCGGGGGTAGGCCGACCGGCGCCGATAGCCGGACCAAACGCACGCAGTGGTCCCCGCGCGAGCGGGGGTAGGCCTAGGTTCCGTCACTTTTGAGAGCGCTCAGTATGGTGGTCCCCGCGCGAGCGGGGGTAGGCCGATTTTGGTTCGACTACGCCGTCTCTATCTGGTGTGGTCCCCGCGCGAGCGGGGGTAGGCCTACACCTCGCTCGATATCTGGCATCTAGCGCAGGTGGTCCCCGCGCGAGCGGGGGTAGGCCGGTCGGCTCGCGTAGCGAGGCGAGCTTGACGGCGTGGTCCCCGCGCGAGCGGGGGTAGGCCCGCCGCCGAGCCATTAGTTCATCTCCTCGCTGTGTGGTCCCCGCGCGAGCGGGGGTAGGCCGACCTAAAATAGCGCCGATAGGGCCCATCCCCGGTGGTCCCCGCGCGAGCGGGGGTAGGCCCGATCTCGATCTCGTAGAGCCCCGGGGTCTCGGGTGGTCCCCGCGCGAGCGGGGGTAGGCCCGGGTTAGGCGACCCGGTGCGCCAGAGGTTGTGGTGGTCCCCGCGCGAGCGGGGGTAGGCCGGTGGGCGACGTCTGCAGAGAGTTCGGCGAGTTGTGGTCCCCGCGCGAGCGGGGGTAGGCCCGGTCTAGTGTGTGTTTCTGACACTTCGTCGTAGTGGTCCCCGCGCGAGCGGGGGTAGGCCCGCTATTAGTCCTGCTCTATCGAGCGCACTTCAGTGGTCCCCGCGCGAGCGGGGGTAGGCCTGACGCCGCCCCGGTACTATCTGCAGCGGTATGGTGGTCCCCGCGCGAGCGGGGGTAGGCCGCCTGATCCTGAAGAGGCGGAGGTGAACTAATGGTGGTCCCCGCGCGAGCGGGGGTAGGCCCTATTATGATCGTCTGGACCGTCGTCAGTAGGGGTGGTCCCCGCGCGAGCGGGGGTAGGCCTGGCGCGTATACAGACGGACAGGCGATTCGCGCGTGGTCCCCGCGCGAGCGGGGGTAGGCCTACGCCGGCGCCGCTCGATCTCGACGAGCTCGCGTGGTCCCCGCGCGAGCGGGGGTAGGCCTATCAGATTGGCCCGCGAGCAAATGGCGTTTCAGTGGTCCCCGCGCGAGCGGGGGTAGGCCTGACCGCCGCGTCATTTGTCCTATCTCGACGTTGTGGTCCCCGCGCGAGCGGGGGTAGGCCTCTTTAGCCCGGGCTAGTCTACAGCCGACACACGTGGTCCCCGCGCGAGCGGGGGTAGGCCCCTACGACGACGAGCCATTGCGATTCCTCCTACGTGGTCCCCGCGCGAGCGGGGGTAGGCCGCGACCGATTCGGTGAGGGCGCCACTGTGACTAGTGGTCCCCGCGCGAGCGGGGGTAGGCCGCCACCGCGCGGTTTACCGGCGTGGATGTCAGGGTGGTCCCCGCGCGAGCGGGGGTAGGCCGCTGGGAGTCGAGGGGCCCGGCTCCAGTTCGGAGTGGTCCCCGCGCGAGCGGGGGTAGGCCCGGATTGCGCCGGAGACGCTGGACCCACTGGGGGTGGTCCCCGCGCGAGCGGGGGTAGGCCTCCTGCGCCGGTCCCTACTGACGACGGTCCAGAGTGGTCCCCGCGCGAGCGGGGGTAGGCCTGCCTCGGTCGCGTTCTTCGCGGCGACTCCGGTGTGGTCCCCGCGCGAGCGGGGGTAGGCCTTGTTCCGGAAGGCTGACGGCACATTCGGCCAGGTGGTCCCCGCGCGAGCGGGGGTAGGCCTCTCGCGGGCGTCGGTACTGCCGCTTTGAGTGGGTGGTCCCCGCGCGAGCGGGGGTAGGCCATGGTCGATCAAACCCGGGACACTATACACCGGGTGGTCCCCGCGCGAGCGGGGGTAGGCCTCCGGCGATAAATGATGAGGTGTTCGGGTATCAGTGGTCCCCGCGCGAGCGGGGGTAGGCCTCGCAGGCACGTTTCAGGACGTGTTCACGATTTGTGGTCCCCGCGCGAGCGGGGGTAGGCCGTCGTCGCCCTCGCGGACGACGCGCGCCTCGATGTGGTCCCCGCGCGAGCGGGGGTAGGCCCTGGGCCTCGTACCGCTTCGTCTTACCGTTGAAGTGGTCCCCGCGCGAGCGGGGGTAGGCCTACGATACAGCACGAACACCTCCACCTCCCAGCGTGGTCCCCGCGCGAGCGGGGGTAGGCCCGCCGTCGGACACACCGGTACCGTAGGCAGCCAGTGGTCCCCGCGCGAGCGGGGGTAGGCCAGCCCGATCCGGTCCGCCGGTAGACGGCCCGGAGTGGTCCCCGCGCGAGCGGGGGTAGGCCTGTCCCGAATCTGCAGGTGGAATCCGGCCGCAGGTGGTCCCCGCGCGAGCGGGGGTAGGCCGTCCACGGTCCCGTCGGTCGGGTCCGTGGTCCCGTGGTCCCCGCGCGAGCGGGGGTAGGCCCCCGGTCGCCTCGTCTTCTCTCCACGTCGTACGGTGGTCCCCGCGCGAGCGGGGGTAGGCCGTTCTCGACGATCGCCGCCGCGATCCGGCTGCCGTGGTCCCCGCGCGAGCGGGGGTAGGCCCACCACCACTGGTCTTACCCCGCTTCGTCTCTAGTGGTCCCCGCGCGAGCGGGGGTAGGCCCTGTGCTGACTGACTGGTGGATCGCCTACTCGGGTGGTCCCCGCGCGAGCGGGGGTAGGCCATCTCTTTTCACCAATGTGCCACCGGGAGGTAGGTGGTCCCCGCGCGAGCGGGGGTAGGCCTACTGAACAAACTGTCAAAAAGGAATTGCGGTTGTGGTCCCCGCGCGAGCGGGGGTAGGCCGGGCCAGGGCAAGACGGTCGCGCTTCGGCAGCTGTGGTCCCCGCGCGAGCGGGGGTAGGCCATAGTCGGTACTACTAGTAGGGGTCTTTCGCTCGTGGTCCCCGCGCGAGCGGGGGTAGGCCTTCCCGGTCACACCGATTCCGACGACCGGCGCGGTGGTCCCCGCGCGAGCGGGGGTAGGCCGTATAGATAAATCAACCGGCGAGATATATGAGAGTGGTCCCCGCGCGAGCGGGGGTAGGCCACCTCGACTGATCTGGCGACCGCAGGCGCCGCGGTGGTCCCCGCGCGAGCGGGGGTAGGCCGTGGTTTGATCGGTATAGTAGTGACGTTTTTCCGTGGTCCCCGCGCGAGCGGGGGTAGGCCGACTTTCACTCACTCGCAGGAGTATGGACGATGGTGGTCCCCGCGCGAGCGGGGGTAGGCCGAGATTTTCAGTTGTTTATGAAGCGTCTTAGAAGTGGTCCCCGCGCGAGCGGGGGTAGGCCACGACATTTGATGCCGGATTATTGATCCCGATCGTGGTCCCCGCGCGAGCGGGGGTAGGCCTACTGCTCACGAATATGCGCCGGCAGCTGCATGGTGGTCCCCGCGCGAGCGGGGGTAGGCCGTCGAGGTTTGCTCGGATCCCGAGCGCGGATAGTGGTCCCCGCGCGAGCGGGGGTAGGCCTCGCCGACCTCAGTCGCGTCTATATAGACAGGCGTGGTCCCCGCGCGAGCGGGGGTAGGCCGCCACCGACGGCTACCGCGCCGCCTGATCGCGGGTGGTCCCCGCGCGAGCGGGGGTAGGCCCCCATGGAAGACCGCGCGTGTGCGCGAGGCCCAGTGGTCCCCGCGCGAGCGGGGGTAGGCCCTCTCACTCAGTCGCAGGAGTCTTGACGATGAGGTGGTCCCCGCGCGAGCGGGGGTAGGCCTTTTACGATTCGTTGTGCGCGGCCCATGCCCGTGTGGTCCCCGCGCGAGCGGGGGTAGGCCATAAGAGCACGGATAGCCTGGCCATCAGTATACGTGGTCCCCGCGCGAGCGGGGGTAGGCCTGGTTCCGTGATGAGAACTTGCAGCAGCCTGCTGTGGTCCCCGCGCGAGCGGGGGTAGGCCTTTGCATTTGGAGACTCATTTTTTTGCAGTGCCGTGGTCCCCGCGCGAGCGGGGGTAGGCCCGCCGCGATGGCCCGCAACCCTCACATCGACCAGTGGTCCCCGCGCGAGCGGGGGTAGGCCGCAGCCGGTCAAGGTCGAGTCGTTCGAGGTCAGGTGGTCCCCGCGCGAGCGGGGGTAGGCCGTGTCAGAGACTTATACCAGGCCGTATGGTGCGGTGGTCCCCGCGCGAGCGGGGGTAGGCCCGTAGATCTGTGAGCCGGATACAGCGTGACTATGTGGTCCCCGCGCGAGCGGGGGTAGGTTTCGGTCTGCGTATAGTGGTCAGATTCGTGAGATGTGGTCCCCGCGCGAGCGGGGGTAGGCCTGCCCCCCCCGGCCGGATCGCGCCAGCCGGAGAGTGGTCCCCGCGCGAGCGGGGGTAGGCCTTTGGCCGGCGTTGGTACTGCGGCTCTGAGTGGGTGGTCCCCGCGCGAGCGGGGGTAGGCCGGAGCTGGTTCTGGTCGAGGCCGTGAAGCGGCTGTGGTCCCCGCGCGAGCGGGGGTAGGCCTGGCTCACGATCGCGCTCAGCTACTCAGCGCAGGTGGTCCCCGCGCGAGCGGGGGTAGGCCCCTCTTCGCGGCGGAGGGTCAGCCAGGGGTTCGGTGGTCCCCGCGCGAGCGGGGGTAGGCCCTCCGTGCGGCCGAAGCCCCGCGATGCCTGCCCGTGGTCCCCGCGCGAGCGGGGGTAGGCCTAGCTGAAGGCCGAGCCGGTCGACAGTCGCAGGGTGGTCCCCGCGCGAGCGGGGGTAGGCCTGGCAACCGTGACAGGATTCAGAGCGGACAAAAGTGGTCCCCGCGCGAGCGGGGGTAGGCCTGTACCCCGACCTCCAGCAGGACATCGCGAGCCGTGGTCCCCGCGCGAGCGGGGGTAGGCCGCGCGAGAGCGCCTTCGACAACATTGACGGGGTGTGGTCCCCGCGCGAGCGGGGGTAGGCCGCGTACGTTCGCGGCGGGCGGCTATCACACCTGCGGTCTCACGGCCGAGGGCGACACCTACTGCTGGGGCTCGAGCACCTACGGCAAGCTCGGGATCGGCGATACGACCGGCAACGTGCTCGAGCCGAACAAGGTGCTCGGTGGTCACAAGTTTGCCAAGATCTACGCCGGCCGGCACACGGTCTGTGGCCTGACGGCCGATGGCGAGGCCTGGTGCTGGGGCAACAACGGGAACGGCCAGGTCGGCGATGGCGACACCGTGGTCGTCAAAGTTCCGGCCAAGGTGGTGACGACCGAGCGTTTCGTCTCGCTCTCGCCGAGCACCTACCACACCTGCGGCGTCACCTACGACGGCCGTGGCTTCTGCTGGGGTAGCAACGGGCGGGGTAAGATGGGGATCGGCACCACCACCGGTACCGTCAATCCCGAGCCGTTGCAGGTCGTCAACATCACCAACTTTGCCCATATCAGCGCCGGTAACGACCACAGCTGTGGTGTGACCACCGACGGTGCGGTCTACTGCTGGGGTAACGCTGCCGGTGGCCGCCGGGGCAACGGTAGCACGAGCGGTAGCTCCGGCACGCCGTCGTTGGTGCAGACGATCGGCCCCGTCGCCTTCCTGGACGGCGCGCCCGCGGGTTGCGCTGAGGAGGGGGAGGGCTGCTTCCCCCGTAAATCCTTCGACGATCACGTCCTCCTCGCCTCGGGCCGGGGCGCGGGGTATTTCGTGCTGAGGCTGAGCTGAGGAGGGAGTCATGATTGAGAAGAAGCTGGAGAAGACGACGTCGTCCGCGGCGGCTGCGAAGCGTCCCTGGAGCGCCCCGGCGGTCGTGGAGCTCCCGCGGCTGACGGAGCTGACGCTGCAGTCCTTCATCCCCGGGACCGGGATCCCGGGCGGGGGCGGGAGCACGGTCTTCTGAGCCGCACCATCGACCTGCTCTCATTGGTGAGGTGCCGGGCGATCCCGCCCGGCACCTCGTGAACCCCGACTCCTGCCGCGGCCTGACCGGTCGCTTCGCCGTTCCAATAGTAGATTCACCATTCACGTCGGTTAATTCACCAGTAGCAGTGCTGTATCGATTCACGCACAGGAGGCGCTGATGAGGGAGCTGCGAAAGGCGTGGGTGTTGTCAGCGGGGGTACTGGCCGTGGCCGGGTGTGTCGACGAGGGGCCTGTCGAGCCCGTGGAGACCGGCGCGGCGGAGGCCGTGGCGTACCTGTCGTGTCAGGCGGATCTGCGGACAGGTGACATCTCGTGCGGCGGGTCGGAGGCCGGGCTCGAGGGGGGCGCGCTGGGCGCGATCATCGGTGGGCAGGGGGTTTACGTGCTCCTCACGTCGAACGGCGTCGCCTACGACGAGGGGAGCGAGGTCTTCCGCACCGACGTGACGGTGAAGAACCTCGGGAACCAGGTGATCGGCACCGCCGACGGCGCCACCCCACACACCGACGGGATCCGGATCTTCTTCGTCGAGGCCCCGGCCACGACCAGCGGGGCCGGTGTCGTCGCGGTCCGCAACGCCGATGGTACCGGCAGCTTCACCGGCAACGACCAGCCGTACTTCCAGTACAAGCAGGCGCTGGCTCCGGGGCGGACCTCGCTGCCGAAGACCTGGGAGTGGGACGTACCTTCGACGGTGGAGCGCTTCAGCTTCCTGGTCGGGGTGGCGGCGGAGCTCGCCGACGACGATGGTTTCCAACCGGCGGGGATCGACTTCATCGCCCAGACGCTCACCGGCGACTCGCTACACGCCTGTGCGATCGACTATTCCGGCCAGGCCTGGTGTTGGGGTAACGGTGGTAGTGGTCGGCTGGGCAACGGCGCCTCGAGCAACTCGGCCGTCCCGGTCCAGGTGTCGCAGGGGTCGTTGCGCTTCGTCTCGATCACCGCGGGGTACTCGAGCACCTGCGCGCTGGACGACACCGGCGATGCGTACTGCTGGGGCAACGGGCAGTACGGCCGTCTGGGGAACGGTGATACCCTCGCCTCGAGCGTGCCGGTCAAGGTGGCCGGGGACCTCAAGTTCAGGCAGATCTCGGCGGGGCGGCAGTTCAACTGCGGTCTGACCGTCGCCGGGGAGGTCTACTGCTGGGGGGTCAACTCCAACGGCCAGTTCGGAGACGGCACGGAGGAGCACAGCAGCGTGCCCGTGGCGGGTGGGGGCGGTATGACCTTCGACATGATCGCCGTGGGGAGCTTCCACGTCTGCGGCATCGCCTCCGACGGCTACACCTACTGCTGGGGCTCGTCCGCCAACTCGAAGTTGGGGATCGGCGACACGACCGGCAACATCCACCAACCGACCAGGGTGGTGGGCGACCATCACTTCACGAAGATATACGCCGACCAATACAGCAGCTGCGCGTTGACGGCCGAAGGCGAGGCGTGGTGCTGGGGGAGCGGCGGCAACGGCCGGCTCGGCAATGGGTCGACGACGGCGTCGAATGTACCGATCCCGGTGCAGACGACGGAGCGATTCTCCTCGCTCTCGCTGGGTACTTATCACACCTGCGGCGTCACCTACGACGGCCGGGGGTTCTGCTGGGGGAGCAACGCGCGTGGGAAGCTGGGGGTCGGGCCCACCGACCAGACCTCCAACCCGTTGCCGCTGGAGATCACCGCGGTGAGCGACTTCGCCGTGATCGCCGCCGGGAACGACCACACCTGCGGCGTCACGATCGCCGGCAAGCTCTACTGCTGGGGTACCGCCACGAACGGCCAGATCGGGACCGGCTCGACGACCAACGTCGACACCCCGCAGGAGGTCACGCAGATCGGCCCGATCGCCTTCCTGGACGGCGCGCCCGCGGGTTGCGCCGAGGAGGGGGAGGGCTGCTTCCCTCGTAAATCCTTCGACGATCACGTTCTCCTCGCCTCGGGCCGGGGCGCGGGGTATTTCGTGCTGAGGCTGAGCTGAGGAGGGACTCATGAAGGAGAAGAGCATGGAGACGACGACGTCGTCCGCGGCGGCCGCGAAGCGTCCCTGGAGCGCCCCGGCGGTCGCCGAGCTCCCGCGGCTGACGGAGCTAACGTTGCAGTCCTTCATCCCCGGGACCGGGATCCCGGGCGGGGGCGGGAGCACGGTCTTCTGACGTAGCGCAACGCGGTGCAGCAACCGGCGGGGCGCCAGGCGACGTCGTCTGGCGCCCCGCCTTTTTCATCCCCCGGCACCTCGGCGACCCCTGGCCGGCGTGTGTGGACGGTCAGGCGCAGCCGCCGTTCCCGTTGCGCCGCCCCTCGACCACCTCTTTCACGAGTTGCACCAGCCGGTCGGGCGCGAAGGGTTTCTGGAGGAAGCGGGTGTGGTCGTGGCGGAGGTCGTCGGTGATGACCTGATCGTTGGTGTAGCCGGACATGTAGATGATCGGGAGCCCGGGGTAGCGGTCGAGGAGGTGGTGGGCGAGGGCTGTTCCGCTCATCCCGGGCATGATGATGTCGGTCAGGACGAGGTCGATGCGGCCGTGGTGCTCGGCGGCGAGGCGGAGCGCGGTCTCGCCGTCGGGGGCCTCGATGACGTGGTAGCCGTTGTTCTCGAGGATACGGCGGGTGACCATGCGGATGACCTGGGCGTCTTCGACGAGGAGGATCGTCTCGCCGTTGGCGTTGGGGGGCTTGGGCGGGGCCGGCGGTTTGGGACGCGGCTCGGGGGCGACGCGGGGTAGGAGGATCCGGAAGGTCGAGCCGGCCGCAGGGGTCGATTCGACGTGGATCGCGCCGCCGCTCTGCCGGACGATCCCGTAGACGGTGCTGAGCCCGAGCCCGTTCCCCTTGCCGGGCGCCTTGGTGGTGAAGAACGGCTCGAAGAGGTGGGCGAGGGTGTGCTCGTCCATCCCGCAGCCGGTGTCGTGGACGGTGATCTCGACGTAGGCGCCGGGCTGGATCGAGTCGGGGTGCTGGGGGATGGAGCCGACGTCGAGGTCGATGTCGCGGGTGGTGATGGTGAGGGTCCCGCCGTTGGGCATGGCGTCCCGGGAGTTGACGGCGAGGTTCATGAGTACCTGGCTCATCTGGCCGGGGTCCGCCTTGATGTGCCCGGTAGACTCGAGTCTGGTCACGAGCTCGATGTCCTCGCCGATGACGCGTCTGAGCATCCTGGCCATCTCGAGGATCTCCTGGCGGAGGTCGAGGATGCGCGGTTGTAGGACCTGGCGTCGGCTGAAGGCGAGGAGCTGTTGGGTGAGGCTGGCGCCCTGGTCTACGGCGGCGATGATCTCCCGCATCTCCTCGCGCAGCGGGCTATCCTCGGGGAGGTCGGCGAGGGTGAGGTGTGCGATCCCGCCGATGATGTTGAGGATATTGTTGAAGTCGTGGGCGACGCCGCCGGCGAGTCTGCCTACGGCTTCGAGCTTCTGGGACTCGCGGAGCTGTTCCTCGAGCCGGCGCTGCGCGGTGATGTCCTGGTAGGTGATGACGATCCCGCGCACGAACTGGTCGTGGAGGAGGTTCTGGGCGAGGAGGTCGATCTTGCGCCAGGAGCCGTCCTTGTGCTGGATCCGGAGCTCCGTGCGGACGCGGCTGCCGGGTTTGGCGATCAGGTTGTCGAAATGTTTGCGCACGGAGTCGAGATCGTCGGGGTGGACGAGCTCGAAGGAGTGGCGGCCGACCCGTTCTTCGACGGTGTAGCCGGTGATCGCCTCGATCGCGGGGCTGGCGTATCTGGTGACCCCGCTGCGATCGAGGATGATGATGACCTCCTGGATGCTCTCGACGAGGGCGCGGAAGCGGCGTTCGCTCTCTTTGAGGGCGGTGGCGGCGCGGGTCCGGGCGATCGCGATCCCGGCGAGGTTGGCCATCTGTTCGACGAGTTTGGTCTCGTCGTGGGAGGGGCTGCGGATCTCGTCGTAGTAGGTCGCGAAGGTACCCAGTACGTCGCCGTTGCCATCCATGATCGGCTGGGACCAGCAGGCGCGGAGCCCGTGATCGAGGGCGAGCTGGCGGTGGCGGGTCCAGCGCGGGTCGGTCGCGATGTCGCTCACGATGACGAGCTCTTTCAGGTACGCCGCGGTCCCGCAGGAGCCGGCCACGGGGCCGATGCGCAGGCCGTCGACGGCGCGGGTGTAGCTCTCGGGGAGGTTGGGCGCGGAGGTGGTCCAGAGCCGGTCGTTGCGGAGGAGTAGTATGGAGCCGACCGTCCCCGGGATCTGCTCCTCCAGGGCGAAGACGAGCTTGTCGAGGACCTGGCCGAGGGGGGCGCCGCGGCCGATCGCCTCCATGACGCTGGTCTTGGCGTTGAGGAGGGCCGCGTCGCGTTTCTGACGGGTGATGTCGCGGACGTAGGCGACGAGACGGCGCTTGCCGGCGGTCTCGAAGAGGCGGGTCGCGATCTCGATGGGGAAGCGGGTGCCGTCCTTGCGCCGGCCGAGGCTCTCGATCGGGAGGCCGCCGGTGTCCTCGGTGATGAGCTCCGGGATGGTCACGGCGATCTCGGGGGGGACGAGGTCGGCGCTCCTGAGACCGATCAGCTCGTTCCTCGGGTAGCCGTAGATCTGGCAGGCGGCTTCGTTGCATTCGAGGATGACGCCCCGCTCGTCTTCGATGAAGATGCCGTCGGAGGATAGCTCGGCGAGGATGCGACAGAGCTCGTCACCGGCGGCGGCTGCCGCAGGGGGCCGTAGCGCGACGTCGCGCTGGGCGGGGATCGTCATGGCGATCGGTCTTTCGGTCTGCCTGCTCGAGATGGCCCGCCTGCCCTGGCAGCCGGCGCCGGCGGGTACGGCTCATACGCACAACGGAGCTTGCGGAGCCCCGTGCTCCGTCTGGTGCGATCGTCCGCTACGAATAGAGGTCTATCGCTATGGGCTGCTGGGAAGTTACGCGCGCGGGGCGGGCGCGGTCAATTCCCCGGGCGCGGTAAGTGGATGGTGGGTGGTCGGGCCTATCGGCGCGCCGCCGGTCGGGTGCGGTAGACGACGTCGTCTGGCCGATCCTCGTCTCGTCCCCGGCCGCCGCGCGGGGTCAGAGCTCGCGGTGGCGGAGGACGATCGCGGCGGCGGCGAGGAGTACGAGCCCGTAGCCGGCGACGAGCCAGAAGGCGTCCCAGGGTATCGGCTGGAGGGTGCCGAAGGCGCCTTCGAGCCGGAGCAGCGCGGCTTGCGGGGGGAGGAGGAACGAGATGAAGTCGCGGACGCCGATCGGGATGGTGAGCTTGCCGGCGGCGCGGAGGGCGTTCCAGACGAGAGCGCTGATGGCGAGGAAGAGGGCGATCCAGGCGTCGGCGCGGGTGCAGGCGGAGAGGAAGGTGACGAGTCCGCCGAAGGCGAGGATATTGGCGAGGATGAGGACGAGGGTCGCGGGGCCGGCCCAGGTGCCGAGGAGGAGGAGGTCGAAGGTGGGGAGGAGCACGGCGCAGAGGACGAAGGCGGTCGCGGCCAGGACGAGGAAGCGGACGCCGTAGACGGCCAGCGGGGAGGTCGGCCGGACGGCGTAGATGCGGGCGTACCCGGCGCCGCGGTCGCCGCTCACGATACCGGCGAGCAGGACGAGCGTGGCGATCAGGGGGAAGCGCCCGAGGAGCCAGCCGAGGAGGAGGAGCGCGGAGACGAGGGGGTAGCCGCCGATGATGAAGAGCTGGTCGGCATCGACGTGGCCGTCGCCGTCGGCGACGAGGAGCCGGGCGGCGGCGCCGGCGGCCAGGAAGACGGTGGCGAAGGCGGCGAGGGCGAGGAGGCGCCCGCGCCGGGCGCGCAGCTCCAGGAGTGCGAGTTCGAGCGCGGCTCTCATCCTTCTTCTCCGCTGAGCGCGTGGCGGACGCGCAGTTCGAGTGGCTCGTCGGCAGGCGCGACCTCCGAGAGGGTGGCGCCGGCGGCGAGGAGCGCGGCGAGACGGGCGCTGAGGTCGGCGTCGTCGTCTACCTCGACGAGGTAGGTGGCTGGGGCGGTGTCCCCGGAGTAGGCGACGTCGCCCGCGGCGTCCTCGCCCGTGGTCCCCGGCTCCACGGCGCCGGGGAAGATCTCGGCGAGCGCGGGGACCGGGCGGGTGAGACGGATGCGGTACCGGCGGCGGCCGGCGGGTTCGCGGCGGATCGGGATGAGCTCGCGGACGCGCCCGCCCTCGAGTAAGACCGCCTGGTCGGCGAGCCGCTCGACCTCGGCGAGGTCGTGGCTGGCGATGAGGGTGGTGCGGCCGGCACGGCGCAGCTCGGCGACCAGCTCGCGGAACTGGATACGCCAGAGGGGGTCGAGCCCTTCGGTCGGCTCGTCGAGGACGACGAGCGGGCTGTCGCTGAGCAGGGTCTGGGCGAGGCCGACGCGCTGGAGGAGCCCGCGGGAGAGGGATGCGATCGGTTTGGCGGCGTGCGGCTCGAGGCCGAAGCGGGCGATGGCGTCGGCGACACGGGTCTTGGCCTCCGCGCCGCGGTGGCCCTCGAGCCGGGCGAGGGCGTGGAGGGCGGCGGTTGCGGTCCAGCTCCCAGGGAGGCTGAAGCGCTCGGGCAAGAAGGCGGCGCCGTGGCGCCGGACGAAGCTCCGCGGGGCGAGCCCGGCGACGGTGATCTTCCCGGCCGTGGGGTGGACGAAGCCGAGGATCAGGGCGAAGAGGGTCGATTTCCCGGCGCCGTTCGGCCCGACAACCGCCCAGGTCGCGCCCTCGGGGACCTGGAGCGAGACGTCGTCGAGGGCGACGACGGGCCGGCCGCGGCCGGGGGCGGGGGCGTAGGTTTTGTTGACCTGCTCGAGTGCGATCATGGTTTGGGTGGTGCGAAGCTGGATTCGTGCCGTGGTATTACTCCAGTGAGGTGAAAGCGGTTCGTTTGGGGGTCAGGGGTCAGGGGTCGGGGGTCAGGGGTGTTTGGCATTCGGGGGTGGGATTCAGTCTAGGCATTCGGGGGTTGGG
>Ga0182742_1001315_pt1 | contig 32477 bp, 31 predicted proteins | sample eDN5th37CBELigMG_FD_128880 | JGI IMG/M metagenome (GOLD analysis project Ga0182742, IMG submission 128880) | Enriched Miracle-Growth compost microbial communities from Emeryville, California, USA - eDNA 5th pass 37_C BE-Lig MG (version 2)... ... | reverse complement strand
GGCGGCCGCATCGGCATAGGTCTCGTCCCGTTCCAGCCCGATGAAGCGGCGGCCGAGCTTCTTCGCCACCGCCGCCGTCGTGCCGGTGCCGAGGAAGGGGTCCAGCACCACCTCCCCCGGATTGGTGCAGGAGAGGATGACCCGGTGCAGCAGCGCCTCCGGCTTCTGGGTCGGGTGCAGCTTGCCGCCCTTGCGGTCGCGCAGCCGCTCCTGCCCCGTGCAGAGCGGGATGTACCAGTCGCTGCGCATCTGCAGGTCCTCGTTCAGCGACTTCATGGCGGCGTAGTTGAAGCGGTAGCGGCTCTCCGGCCCGCGCGCGGCCCAGATCAGCGTCTCATGCGCGTTGGTGAAGCGCCGGCCGCGGAAATTCGGCATCGGGTTCGCCTTGCGCCAGATGACGTCGTTCAGGATCCAGAAGCCGAGATCCTGCAGCGCGGTGCCGATGCGGAAGATGTTGTGATAGCTGCCGATGACCCAGATCGTGCCGTCCTTGCGCAGCACGCGTCGCGCCTCGGTCAGCCATTCGCGGGTGAAGGCGTCATAGGCGCTGAGGTCCTCGAACCGGTCCCAGTCCTCGTCCACGCCGTCCACCAGGCTGTCATCCGGCCGGCGGAGATCGCCTTTCAACTGCAAATTGTAAGGCGGATCCGCGAAAATCGCGTGCACCGAGGCTGGCGGCAATTGGCGCATCAGCGCGCTGCAATCCCCGACCAGGATCTGGTCGAGGGGCAGATCGAGCCCCGTCCCCACAGTAATCCCCCTAGCAATCCCCCAGGGACAGCATCGCGATCTCGAGTCGTCAGGTCAACTGAAGCTTATAACGGCCTGATCCACGGGTGAAAAACCGCGGCGGTGATGTGGGCAGGGGCCGTATCTGGCCAGCGCTTCCCGGTGCCGCTCGGTCGGATAGCCGGCATGGGCGGCGAAGCCATAGGCCGGCCAGCGCGGGTCGAGCCGTGCCATGGCCCGGTCCCGCACCACCTTGGCCAGGATGGAGGCGGCAGCGATGGAGAAGGAGAGCGCATCGCCTCCGACCACGCAGCGGACCGGGCAGGGCAGGGGCGGCGGCCGGTTGCCATCCACCAGCGCCAGTGCCGGGAGCCTGGGCAGCCGCGCCACGGCGCGGGCCATGGCCAGATGCGTGGCTTGCAGGATGTTGAGCCGGCCGATCTCGGCCACGGAGGCGGCGGCGATGCCGATCTCCGCCTGGCCCGCGGCGGCGGCGGCGCGCAGGGCGGCGAAGGCCTTCTCCCGCGCCGCCGGCCGCAGCCGCTTGCTGTCGTCGAGCAGCCGGGCGAGGCCTTCCGGCACGCCGGCCGGAAAGACCACTGCGGCGGCGAGGACAGGGCCGGCGAGCGGCCCGCGTCCTGCCTCATCCACCCCGGCGACGCGACCGCCCGCCGCCAGTTCCAGGGCGAAATCGGGCATGGGGCGAAACTAGCGCCCGGCAGGGCGCCTCGCTACAGCAGGGCGAGCTGTGCCTCCGGCACCCTCCGCCGCGCCGGCGCATCCGGCACGGCGAATTGGCTGCAATCCAGCCCCTGGCCGCGCACGCCGGCACGGTTCAGGCCGAGGCGCTCCACCGCCACCCGGAAGCGGCTGGCCAGCATCTCCGCATAGGGGCCGGTACCGGTCTGCCGCTTGCCGAAGCGGCTGTCATAGAGATTGCCGCCGCGCGTCTGCCGCACCAGCGCCAGCACCCGCGCGGCGCGGTCCGGCAGATGCGCGTGCAGCCACTCCTCGAACAGGCTGGCGATTTCCAGCGGCAGGCGCAGCAGCACATAGCCCGCGCGCGTCGCCCCGGCTGCGGCGCAAGCAGCCAGGATGCGCTCCAGCTCCGCGTCATTCAGGCCGGGGATCATCGGCGCCGCCAGCACGCCGACCGGCACGCCCGCCTGGGCCAGCGCCTGGATCGCCGCCAGCCGCCGCGCCGGCGCCGCCGCCCGCGGCTCCATCCGCCGCGCAAGCGCGGGGTCGAGCGTGGTGACAGAGATGCAGACATGCACCAGGTTCCGCCGCGCCAGCCTCACCAGGATGTCGAAGTCGCGCAGCACGCCGGCGGATTTGGTCACGATGGTCACCGGATGACCGAATCGCTCCAGCACCTCCAGCACCTGGCGGGTCAGGGAGAGGGTGCGCTCCACCGGCTGGTAGGGATCGGTATTGGCGCCGAGCGCCACGGGGCGCGGCACATAGCCGGGCTTGCGCAGCTCCTTCTCCAGCAGCGCCGGCAGGTCGGGCTTGAAGTAGAGCTGCGTCTCGAAATCCAGGCCGGGGGAGTGGCCCAGATAGGCATGGGTTGGCCGCGCATAGCAGTAGATGCAGCCATGCTCGCAGCCGCGATAGGGATTGATGGAGCGGTCGAAGCCGATATCCGGGCTGTTGTTCCAGGCCATTGCGCTCCGCGCGCGGTCCTTCTGCAGCACCGTCGGCAGCGGCGGGAGATCAGTGAAGTCCGGCAGCGTCCCCCAGCCATCGTCGAAGGCTTCCCGCGCCGTGCTCTCGAACCGCACGGCAGGGTTGGAGACGGCGCCCCGGCCCTTGCGCGGGCCGGGGAACATGGCGGAGTCTGCGTGCGACAGCCCGTCCGGCATGGCTCCCGTTCCTTCTCTGTTCGGGGGAACCCTGCCGAAGCCGCGGCATGCATGTCAAGAACGAAATAGGAACCTCCGGTTAAATCGGTGCCAGAACAAAGCCTGACCATCATCATCCCGGCCCTGAATGCGGCCCGCAGCCTGGCGGCGACCCTGGCCGCCTGCGCCGAGGCGTGCGCCGAGACGGTGGTGGTGGATGGCGGCAGCCGCGACGGCACTCCGGACCTCGCCCGTCGCCTGGGCGTGCGCGTGCTGGAGGGCGCGCCCGGCCGCGGCCAGCAACTCGCCGCCGGGGCCGCGGCGGCGGCAGGCGACTGGCTGCTCTTTCTGCATGCCGATACCCGCCCCGCGCCGGGCTGGGCCCTGGCCGTGCGGGCCTTCATGGGCGATCCAGTCAATGCCGCCCGTGCCGCCTATTTCGCCTTCGCGCTGGACGATCCCTCGCCCCAGGCGAGGCGGCTGGAGCGCCTGGTCGCCTGGCGCTGCCGGATGCTGGGCCTGCCCTATGGCGATCAGGGGCTGCTGCTCTCCCGCGCGCTCTATGACAGGGTGGGTGGCTTCCGGCCGCTGCCGCTGATGGAGGATGTGGATCTGGTTCGCCGCCTCGGCCGCCGGCGCCTCGTTGGCTTGCCGGTGCCCGCCGTGACCTCGGCCGAGCGCTGGCGGCGAGAGGGGTGGTACCGGCGCTCGGCGTGCAACCTGGCCTGCCTCTCGCTCTGGTTCCTCGGCGTGCCGCCGGGAGTGATCCGCCGAATCTACGCATGAGAGGCGACACGGTCATCGTCTTCGCCCGCGCGCCGCGGCTCGGCGCGGTGAAGCGGCGGCTGGCGAGCGGGATCGGTGCGCTGCCGGCGCTGCGCTTCTACCGGAACCAGCTTGCATGCCTGCTCCGCCGGCTGGCGCGCGACCGGCGCTGGCGCACAGTGCTGGCCGTCACGCCTGACCGGGCCGCCGCCCGCTGGCCGGTGCGCCTGCCCCGCCTGCCGCAGGGGAGGGGCGATCTGGGGGTACGGATGCAGCGGGCGCTTGGCCGGTACCGCCGCGCAGTGCTGGTGGGCAGCGACATCCCCGGCCTCGGCCCTGCCGACATCGCCGCCGCCTTCCATGCCCTTGGCCGCGCCGATGCGGTCTTCGGTCCGGCTGAGGACGGGGGCTACTGGCTGGTCGGCCTCGGCCCCCGCCGGCCGGAGCGGCCCTTCGCGGCGGTGCGCTGGTCCACCCGGCACGCCCTGGCGGACACGCTGGCGAATTTCCGGGGCCGCAGACTGGCCCTGCTGCGCCGGCTGCGGGATGTGGACACGGCCGCCGACCTGGCGGCGCTGCGGGACGCCACGCGGCGATGCCGCCGATGATGCCAGGCAGCGCCCCGGCAGCGCGTTTCCTGCGGCATGGGCAGACGGAGGATATGGTTTGCGCCGCATGCCGCCCGGTGCGAGCATCGCCCGCCATGTCACCGGAGGACTGCCCGTGACCCTGGAGATCGGCCTGCTGCTCTTCCCACGCCTGACGCAGCTCGACCTGACCGGCCCCTTCGAGGTTCTCAGCCGCCTGCCCGATGCGCGGGTCCGGCTGCTGTGGAAGACGCCCGATCCGGTGCGCGCCGATACCGGACTCGGCCTGCTGCCGGACACGCTGCTGGCGGATTGCCCGCAGCTCGACGTCATTTGCGTCCCCGGCGGCCCCGGCGTCGCTGCCATGATGGAAGATCGGGAGGTGCTGGACTTCCTGCGCCGCCAGGCGGCAGGGGCGCGCTATGTCACCTCGGTCTGCACCGGCGCGCTGGTGTTGGGCGCCGCCGGCCTGCTGCGCGGCAGGCGAGCCACCACGCATTGGGCAAGCCATGACTTCCTTGCTGCGCTCGGCGCGACGCCGGTGCAGGCGCGGGTGGTGCGCGACGGCAACCTCCTCACTGGCGGTGGCGTGACGGCCGGGATCGACTTCGCCCTGACCATCGCCGCCGAGATCGCGGGGCCGGAGGCGGCGAAGGCGATCCAGCTCCAGATCGAATACGCCCCTGCGCCGCCCTTCGATGCCGGCCGGCCGGAAACCGCGCCCGCCGAGGTCCTGGCCGCGGCGCGGCGGCGTGGCGCCGGGATGCGGGCGGAACGGGAGGCGCTGGTGGCCCGCGTCGCCGCGCGGCTGGCCGAGGGCTGACCGGGCGCTACGGCGCATCGCGCCTGCCGGGCGGGGAGAAGGCCCGGATCGGTGCCTGATCCTCCCTGGTTTCACCCGCTTCCCGCATCGCCAGCCCTTCGCCCTCAACGGGGCGGGGCGTCGTCCGGCACCGCCCAGGCTCCGGACTTCGCGCTGGTCCTCGCGATGACATGCAGCAGGGCGCCGGCCGGCCGGGTGGACGGGCGCCACGAAGCATGGCAACCGCCCTCCGCCGCCGGGGAGAGCGGGAATGGAGGGGCGATCCGGAGTGCCTCTGGACCTGCGGCACCGCGCCATGACCGCGCTGCCCGGCGCCTTGCTGGCGATGGCCGCGCCGGCCGGCTCCGTCCTGGCCCAGGGCTCCTTCGGCAGCCCGGCTATCGCGAATGTTGGGCCGCCCGAGGCGGCGCTGTTTCCCGACCTCGCCGCGCTGCAGGACCGGCTGGAGGAGCAGGGCTGGCTGCTGCGCGGCCAGGCCACCTTCATCCTGCAGGGCCATCCGCGCTTCCGCTCGCCCTATCGGGGCAAGAACAGCCTGAGCCCGGCCGCCAATGCGCGGAACACCCTCTCGGCCGATCTGGTCCTCGGGCGGCGGCTGTAGGGAGCGGCAGAATTCATCCTCGACGCCTCCATCACCCGCGGCTTCGGCCTGTCCAATTCAGTCGGGATCGCCGCCTTCCCGAACAACGAGGCTTTCCGGCTCGGCACCACCGCCCCCTATTTCTACGTGCCGCGCGTCTTCTTACGGCAGACCTTCGGCCTTTCGGCCGAGACGGTGCCCAATGAGGACGACCCGCTGCGCTTCAGCGCGCCGCTGCCGCGCGAGCGCCTGACCGTCACCATCGGCAAATTCTCGGTCTGGGACATCTTCGGCCACAACCGCTACGCGCATGACGCGCGCACCCATTTCATGAACTGGGCGCTGGTCGGGGCCGGCGCCTTTGACTACGCCGCCGATGCGCGCGGCTGGACCTATGGCCTGGCGCTGGAATGGGAGAACGGGGTCTGGAGCCTGCGCGCGGGTGCCTTCCAGGTGGCGCGGCAGGTGAATGGGTTGTTCATGGACCCCGCCCTGACCAGGGCCTGGGAGGTGATCGGCCAGGTGGACCGGTTCTACGAGATCGGCGGCCGCCCGGGTGCGGTGCGGCTGCTCTATGGCGCCGCGCGGACCCGGCAGTCGAGCTGGGGCGAACTCTTCGCCAATGGCTTCGATACCTTCGAAAAGAACCCGCGCGGCTACCGCCTGAAGCATATGGCCGCGCTGAACCTGGAGCAGGAGATCTCCGACGAGCTTGGCGCCTTCGCGCGCCTGTCCTGGAATGACGGCCGGACGCAGAATTGGAGGTTCACGGAGATGGATCGCGCGATCTCCGCCGGCCTGTCGCTGCGCGGGCTGCGCTGGAACCGGCCGGCGGACACGCTCGGGCTGGCGACCAGTATCGGCTGGATCTCCAAGGACGGCGGCGTTTCCAGGAGGCGGGTGGCATCGGCTTCATCACCGGCGACGGGCGCCTGAACTACGCGCCGGAATGGGTGATGGAACTGTATTGCGATATGCGGGTGGCACCCGGTCTGAATCTGGCCGCGAATTACCAGCTCGCTGTCAATCCTGCCTACAACGCCGATCGCGGGCCGGTGCACATCCTCGCCTTCCGCGCCCGGATCGCCTTCTGGCGCCTCGGCAAGGGGTTCAGATCATCATGTCGCGCAGCCAGCGCAACATGTGGAGGAGGGAGGCGAGCACCGCCGCCGCCAGGGAAAGCGCGAATGCGATTCCGACCAGGATCAGCAGTATGCTGGCCAGCTCGCCCCAAGGTGACGGCAGGCTGTCGAGGAATTCGAGGATCGCGCCGGGCGAAGGCCAGTGTTCAGGATTGGCGTATTGGCTGAGCGCGTCGGCCTCGCTCCCCGTGAGGCCGATCCGCTCCCGCAGCTTCTCCGGCAGCGCATCCGCCAGCCGGGCCGGCAGGCCGAACCGGATCGCGGCGCCGACCGCCGTGACAAGGATCAGGAGCTTTACCAGCAGGCGAAGCATGGGGTCCCCGGCAAGCTTGCCCCACTCCTATCACGCCCCCGACCCGGCAACAAGTTGTCAATTCGAAAATTTTGCAAAATCGAGACAAAATCCGGGCGTGAGGCCGGTGCGCCCCGCCATGGCGGCATCGCCCGGCCCGCTTCCCCGGTAGCGGATCAGGTGGGCGGCCCGCCCGGCAGCCGCCCGGCATCCCGGCGCTGCTCATAGGCCTTGGCGTGGACATAGGCTGCCTCGTGCAGTTCCTCCGGCACGCCGGCGCGGCGCGCGGCTTCCAGCAGGAAGCCAAGGATATGGTCGGCCTCGATCCGACCGCCCGATTCCAGGTCCCGCAGCATGGAGGTGGAATAGGCGCTGTCCGGATCGGCGAAGAGCGTCCGGAATTCCTCCAGATAGGCCTCCCGCATCGGATGCCCGTTTGCCGCGGCGATGGCGGCATTGCGCGCTAGCAGGCGGTGCATCAGCGCGGTGCCGCCGGGGGCGCGGGCGATCTCGCCCACATTGGCCCGCATCAGCACCGTGCCGATGGCGCTGGTACCGAGATGCACCAGCTTCTCCCACATGCGGAAGATCACATCCGGCACCGCCTGCGCCACCAGGCCTGGGGCGCGGGCGCCGATCTCCGCCAGCGCCTGCACGCGTGGGCTCATGCGCCCGTCTGTCTCGCCGAAGGTCAGGTAGCGCCAGTCATTGAGGTGCCGCACCGTGCCGTCCGGCGCCAGGGTCGCCTGGATCTTGGCGAGGCCGCCCAGCACGCGCTCCGCGCCGAACTCGCGCTGCAGCCGCTCGATATGCGAGAGCCCGTTCAGCACCGGCAGGATGGCGGTGCGCGCATCCACCGCCGGGCGGATGGCGGCGATGGCGTCCTCCAGGTCGTAGGCCTTGCAGGTCAGCAGCACCAGGTCCCAGCCGGGCCTGGCTTCCTCCGCCGTGAGCGCCGTCACCGGCCGGCGCAGGGCGCCGAAGGGGCTCTCGATGACCAGCCCGTCCCGTTGCAATTGCGCCAGCCGGCGCGGACGGACGAGGAAGCCGACCTCCGCCCCGGCCTCCAGCAGCCGGCCGCCGAAATAGCCGCCGAGCGCGCCGGCGCCGAGCACCAGGATTCGCATGGCCGAATTTCTCCCCCCAATCTCAAGCCGGCATGGCTTCCTCCCCCGCACGGCGGGGGAGGGGGCGGCCGGACTTACCCCGCCTTCAGGTGGCTCAGCAGCTTCTCCATCGCCGCGGCCTTGTCGGTGCGGTCGATAGCGGCGACCTCGGTGGCCAGGCGGTCCATCGCCTGCTCATAGATCTGCCGCTCGCTGAAGGACTGGTCCGGCTGGCCAGCATTGCGGTGCAGGTCGCGCACCACCTCGGCGATCGCCACCGGATCGCCGGAATTGATTTTCGCCTCGTATTCCTGGGCGCGGCGGGACCACATAGTCCGCTTGATGCGCGCCTTGCCCTTCAGCGTGTCCAGCGCCTCCTTCATCGCATCGGGCGAGGCGAGCTTGCGCAGCCCCGAGGAGGCGGCCTTGCCGACCGGGACGCGCAGCGTCATCCGGTTCTCCTCGAAGGTGACGACGATGACCTGGAGGGAGTAGCCGGCCGCGGACATCGTCTCGATGCCCTGCACGGTGCCGACGCCATGGGTTGGATAGACGACGTGATCGCCAGGCTTGAATTCCACGGGTTTCGCTGGGGGCCTTGAAGGTGGAGCGGGCGGGCCCTCGCGCCGCGCCGCAGCGGGCGGGGCCAAGGGGGCGGGAGCTGCCGCCGCGGATGCGGGCGGGGATGAGGGTGGCAGGGGTGCGGCCGCCTGCGCCTCGGCGAGGCCGGGCGGAGGGGTGGCCTCTGACTTCGGCGCCGGGGTCCTGGCCGGTGCGGCGGGCTTCGCCGCCTCCGGCCGGACTTCGGCCTTCGGTTCTGCCGCCGGGGATTTCGGCGGGGTGGCGGGCTTGTCTGCGGCGGGCGCCGCGGCACGCTGCTTCGCGGCCGCCGGCGCCCGGGCAGAGGTGCCGGCCTCGCTTCTCGGCGGGGCCTTGGCGGCGGCCTGACGGCCGGGACTCGCCTTGGGGGCCGGCTTGGCGGCGGGCTTGGCCGGGGCCGGCTTCTTCGTCTCTGGCGCGGGCTTGGCGGCGGCCTTCGCCGGCGTGACGGCTGCCTTCTTGCGCGGCGCCGGCCCCGGCGCTTTGGTGGCGGCGCTGGCCTGCCGGGCCGCGGGCTTGGCCTTGGCCGGGGCGGCGCTGCGGCGCGGAGATGCGACCTGTTTCGCCTGCGCAGCCGGGCGGCTGGACTTGCCAGCCCCGCTTCCAGAGGCGGGGCGCTTGCTCGATCCCTTGGCGCGGACGGGTGCCTTCATACCGGACGACTCTCCTGCGACGGGCGCCGCTCGCGGGTTGACGCCAGGGACAAGCCCCGCCGGTCACAGCCAGGACATTGCATCGACACGGGCCGGAACCGGTTCACCGCGGGCAACCGAACTCACTTCGCGACATATGGTGTCGCGGGAGCCGCCCGCCAGGATTGACCAGCCATGCCATCGTCTTGAAACGATAGCATTTCCAGCTTCTGGAGTCATCACCCCAGGGATGTGCGCGCCGCATGGCCAGGCTCGCGGCGCGCCCAGGGCCGGTTCGGCGGCGAATCAGGGCTTGCCGGGATTGGGGCTGAACAGCTCCCGCTTACCGGGCCGGTCCTTCCACTCATCCGCATCGGCCGGCGGCTCACCCTTGCGGGTGATGTTCGGCCATTGCCCGGCATAGGTCCGGTTCAGCTCCGCCCAGTCCGCGGCGCGGTCGTCGCTGTCCGGCACGATTGCCTCGGCGGGGCATTCCGGCTCGCACACCCCGCAATCGATGCACTCATCGGGATGAATCACCAGCATGTTCTCGCCGACGTAGAAGCAGTCCACCGGACAGACCTCCACGCAGTCCATGTACTTGCACTTGATGCAGTTCTCGAGAACGACGTAAGTCAAGCGTGCCTCCGCACGACGAATATCGGAACGCGCATTGCGCGAGGTCCGGGGCTCGGCACGCCCTGTCATGGCGCCTGAACCGTCCGGCGGGCGAGAGATGGACCGCCGCCGGGCCGCTGGCAAGCGGCTGGTGACGGCGGCAGCCCTACCCTGCGCAGGGGCGATCGCGGATCAGGCGCTCTCGCCGGCCGGCGGGGCCGGGGCCGAGAGATCCTCATACAATGCCCGCGCCTCGCTGGCCGGGCCGCGCCGGTCTCCCAGCGCCAGCACCCGCCAGATCCGCACCACGCCCCGTTCCGGGGAACCGAGCGCGAAGGTCAGCACATCGCCGGGCCGGAGCCGCGCATGCGGCTTGTCGGTCGGCTGGCGATTGATGCGGAAGCCGCCCTGCTCCACCAGCCGGGCGCAGGCGCCGCGGGTCTTGGCCACCCGCGCGCACCAGAGCCACTTATCGAGCCGCTGCCAGTCCCGGTCCTCGGTCTCGGCCACGTCTCAGCGGAGCTTGAGCTGCGCCAGGATGGCGAAGGGCGAATCGGGGTTGATCCGCGGCTCCGCGGGTTTGCCCTGGCGGTCGCGCCCCGGCTGCGGGCCGCGCTGGCGCTGGCCGCCTTCCTGCTCCGGCGGGCGCGGGCCGCGCATCTGCCGCTGCTCCTCCCCGCCCTGGCGGGCGCCGCCGTTCTGGCGATGCTGCCCCTTGCCCTGCCAGGGCTTGCCGCCATGGCGCTGGCCCTGCTCCGGCCGGGGGCCGCGCGGCTGGCGCAATTCGGGCGGCACAGGCGGGCCATAGAAGACCGAGCTTCCCGCCGCCTGGGCCGGGGCCTGGCTCCCCTCCGGCCGGCGCTGCTGGCCGTGCTGCGGCCGGCGCTCGCGCTGTGGGCGCTCCTGCCGGTCCGGCCGCTGGCCGTGGCGGGGGCCACGGCCGTGGTGGTGCTGCGGCCGGATCTGCGCCACGCGGAGCGGCGTCGGCGGACCGTACATGCCCTCCTCAAGCGGCACCGGCTCCAGCAGCCGGAAGCCCAGCCCGGCCAGGACCGGCGCCAGCCGGTCCGCCTTCATGCCGAGCCGGCTGGCAAGGTCCGGCGGCAACGGCGCCGGGGCACGGCGGGTCAGGAAGCCGAGCTCGGCCGCGACCCGCTCCGCCACATCCAGCCGCAGCAGCACCGGGCCGGCCGGCAGCCAGCCCATGGCCTCGGCGAAGCCGGGCGGCCAGCCATCGATCAGGCCGCCATTCGGCCGTGGTTGCGCCTCGCCTTGCGCCGGCTCCGGCAGCGGCAGGGCGACGAGGCCGGGGGCGGGCAGGGGCGGGACCGGGATGTTGCGCGCCAGCGACCAGAGCTGGGCCCGCAACGCCATGGGGCGCGGCTTCAGCGCCTCCGGCACGAAGAGGGCGAAGCGCCCGGCGCGGATGCCGATGGCTTTCAGCTTCTGCCGCAGTTCCGGCGTGATGTTCCGGTCCGTCCCACCAGGGGCGAGGCCGAGCGACTCCCGCAGCAGATAGGCCGGGCCGCGCAATTCGCCCTCGGCCTCCGCCTTCGCCTCCACCGCGGCGACGGCGCCGAGTTCGCGGGCGATCAGGGATTCGACATATTTCGCCAGCCGGGCCCGGACCCTCTCCCGCTGCGCGCCGTCCAGGAATTCGGAGGCGAGCACCTCGACCTGCGGCTTGGCCGGTTCGGGGCCCGGGCGCAGGCGGGCGACCTCCGCCGGCTCGGCGCCGGGGCTGGTCCAGGTGATGCGGTGATCGGGGGTAAGGGCGAAGGCCTCGTCCTTCGCCATCTCCAGCGCCGCGATGCGGCGGGGCATCTCCTCCCGCAGGGCGCGACGGGCGGCGCGCAGCACCAGGCGGCGCTCGTCCTCCGTGGCCGCCTCGGCCTCCGGATGGAAGAGGAAGCCTTGGATGCGGCCAACCGGATGGCCCTCCACCACCACCTCACCCTGGCGGGTGACGGCGGAGAGCAGGTCATCCTCCGTCTCGTCCAGGCGGCGGATCAGATGGGCGGCGCGGCGGTCCACGAAGCGGGCGGTCAGGCGCTCATGCAGCGCGTCGCTGACCGCGTCCTCGGCGGCGCGGGCCTCATGCTGGAAGCGGGCAGCGTCCGTCACCCAGTCGGCGCGGGCGGCGATGTAGGACCAGACGCGGATATTCGCCAGCCGCGCCATCAGCGTATCGAGATCGCCCTCGATATTGCCGAGGGTGGCGATCTGCCCGGCGACCCATTGCTCCGGCAGGACGCCGTCCTCGGCCAGGTGGCGGAAGATGCGGCCGCAGAGCTTGGTGTGGCTGTCATCGGCCAGCTTGCGGAAATCCGGCACCTGGCAGGCTTCCCAGAGCAGCCGGACCCGGTTGCGGTTGCTGGCCAGCGCCCGGATCTCCTCTTCCCGCGCCAGCATGGAGAGGGTCACATGGTCGCTGGCATCGTTGCCCTTGGCGAGGCCGGGCAGGGAGGGCGGCGCGGCCAGGCTCTCCAGCAGCGCATCGACGCTGGTGAAGTCGAGATCGCTGTTGCGCCAGGCGAGGGTCTGCAGCGGCTCGAAATTATGGTTCTCGATCTTGGCCACCATCTCGTCGGGCAGGGGCGGGCAGTCGCCCGTCACGCCGAAGGTGCCGTCCCGCATGCCGCGCCCGGCGCGGCCGGCGATCTGCGCCGCCTCCTGCGCCGTCAGGGCGCGGGCGGTGTGGCCGTCGAATTTGGTTAGCGAGGCGAAGGCCACATGGTCCACATCCATGTTCAGGCCCATGCCGATCGCGTCGGTGGCGACCAGGAAATCCACTTCCCGGTTCTGGTACATGGCCACCTGGGCGTTGCGCGTGCGCGGCGAGAGCCGCCCCATGACCACGGCGCAGCCGCCGCGGCGGCGGCGGATGGCCTCGGCGATCGCATAGACCTCCCCGGCGGAGAAGGCGACCACGGCGCTGCGCGGCGGCAGGCGGGTCAGCTTGGCCGGGCCGGCATGGGTGAGCTGGCTGAGGCGCGGCCGCGTCTCGATCTCCGCCTGCGGCACCAGGCGCTGCAACAGGGGGCGGATGGTCTCGGCGCCCATGAACATGGTCTCGACCATGCCGCGGGCATTCAGCAGCCGGTCAGTGAAGACATGGCCCCGGTCCGGGTCGGCGCAGAGCTGGATCTCGTCCACCGCGACGAATTCGACCCGGCGGTCGAGCGGCATGGCCTCCACCGTGCAGGCGAACCACTTCGCCTCCGGCGGGACGATCTTCTCCTCCCCGGTGATCAGGGCGACGTATCTTTCGCCCTTGGCGGCGACCATGCGGTCGTAATTCTCGCGCGCCAGCAGGCGCAGCGGGAAGCCGATGATGCCGCTGGCATGCGCGAGCAGCCGCGTGATCGCCAGATGGGTCTTGCCGGTGTTGGTCGGGCCAAGAACGGCACGGACCCTGGCGTCGAAGATGGGAGAGAAGGTGGCCGACATGCGGGGAGCATGTGTGAGCCGGGATGCGCCGGAACGCAAGCGCATCCGCGCCCCGGCAGGTGACTTGCGGGAGTGGATGCTTTATCCGGCGGACCGTCATGTCGTCCCCAGAACAGCAAGGTGAGCGGGCTTGGCACCGATCCCGGCCCGGCCGGGCCCTGGTGCGGGAGCCGCCAGTGCCGGTCGTCGCGCTGGACGCGCTGGTCGAGACCCTCGGACTGCCGCGGCTGGACGTCCTGAAGAGCGATGTCGAGGGTCATGAGGCCCCAGTGCTGGCCGGGGCGGCCGGAACGCTCGCGCGGTTCCGGCCGGCCGTCCACCTGGAGGTGGCGCGGGACCGCCTGCTGCGGGCCGGCAGCTCTCCGGAGGCGATCTGGGCCATGTTGTCGGAACTCGGCCATGCCGCGCAGGCCATGTCGGAGTCGCTGCCGGAAGGGGCGGACGGCGACCGGCTGGTCCAGGCCTGGGCGCCGGGCTGAACCGGTCCGGCGAGGCAGTGTCGCCCCCCTTCCGCTTCGCCCTGCTCTTCGCCGCGCAATTCGCCGCGGTGGGGGTGATGCTGCCCTTCCTGCCGGCGGTGCTGAAAGGGCATGGGCTGGCGCCCTCCGAGGTCGCCATGGTGCTGGCCGCAGGCTCCGCGGTCCGGCTGCTGGCTGCGCCGGTGATCGGGCGTGGTGCCGATGGCCTGGGCGATCCCCGCCAGGTGCTGGTCCTGGCGGCGGCGCTGGCGGGCTGCACGGCCGCCGGCTTCGCCCTGGCACCGGGCTTCGGCGCGCTGCTGCTGGTCAGCCTGGCGCACAACCTCTGCATCGCCCCGGTGGTGCCGCTTTCCGATGCGCTCTGCCTCGGCGCCTCCCGCCGGCTGCATTTCGATTACGGGCGGGTGCGCTCGGCCGGCTCGGCCAGCTTCATCCTGGCGGCCGGCCTGGCCGGGCAGGTGGCGGCGCTGGCGGGCGTCACCAGCATCGTCTGGCTCTTCGCCGCCTGCCTGCTGCTCACCGCCCTGGCCGGCAGCGCCCTGCCGCCGGAGCCCGTTGCGGGGCGCGGCCGCAGCGGCTTCCGCGCCCCCTTCCGCGATCCCGCCTTTCCCTGGCTGCTGCCGCTTTCGGCGCTGATCCAGGGCAGCCATGCCCTCTACTACGCCTTCGCCACCATTCACTGGCAGGCGGCCGGGCTCTCCCCCGCCGTCATCGGCCTGCTCTGGGCGGAGGGGGTGGTGGCGGAGGTGGCGCTGTTTCTCTGGGGACGGCGGCTGGCGGACCGGCTGGGGGCGGCGGGGCTTGCCGGGCTCGCCGCCCTCTGCGGCGTGCTGCGCTGGGGCGTGACGGCCGAGACCACCTGGCTGCCGGCCCTGGCCGCGGTGCAGGTACTGCATGCAGGAACCTTCGGCGCGCAGCACCTGGCGGCGATGCGGGTGCTGGGCGGGCTGCCGCCCAACCAGGCGGCGACGGCACAGACCCTGCATGCCTCGCTCGGCACCGGCCTTGCGTCCGGCCTGCTGACCCTGGGCTGCGGCCCGCTCTACGCGCATCTTGGCGGGGCCGGGTTCTGGGCCATGGCCGGGCTTTGCGCCCTGGCCCTGCCGCTGGCCGCGCAGCTGCGCGCGGCGCTGCGCCGCCGCGTCGCCACCCCGGCCTGATCCTGCCTTCTGGCTGCGGGGCTGGACGGGCAACCATTCGAGCCGCAACATACTTTTTCGAGAGACCGAGGGATGAAACGGTAGGAGGGCGGCAGGCATGCTGTTGCACGCCATTCTGGCCAGGTTGATCCATCGCGGCAGGCTGACGGTGCAATACCCGTCCGGCCGTCTCCGCCATTACGGTGGCAGCCCGGGGCCGGAGGCTGGCATGGTGCTGCGCAGCAGCCGGGCGGAGCGACGCCTGGTGCTGAACCCGGCCCTGGCGCTCGGCGAACTCTACATGGACGGGGAGGTGGAGCCGCTCGACTGCGGCCTCTACGACTTGCTCGATGTGCTGGTCAGCAATGTCTGGTCCGGCGGCGGGCATCCGATGGAGGCGTTCAACGCCAGGCTGCGCCAGATCCGCCGGCGCCTGGACCAGTTGAATCCCGCCGGGCGGGCAAAGCGCAATGTCGCGCATCACTACGACCTGAACGGCCGGCTCTACGCCCTCTTCCTCGACCGGGATCGCCAGTACTCCTGCGCCTATTTCCCCACGGGACAGGAGACGCTGGAGGAGGCGCAGGCGGCCAAGAAGCGGCACATCGCCGCGAAATTGCGCCTCGACCGGCCGGATCTGGAGGTGCTGGACATCGGCTGCGGCTGGGGGGGCATGGCGCTGACCCTGGCGCAGGACTGGGGCGCCCGCGTCACCGGCATCACCCTGAGCGAGGAGCAATTGCAGGTCGCCCGCCAGCGTGCCGAGGAGGCGGGCCTCTCGGGCCGCGTGCGCTTCGAGCTGATGGACTACCGCGCCTGGGACCGGAAGGTGGACCGCATCGTCTCGGTCGGCATGTTCGAGCATGTGGGCATAGACCACTACCGGACCTTCTTCCGCGTGGTGCGCAACGCCCTGAAGCCGGACGGCGTGGCGCTGATCCATGCCATCGGCCGCTCCAGCGGCCCGGCCTCGACCAATCCCTGGCTGGCGAAATACATCTTCCCCGGCGGCTATTCGCCATCCCTGTCCGAGGTGCTGCCGGCCGCGGAGAAGTCCGGCCTCTGGGTCACGGATATCGAGATCCTGCGGCTGCACTATGCCGAGACGCTGCGCCACTGGCGCCGGCGCTTCGCGGCCAATCGCGACGCCATCCTCTCGCTTTATGACGAGCGCTTCTGCCGCATGTTCGAATTCTACCTGGCGGGCTGCGAACTGGCCTTCCGCCGCACCGACCACATGAACTGGCAGATGCAGCTCACCCCGGCGGTGGACACCCTGCCGTTGACGCGGGACTACATGTTCGAGGCCGAGCGGGTGGCGAAGGCAAAGGAAGTGGTGCCGGCGGTGGGCGCCGGCTGAGCACGGGCGCCTACCACTCGCCCAGGAAGACGCCGGCCTTCTTGTAGCTGTCGGTGCGCGCCTCGGCCTCCGGCCAGGTGACGGTGGTGCGGCGCTTCAGCCCGGTGAACCAGGCGAGCAGGCGTTCCCGCAATTCCTCGCGCACGCCCTCCAGCGAGGCATCGGCGCCGAGGTCGTGGAATTCCTGCGGATCGGACTGCAGGTCGAAGAGCTGCGGCCGGTAGCCATCCGTCCAGTGCACGTATTTCCAGCGCGGCGTCCGCACCATCCAGGCATGGTGCTGCCCCACCGGCTGGCCGAGCCGCCGGCGCGCGCCCTTGAAGGTCCAGTCCAGCTCGCTGAACACGGCATCGCGCCATTCGCCCTGTTCGCCGCGCATCGCGGGAAGAAGTGACCTCCCCTCGATCAGATGCGGCGCGGGATCGAGGCCGAGCGCGTCCAGGATGGTCGGCACGGTGTCGATCGCCTCCACCAGCCGGTCGTCGGTGCTGCCGCGCGTGGCGTCCGCCGCGGGGGAGGGATCGTAGAGCAGGAAGGGGATGCGCTGGATGCAGTCGTGGAACAGCTCCTTCTCACCGAGCCAGTGGTCGCCGAGATAGTCGCCATGGTCGCTGGTGAAGATCACCAGCGTATCCCGCCAGCGTCCGAGCCGCTCCATCGCCTCCCAGACCCGGCCGAGATGGTCGTCCACCTGCTTGATGAGACCCTGGTAGGTGGGCCGGACGGTGGCAATGGTCTCGTCGCGCTGGAAGTTGCGTGCCACCTCCTCGTCCTGGAAGGCGCGATAGACGGGATGCGCGCCGGGGCCGCGTTCCTCCGGATGGCGCTGCACCGGCAGGCATTGCTCCGGCGTGTACATCGCGTGATAGGGCGCCGGGGCGATGTAGGGCCAGTGCGGCTTCACATAGGAGAGGTGCAGCACCCAGGGCTCGTCCCCCTGGCGCGACATGAAGTCGATCGCCTGGTCGGTGGTGTAGGCGGTTTCGCTGTGCTCCTCCCGCACGCGCGCGGGCAGGCGGGCATGGCGCATCTTCCAGCCGGAGAGGGGCTTGCCGTCCTTGTCCTCCACGGCGATGACGTAATCGGTCCAGGGATCGCGGCTGTCATAGCCCTGCTTGCGCAGCCAATGGGCATAGGCGCTGTCGGGCTCGGGATGGTGGCCGTCATGCCGGTCCACCAGGCTGAACCAGCCCTCGCGCAGCAGGGCGGCGAGGTCGTGCTGGCCATCCAGTTCCAGGCGCCGCATGCCATGCGCATCCGGCATCACATGCGTCTTGCCGGCGAGCGCCAGGGTCCGGCCGCTCTCGCGCAGATGCCAGCCGAGCGTGACCTCGCCCACCGAGAGCGGCACGCGGTTATGCGTGGCGCCATGCGAGGAGACGTAGCGCCCTGTATAGAAGGACATGCGGGAGGGACCGCAGATGCCGCTCTGCACGAAGCTGTTGGCGAAACGGACGCCGCGCTTCGCCAGCGCATCGATGTTCGGCGTCTGCAGATAGGGATGGCCGGCGCAGGAGAGGTGATCCCAGCGAAGCTGGTCGCACATGATGAACAGGACGTTGCGGATGCTCACGGCGCGTCTGGTTCCTCGCCAAGCCTGTTCCTTATGATAGCCGGCCTGAAGCCGCACGCTACCCGCGGCAGGGGAGGAACGACATGGCTGGAGAGACGGGATCCCCGCGCGTGACGCGGCGCGGCCTGATCGCGGGTGCGGCGGGGCTGTTCACGGCGCGCCACGCATGGGCGCAGGGCGGCGAGCCCTGGCGCATCCTGGTGAATTTCCCGCCGGGCGGGCTGCTCGACGGCACGGCCCGGCTGATCGCCGAGCGTTCCCAGCGCGAGGGGCGGGGGCCGACCGTGGTGGAGAACCGGCCGGGCGCCGGCGGCAACATCGGCGCGGCGGCGGCGGCGCGGGCGAAGCCGGACGGGCGCACGGTGCTCGCCAGCATCGACACGCCCTTCACCGTCAATCCGCATCTCTATCGCGACATGGGCTTCGATGCGGGGACGGACCTCGTTCCCGTTGCCCTCATGACCTCCTTCCCGCTGGTGCTGCTGGTGCATCCCTCCACCGGCATCAGGGATTTCCCCGGCTTTCTCGCGGCGGCGCGGAAGCAACCGCTGTTCTATACCTCGGCCGGCATCGGCTCGCCCGGGCATCTGGCGACGGAGTATCTCCGCCAGCAGGCCGGCCTGCCCAAGGGATCGCTGGAGAACGTGCCGCAGCGCGGCAATACCGAGGCGCTGACGGCCTTGCTCGGCGGCACGGTGCAGGCGGGCTTCCTTGCCATGGGCGGCGGGCCGGACCTGGTGCGCACGGGGCGGCTGCGGGCGATCGCCGTCTCCGGCCCAGAGCGCTATCCGGCGCTGCCTGAAGTGCCGACCGTCGCGGAAAGCGGCTATCCCGGCTACGATGTGCGCATTGCCACCGTGCTGATGGCGCCGCGCGGCACGCCGGAGGAGGCGATGGCGGAATGGAACGCCCTGGCGCGCGGTGTGCTGGCCGATCCGGCCTCCGCCCCGCGCTTCGCCAATTGGGGCGTGCAGGCGGAGGATGGCACCGCCGCCGGCGCCGCAGCCTGGATCCGCGCCGGGCGCGAGCGCTGGGGACAGGTGGTGCGTGCCGCCGGGATCGAGGCGCAGTAACCCCGGCTCAGAATTGCGGAAGGCCCCGGCGGTCTCCCGCCAGGGCCTTCCCATTGCTGATGGCGGTCACCCGCCCGCTTCGGCTAGGAAGCCGCCCCCGCAATGGCCGGGGCGATGATCCAGGCCGCGCAAGCGGCACACGCCTTCGGACAATGAGACACTGGATCACCTCCTTTCGGTTGTTGATGACTGTGAGCGGAGATGGGGCGGCCGCAGCCGCCCTGCAACCCCCTTACATCTGGCTGTAGCTGCCGTTACGCCAGACGTAGAAGACATAGTCCGGCACCGTGACGTCGCCCTTGCGGTCGAAGCTGATCGGACCGAGCACGGTCTGCCACGGGCCCTGCGACTTCAGCGTCTCGGCGATGCGCCGCGGGTCCAGGCTGTTGGCCTTCTGCGCCGCCTCGGCCCAGGCCTGGATGGCGGCATAGGTGTAGAGGACATAGCCCTCCGGATCGATGTTCTTCGCCCGGAAGCGCTGCACCACCTCGGCGGCGGTCGGACGGCGGCGCGGGTCGCTGCTGAAGGTCATCAGCGTGCCCTCGCCCGCGGCGCCCGTGATCTGCCAGAACTCGTTCGTCACCAGCGCATCGCCGCCGATGAGGGTGACGTTCATCCCCTGCTCCTTGGCCTGGCGCAGGATCAGCCCGGCCTCGGTGTGGTAGCCGCCGATATAGATGACGTCGATGCCGGCCTCCTTCAGGCGGGAGACGAGGGCGTTGTAGTCGCGCTCGCCCGGCGTGTAGGCAGCATAGATCGTCTCCTGTGCGCCGGCGGCGTTCAGCGACTTCTTCGTCTCATCCGCCAGGCCTTTGCCGTAGGCGGAGTTGTCGTGCAGGATCGCGACCTTCTTGCCCTTGAAGGTCTCGGCGATGTAGCGGCCGGCGACCTGGCCCTGCTGGTCGTCGCGGCCACAGGTGCGGAAGGTGTTCCAACTTCCCTGGTCGGTGTAGTTCGGGTTGGTGCTGGCCGGGCTGATCTGCAGCACGCCCTCCTCGGTGTAGACCTTGCTGGCCGGGATGCTGGAGCCGGAGCAGAAATGCCCGGCGACGAAGCGCACGCCGCGGCTAGCAAGCTGGTTGGCCACGCTTACCGCCTGGCGTGGGTCGCAGGCATCATCGCCGACCTCCAGCGCAAGCTGGCGGCCGAGCACCCCGCCCTTGGCGTTGATGTCGGCCACTGCCTGCTCGGCGCCCGCCTTCATCTGCGCGCCGAAGGCGGCGTACTGGCCGGTCATCGGCCCTGCCGTGGCGATGCGGATCGGACCCTGGTTGCCCTGGGCCCGGGCGTCCATGCCCCAGGGCAGCATGGCGGTAGCGGCCAGTGTCGCCCCCAGGACCAACCTTCGCGTCAGCATTTCCTGTCCTCCCTTCGTCCCCCGGCGCCCGGCGCGCGGGTCTCGCCACAAGCCTAGGCGAAGCGCAGGGCGCTTGCACAGGCGCAGCCTGCGGCGGAACGTAGCCGGGTGGCAAGGCGTTACGCCGGCGCTTCAGACCGGCCGGGACGACGCCATGACCGCCAGGAACGACCCGCCATCCGGCGGCATCCGAAGCGCAGCCGCCAGCCTCTCCGCCCTGCCGCCGGACATGGAGCGGATGGAGGCCCTGCAGGGCTTCCAGCGCCGGAGCTGGGTGCTGGAACGCATCGCCTGGCTCGGCATGCTGGGCCTGCTGCTGGTCGGGCTCGCCGGCGGCTTCGGCGGCGCCGGCTGGCTGGCCAGGGCGGAAGCGACCACGCCGGACGGGGCGCTGCGCATCACCTACAGCCGGGTCCAGCGGCAACAGAGTCCGACCATGTTCCGCGTCGAGGTCTTGCGGCCCGATCAGCAGGGCAGGCTGGAACTGCGCCTGGGCCGGGACCTGCTGGATGGCTGGGAGGTGCAGTCGCTGCTGCCGCAGGCCGCCGAGAGTCGTGGCGATGCGCAGGGCCTGGTGCTGACCTATCGCCTGCAAGGGGGCGGCGCCGCGCCGGTCCTGCTGCTGATGGCGCAGGCCGTGGCGCCGGGCATCGTCCAGGCCAGCATCGGCACCGCGGAGGGAGCGCCGGCGGTCCTCCGGATCCTGGTCTGGCCCTGAGGCGCCGCCATGGACAGCGTGCTGCGCGGCCTGGCCATCTATGTGATCCTGCTGCTGCTGTTCCGCGTCAGCGGCCGGCGCACCCTGCGGGAGCTTACCCCCTTCGACCTGGTGCTGCTGCTGATCATCAGCGAGGCGACACAGCAGGCGCTGCTTGGCAATGACTTCTCCATTGCCAATGCCGTGCTGGTCATCATCACCCTGCTGCTTTGCGACATCGGCCTTTCGCTGCTCAAGCAGCGGTCGCAACGGGCTTCGATGCTGCTGGAGGGAGTGCCGACGCTGCTGGTCGCGCATGGCAGGCCGCTGCCGGGCCGGCTGGAACATGCCCGGCTGGACGAGCAGGACGTGCTCAGCGCCGCGCGGGAATTGCGGGGACTGGAGCGGATGGAGCAGATCCGCTTCGCGGTGCTGGAGACGGACGGCCAGATCACCATCGTGCCGGAGCGGGAACCGCTGGCCCCGCCCATCCGCGCCGGCACTCAGGCCGCCACGCCGCCGCCGAGATAGGCATCGCGGATCTCCGGCCGCGCCAGCAGCGCCCGGCCGGAGCCTTCCATGGCGATGCGGCCGGTCACCAGCACATAGCCGCGATGCGCCAGGCGCAGCGCCAGATTGGCGTTCTGTTCCACCAGCAGCACGGTGAGGCCGGTTTCCGCGTTCAGCCGGCGGATGGCACCGAAGATCTGCTTCACCACCAGCGGTGCCAGGCCGAGCGAGGGCTCATCCAGCAGCAGCAGCCGCGGCTTCGACATCAGCGCGCGGCCGATCGCCAGCATCTGCTGCTCCCCGCCCGAAAGCGTGCCGCCGCGCTGCGAGAGCCTTTCCTTCAGGCGGGGGAACAGGGTGAAGACCTGTTCGAGCTGCGGCGTGGGATCGCCACTGGTCAGGGCCTCGGCGCCCATCAGCAGATTTTCACGCACCGTCATGCGCGGGAAGATGCGGCGGCCCTCCGGCGCCTGCGCCAGGCCATGGCGCATGATGGCATGGGTGGGCAGGGCGGTGATGTCCTGCCCGGCCAGGCGGATGCGGCCGGAGCGGGGGCGGGGATCGCCGCAGATGGTCATCAGCAGAGTGGACTTGCCGGCGCCATTGGCGCCGATCAGCGTCACGATCTCCCCCGGCATGACATGCAGGGAAACCTCGGTGAGGGCCTGCACGGCGCCATAGCCGGCGGTGACGCGGTCCACTTCCAGCAGCGGGGTGCTGGTGCTCATGCCGCCTCGCCCTCCTCCTCCTCCTCCTCGCTCTCGCCGAGATAGGCGGCGATGACCTTGGGGTCGGCGCGGACTACGGCGGGGATGTCGTCGGCGATCAGCCGGCCATGGTCCAGCACCACCACGCGGTCGCTGATGCGCATCACCACGCCCATGTCGTGCTCGATCAGCAGGATGGAGGTGCCCTGGCTGCGGATCTCCAGCAGCAGCCGTGCCAGTTCCTCGGATTCGCGCGGGTTCAGGCCGGCGGCAGGCTCGTCCAGGCAGAGCAGGGAGGGATTGGTGCACATGGCGCGCGCGATCTCCAGCCGCCGCTGCGCGCCATAGGGCAAGGCGCCGGCGGGGTCGTCGGCGCGGTCCAGCAGGGCGGTCGCCTGCAGCCAGTAGCGCGCCAGCTCGATCGCCTCCCGCTCCGCCCGCGGATAGCGGGAGAGGCCGAGCACCGCGCCGATGCCCCAGCCGGTCGCCGCCATCAGCCGGTTGTGCTGCGCAACCAGCAGGTTCTCCAGCGCCGTCATGCCCGGGAAGAGGCGGATGTTCTGGAAGGTGCGGGCGACGCCGGCGCGAGCGATGCGGTGACCGGGCAGCCGGTGCAGGCTCACCGGCAGGGCACCGGGAAGGTGCAGCCGGATGGCGCCGCTGGAAGGGCGGTAGAAGCCGGTGATGCAGTTGAAGACGGTAGTCTTGCCGGCGCCGTTCGGGCCGATCAGCGCCGTGATGTCGCCTCGCATGGCAGCGAAGGAGACCTTTTCCACGGCCAGCAGCCCGCCAAAGCGCATGGTCAGGCCGGCGACCTCCAGGATCATGTCGCGCGGGGATGGGATGGTGCCGGTCATCCCTTGCCCTCGCCGATCAGGTTGGCGCCGATGACGCGCTTCTGCCTCAGTGCCACCGAGGGGGTGCGAGTGCCCACCAGCCCGCGCGGCCGCAGCACCATGATGAGGACCATGGCGCCGCCGAAGACCAGCATGCGCCATTCCTCCAATTCGCGGAACAGCTCGAAGCCGCCGATCATCACCAGCGCCGCGATCGCGACGCCGATCTGGCTGCCGAGGCCGCCGAGGACGACGATGGCCAGGATGATGGCACTCTCGATGAAGGTGAAGCTCTCCGGGCTGATGAAGGCCTGGCGGGTGGCGAAGAAGGCGCCGGCGAAGCCGCCGAACATGGCGCCCAGGGCGAAGGCGGACAGCTTGGTCGTGGTGATGTTGATGCCGAGGGCGCGGCAGGCGATCTCGTCCTCCCGCATCGCTTCCCAGGCGCGGCCGAGCGGCTGGCGGCGCAGCCGCAGCGTGACCCAGTTGGTCAGCAGCGCCAGGGCGAAGATCAGGTAGTAGAGGAAGATCAGGCGATGCAGCGGCGAGGGCTCCAGCCCGAAATAGCCGGCGAAGGTGTCCGGTTCGCCGGACATGGAGAAGCTGAGCCCGAAGAAGCTGGGGCGCGGGATGCCGCTGAGCCCATTGGGCCCGCCGGTCAGACTGACCCAATTGAGCAGCACGATGCGGATCATCTCGCCGAAGGCCAGCGTCACGATCGCCAGGTAGTCGCCGCGCAGGCGCAGCACCGGGAAGCCGAGCAGGATGCCCCAGAAGGCGGCGAGGATGCCGGCCAGCGGCAGGCAGATCCAGAAGGAGAGGCCGAAATTCAACGCCAGCAGCGCATAGGAATAAGCCCCGACCGCATAGAAGGCGACATAGCCGAGGTCCAGCAGCCCGGCGAGCCCGACCACGATGTTCAGCCCCCAGCCGAGCATCACATAGGTCAGCACCAGGATGCCGAGATCCAGCTCATAGCGCCCGACCCCGGGGATGAAGGGCAGCGCCAGTGCGACGGCCAGCAGCGCCGGGGCGAAGAGCCGCCCCGCCTGCTGCATCCGCAGGGTCCAGGGGCCCGGTGCGGTGCTGGGCCGCAAACCGCGCCGGCCGGTCCAGAGCACGAGGGTCAGGCGCAGCGCGAAGACGATGCCGCAGAGGATCGCCACATCCTCCCAGCGCGTGCGCAGAAACAGCCCGCCGGAGGGCGCCACATCGGTGCGCAGCCCGACCACGGGCGCAAAGAGGCCGAGGGCGACCAGCGCCGCCAGCCCGGCATCCTTCAGCGCGAGCAGGAGCCTGGAGGGGCGGTGGGGCTCTCCGTCGCTCCGCCGGGCCGATGGGCTGCGGCTCTCGGCGCGGGTCATACCTTTTCCACCTCCTGCCGGCCGAGCAGGCCGGTGGGCAGGAAGATCAGTGTCAGGGCCAGGATGGAGAAGGCGGCCACATCCTTATACTGGACGCTGAAATAGGCGCTCCAGAAGGTCTCGATCAGGCCGATCAGCAGCCCGCCCAGCACCGCGCCGGGCAGGGAGCCGATGCCGCCCAGCACCGCGGCGGTGAACGCTTTCACCCCGGCCAGGAAGCCGATGTAGAAATCGATCACGCCATAGCGCAGCAGGTACATGGTGCCCGCCACCGCGGCGAGGGAGGCGCCAATCACGAAGGTGAGGCTGATGGTCCGGTTCGTGTCGATGCCGAGCAGCGCCGCCATCTTCAGATCCTGCTCGCAGGCACGCATGGCACGGCCGAGCGGCGTCCGCGTCACCAGCAGCGTGAAGACGGCCAGCACCGCCAGCGTCACCCCGATGATGAGCATCTGGATATAGGAGAATTGCACGACGAAGGGGCCGTCCCGCATCACCTCCACGCCGCCGCGCACCAGCGGCTCCAGCGGCTTCACCCGCGCGCCCTGGCTGATCTGCACGTAGTTCTGCAAGACGATCGACATGCCGATGGCGGAGATCAGCGGTGCCAGGCGGAAGCTGCCCCGGAGGGGGCGGTAGGCCAGGCGCTCCAGCGTCCAGCCATAGAGGGCGGTGACGGCCATGGAGGCCAGCAGCACCAGCAGGATCGCCGCCGGCCCGTCCATTGCCCCGCCAAGCTGGAGCAGCAGCACGGCGATCAGGGCGACGAAGGCGCCGATCATGAACACATCGCCATGCGCGAAATTGATCATGCCGATGATGCCATAGACCATGGTGTAGCCGACGGCGATCAGGCCGTAGATCATGCCCAGGCTGATCCCGTTGATCAGCTGCTGCAGCGCGTAGGCCAAGGTGTTCTCCCGAACGCGACTCCCTCGCCGCAACGCTAGGCCAGCCGGCGCGGCTTGCGAAGGGGAAGTTGCAGCGGCGTGGCGCCGGGGCGATGATCCGCCGGGACTCGAGGGGAGGTTGCGATGGACCACTTGCTTCCGGCGGATACCGGCACGGAGGGGCGCCTGCCGCCTCTGCCCCCGGAGCAGATGACGGAGGAGCAGAAGCGGGTGGCGGAGGCCATCACAGGCGGCCCCCGCGGCGCCATCCGCGGCCCCTTCCCGGCCATGCTGCGCAGCCCGGAGGTGGCGGACCGATTCCAGAAGGTGGGGGAGTATCTTCGCTTCAACAGCTCCATCCCGCGGGATCTGAACGAGTTCGCCATCCTGATCACGGCGCGGGAGTGGTCGGCCCAGTATGAGTGGTATGCCCATCATATCCTGGCCATGAAGGCCGGCCTGCCGCCCGCCCTGGCCGAAGCCGTGGCCGAGGGCAGGCGGCCCGAGGGGATGAGCGAGGACCAGCGCATCGTCTACGACTTCTGCACCGAGCTGCACCGCACCCGCTTCGTCTCCGATGCCACCTATGCGGCGGCCAGGGACCGGTTCGGCGAGCGGGGCGTGATCGACCTGATCGCGGTCAGCGGCTACTACGTCGCCGTGGCCATGACGCTGAACGTGGCGCAGGTGCCGCTGCCGCCGGGCGTGGAGCCGCCGCTGAAGCCGCTGCCCGGGCGCTGACCGCGGATCAGGTCCACCAGCGCCAGCGGGTCGGCCGGCAGGGCATCGCCGCGCCAGGCCACATGCTGGTCCGGCCGTGCCAGGACCAGCGCCTGCGGGTAGAGGGCGGGGCCCTCGTCCTCTGCCAGGTCGAGCAGCGCCAGGGGCAGGCCGCGCCGCCGCGCCGCCGCCAGCAGCGGCGCGGCGTCCAGGCGCGGGTCGCGGCGGATCAGCGTGAACCAGGGACCCAGCGCGTCATAGAGCGGCCGCCTGTCCTTCAGCCAGAGATGCGGCAGGCGGCAGCCCGGCACGGTGGAGGGCGTGAAGTCATACATGGAATAGGGTGGCGCCGCCTCACCGTCATAGGCGATGATCGGCGAGGCATCGTAGAAATAGCCGAAATTCAGCCCGCCGCAGCAATACTGGTTCACGTTCAGGTCGTAGGCGGCGCGGCCGACCCGGGCGCGCAGGGCCGCGCCCTCCGGCCCTGGCGCCTCGATCCCCGCCGGCACGGCGCGACGCTGCGCGGCCAGGGCGAGTTCATGGTTCATGGCGTAGCGCGAGACCTGCTCGGTGATCGGCAGCCGCTCGGCCTCATGCGCGTCCAGGATGGCGGGGGGCGCCCAGCCCTGCAGGGTGGCGGCCAGCAGCCAGGAGAGGTTCGCCGCATCGGCGATGCCGGCGTTCATGCCATAGCCCGCCATCGGCACCCAGATATGCGCCGCATCGCCGCAGATGAAGGCGCGGCGGTCGCGGAAGCGGTCGGCGACCAGGCGGCGGCCGTACCAGTCTTCCTTGCTGATGATCTCGTATTCGAATTCCGGCCCGACGCCTAGGATGGCGCGCAGGCAGGCATCGCGGTCCACGCTCTCGAAATCCGCCTCCTCCGGGCGGAGATAGTTGTGCACCAGCCACAACTCCCGCCCGTCTATGGCGTACATGTTGCCGGCGCGGCGGGGGTTCAGGCTGAAGGTGCCCCAGGCGGGCTTCGCCTTGAACATCCCCAGCAGCGAGGGCGCGCGGATGAAGGTGGACTGCACGCGGCTGACCACCGCATCACCCTGGAAGCGCGCGCCGATCCGCTTGCGGATGGCGGAGGCGCCGCCATCGCAGCCCACCAGATAGTCGCAGGCGATCTCCAGTGGTTCGCCGCCATCGAGCGGCTCGGCGCGGGCGATCACGCCGTGGTCATCCTGCGTGAAGTCAAGGACGCGCGTGCGGTTCAGGATGGTGATGCCGGGCATCGCCTCGGCATGGGCGAAGAGGATCGGCTCCAGATAGAGCTGGTTGATCCGGTGCGGCGGCTCCGGCGTCGGCCACCAGGTATCGGGCCCGCCTGTGGCGGCGAAGCGGTCGCGGCGGCAGGGGATCGGGATGCGCGCCAATTCCTTGCCCGTCGCGGTGATGCGATAGGCAATGTCGTTGGGATAGTCCGGCGGCAGGCCGGCATTGCGCAGCGCCCCCGCGACGCCGAGGCGGCGGAAGATCTCCATGCTGCGCGCCGAGACGTGGTTGCACTTGACGCTCGGCGCCTCGCCGCGGTGGCGGAGTTCCGCCACCAGCACCCGGATGCCGCGCCAGGCGAGGTCCATGGCAAGGGTCAGCCCGACCGGGCCGGCACCCACCACCAGAACCTGCGCTTCCAGGCGGCGAGGCATCAGATCGCGCTCTCCAGCCGGTAGACGCGCGCCGCGGTGCCGCTGAACAGTGCCGATCTCTCCGCCGCGCTGGCCCCGGCGGCGAGCTTCTTGCAGGCGTTCCAGAACACGCCGTAGCCGTAGCTGCCCTTGTCCACCGGGAAGTTGCTCTCGAACATGCATCGGTCCGCGCCGAACAGGCCGATGGTGGTGTCGATCCAGGGCTTCCAGGCGGCGGCGAGGGTGTCGGAGGAGGGCGGATCCGCCGCCTCCTCGAAGCCCATGCCGTTGATGCGCATGCCGAGGCCGCCGAGCTTCACACTGACATTCGGGCAGGTGGCCAGCTCCGCCATGGCGGCGCGCCAGTCGGCAAAGACCTCGTCCCGCCTTCCGGCGTAGTCGCGGATGCCGAGCGGTCCGCCGATATGATCAAGCACGATCTGCGTCTCCGGGAAGGCGCGGGCCAGTGCGGTCAGGTCCGGGATCTGCGGGTGGTAGAGCCAGGCATCGAAGGACAGGCCCAGGGGCGCGAGCTGCGCGAAGCCTTCGCGGAATTCCGGGCGGTGCAGCATGTCGCGCGGCGGCTGGTAGGCCGGGTTCATCAGGACCGGATCGGGATCCCAGGCGGAGATGTGTCGGATGCCGCGGAAGCGGCCGCCGCCAGCCCGGATATGCGCCTCCAGCACCTCGCGCACGCGGGAGCCGAGCATCAGGTTCGCATGGCCGATGATGCCGGCCGCGATTTTCGTTGGGCCGTAGATGCCGCTGGCGCTCATCGCCGCGATGCCGTTGACGAATTCCGTTTCGCCGACCGGCCGGAATTCCTCCGGTCCCTCGGCCCGGTGCATGGCACGGCACTGCACGAAGATGGTCGCGACGATATTGTGGCCCTGGCCCATATCGGCCAGCAATTCCGGCAGGAGATAGCGCCAGCCCGGCCGGTCCCAGAGATGATGGTGCGGGTCGATGATCGGCAGGTCCGGGTCCAGCGCCGGCTCGCTGCGGCGGGCGAGCCAGTCCTCCCGGACCGGGATGTAGTGCACCTGGCTGGCGGCGCTGTGGCTCATTTGTCGTTTCCCTGGACGTTCCTTCGCACAGGATAGGCCGCCGCCGCGCCCTGCCAATCCCCGCATCTGGCCAGTCGCTGCGCCGCGCCTCTATTCTGCTGCCGGAAATGCGGACAGAGGGAATGCGCATGACACTGCCGCTGGAAGGGCTCCGCGTGATCGAGGTCGGGCAGGCCCTGGCCGGGCCGCTGGCCGGTGCCATCATGGCTGATATGGGCGCCGAGGTGATCAAGGTGGAGAAGCCGGATGGCGGCGACGATGCCCGCGGCTGGGGCCCGCCCTTCGGCCCGGATGGCACCACCTCGCTCTATTTTCACGGCCAGAACCGCAACAAACGCTCGGTCACGCTCGACCTGAAATCGCCCACGGATATCGAGATCCTGCACCGGCTGGTAAAGGATGCGGACATCCTGATCCAGAACCTTCGCCCCGGCGTGGTGGAGGAGCTCGGCATCGGGCCGGAGCAGATGCTGGAACGCCACCCGCGACTGATCTACTGCTCCATCTGGGCCTTCGGCTATCAGGGACCGATGCGGCTGAAGCCTGGCTTCGATCCGTTGCTGCAGGCCTATGGCGGCATGATGAGCGTGACCGGCCGGCCGGAGGACCCGCCCACCTTCTGCGGCGCCTCGATCAACGACAAGGCAACCGGCATGTTCTGCGTCATCGGCGCGCTGGCGGCACTGCGGCGCCGCGACCGGACGGGCAAGGGCTGCATTGTGGACACCTCGCTGTTCGAGACGGCGGTGCATTGGGTGGAGGGGCAGGTGAACAACTACCTCGCCACCGGCGAGGTACCGCAGCGCCACGGCACCGGTGGCGCCGTCATCGTGCCCTACCAGGTCTTCGAGACGGCCGACCGGCCGCTCTGCCTCGCGGCTGGCAATGACCGGCTCTGGGCCCGCTGCGCGAAGGTGCTGGGGCACCCGGAATGGGCGGAGGACCCGCGCTTCGCCAAGGGGGCGCAGCGCGTGCGCAACAAGGCGGAGCTGATCCCGCTGATCGCCGCCGTGCTGCGCGGCAACACCCGCGCGCACTGGCTCGCGGCCCTGGAGGCGGCGGGCGTGCCCTGCAGCCCGGTGAACGATATCGGCGAACTGGCGGCGACGGAGCAATTCACCGCCGTGGACATCGTGCAGACCCTGCCCGAAAGCGGCGTGCGCGTGGTGGGCCTGCCCATTTCCTTCGATCGCAAGCGCCCGAAGTCGCGCCGCCCCGCGCCACGGCTCGGCGAGCACAACAAGGAGGTACTCGGGCGGGAATGACCCGCCCGGCTCAGGCTTCCAGCACTGCCTCCGCCTCCCGCACCACCTCCGCCAGCGCGCCGGGCGCGAAGGGGGAGACGAGGCCGGCCGAGGCGACCAATTCCTGGAAGGGCATCGAGCCGCCGCGGCCGCAGAGCGCGACATAATCGGCCAGCGCCGCCCGCGCGTCGCGGCGCGAGCGGACCCAGAACTGCATCGCGCAGCACATCGCCAGGGTGTAGTCAATATAGTAGAGCGGCGAGGTGTAGATGTGGTGCTTCGCCTGCCAGCGCCCGCCCTTGGCCGGATAGGCCAGGTCGCCGTAGTCGGTCCAGGGCATGTAGCGCTGCTCCAGCCGCTGCCAGATGGCATGGCGCTCCGCCGGCGTCGCCTCCGGATTGGCGTAGACCTCATGCTGGAAGTGGTCCACGCAGACGCCATAGGGCAGGAAGGCAAGCGAGGTGATCAGATGCATCCGGCGGAAGCGGTCCGCCGCATCCTCGCCGACCAGCAGCGCCATATGCGGATGGGTCAGGAATTCCAGCCCCATGGAGTGGATCTCCGCTGCCTCCATGGTCGGCCAGAGATAGTCGATGACCGGCTGGTTGCGGCTTTCCCAGTTCTGGAAGGCGTGGCCCATCTCATGCGTGAAGACGCCGATATCGTTATGCGTGCCGTTGAAATTGGCGAAGATGAAGGGCACGCCCTGCGCCGGGAAGGAGGTGCAGAAGCCGCCCCCAGCCTTGCCGGGCCGGTTCTTCAGGTCGAGGAAGCCGCCTTCCTCCATCATCCGGTAGAAGCCGCCGAGGCGCGGGTCCATCCGGTCGAACATCTCCCGCGCCTGGGCCACCAGCACATCATGCCCGCCGATCGGCTTCGGATTGCCGGCGGGGTCCACCAGCGCCTCGTCCCAGAAGCGCAGCTTGTCCCAGCCATTCTCCCGCCGCCGCGCTTCCAGCAGGCGCGCGACCAGCGGGACGACATGCTCCGCCACCTGGTCGCGGTAGCGCGCCACCTCCGCCGGGCCGTAATCCACCCGCCGCAGCCGCCGATAGCCGAGCGAGGTGTAGTCCGCATAACCCAGCTTGCGTGCCATGCCATGCCGCAGCTTCACCAGCGCGTCATAGATCCCGTCCAGTTCCCCGCCATGCTGCGCGAAGAAGTCCCAGCGCAGCGCCTCGGCCTGGTGACGGGTGGCGCGGTCCGGGTCTTCGGCATAGGGCACGAGGCCGGAGAGATTCACCTCCTGCCCGCCGATCCTGAAGCGCGCCGAGGCCAGCAATTCGGTGTAGCGGGCGTCGAGCTTCGCCTCCTCCTCCAGATCCGCGGCAATGGCGGGATCGAAGGTGGTGATGTCCGTCTCCCACAGGCGCAGCGCGTGGCGGCCAGCCAGCGCCTCCAGCCCGGCTCGGTCGGACTCGGCCAGCAGCCGGCGCTTCAGCGTGGTCTCATGCTCCGTCGCCACCGGTGCCAGCGCATCGGCATATTCGCGCGCCGCCTTCGCCTCGGTATCGGTGGTGTCCTGGGCAAAGCGCAGATGCACCAGCGCGCTCCAACTGTCGTATTCCCGCCGCAGCCGATCCCACTCGGCCAGCGCCCCGGCCCGGGACGCGGCATCGCCACGGTCGAGCAGGGCATTGATCCGGCCATAGCCGGCGGCAAGGCTCTCGCGCGTCTGTGTCTCGGGGGCGATGTCGGCGAAACGGATCGGCATGGATCGTCCTGACTCTGGAAGCATCGGATGACGGTATTCTTCACCAGCGACACGCATTTCGGCCATGCCGGCGCCCTGGCACTCTACCGCCGCCCCTTCGCCTCGGTTGCGGAGATGGATGCGGCGATGCTGGAACGCTGGAACGCAACGGTCGGCCCCGGGGACGAGGTCTGGCATCTCGGCGATTTCGCCCTCCGCCGCAGCGCGGCGGAGATGGAGGCGCTTCTGGCCCGGCTGCACGGGCGCAAGCACCTCGTCACCGGCAACAATGATGGCCCGGCGACCACCGCCCTCCGCGGCTGGAGCAGCGTGCAGCCCTATGCAGAGCTGATGCTGGACGGCACGGGCCTCGTGCTCTGCCACTACGCCTTCCGCAGCTGGCGGAACAGCACGCGCGGCTGGCTCAACCTGCATGGTCACAGCCATGGCAGGCTGAAGCCCCTGCCGCGCCAGTTCGATGTCGGCGTGGATGCGCGGGAGTTTCGCCCGGTGACCCTGGCGGAACTCACCGCGCCAGGCCGCCGCTAGCTCGTGCGCCGCCGGGCGCCGGTCCAGGCGCCGCGCGGGCGGCCGGTGCTGCGCTTCTTCATCACCTGGGCGCCGCGGCCGGCGCTCTTCTCCGCCGCCATTTCCACCGCGGCCTCCACATCGGCGGCGGCGGCTTCCTGCAGGGTTTCGGTCATGGCGATGGGCTGGCCCGCCGTCGCGCCCTCGATCAGTCGCGCGACCATGCCATGCGTCTCCCAGACCGTGCCGTTACGGGAGCCGACATGCGGCCTGCCATCCGGCAGCACGAAGATCCGGCGCTGCATGGTCAGCCGGCCGACCTGCTCCTCCGTCGCCGGGCGGAATTCGATGCCGCATGCCTGGGCGGCCTGGACCTGTTCCTCGGTCAAATGCACTGCGCTGTCTTTCCCTGTGTACGCCGGGCCGGCCGGTTCG
>Ga0182742_1001314_pt1 | contig 32479 bp, 30 predicted proteins | sample eDN5th37CBELigMG_FD_128880 | JGI IMG/M metagenome (GOLD analysis project Ga0182742, IMG submission 128880) | Enriched Miracle-Growth compost microbial communities from Emeryville, California, USA - eDNA 5th pass 37_C BE-Lig MG (version 2)... ... | reverse complement strand
TAAAGGATACCGTCGGCATAAGTGAAACTCAAATTTTTGATGCACATTTAGCTATACTTGATGATCCAATATTTATGAATGAAATACAGGGGATAATTCAGCGTCAATATAAAGCAGCTGAAGTAGCTGTTAAAGAAGCCGTCGATCATTTTGTAACGATGTTCGATTTGCTTGAAGATGATTATATGAAAGAAAGAGCACTCGATATAAAGGATGTGGGAAACAGACTTTTAAAGCATTTATTAGGTGCCCCTGAAATTTCATTACCTGATAATAATCAGCCATTTATATTAGTCGCTAAGGAAATTTCACCATCTCAATTAGCAAATATTAATCCAGAAAATGTATTAGGTATATTAATGTTTTCTGGTAGTATAACTTCTCATTCCGCAATCATGGCTAGAGCACTAAATATTCCTATGGTCGTTGGTGTTGAAGCGCAGCTTTCACAGATGATTACTACTGGTCAACAACTTATCATAGACGGTAGTGATGGGACTGTTTATATAGAGCCTACAACAGAAATATTAGAGCTTTATTGTGAGATGAAGGAGCAACAAAAGCTTGCTCACGAGCAAATGCTACATTTAATCGATAAAGATGCTATTACAAAAGATGGGCTGAAAGTAGCTCTACAAGCAAATATAAGCTCATTAAAGGAGCTTGAAATTGCAATGAAATCGGGTGTAGAAAGTGTAGGCTTATTTAGAACAGAATTTTTATATATGGATCGCACACAATTCCCAAGTGAGGATGAGCAGTTTGAAATTTATTATGCAGTGGTAGAAAAGCTAAAAACTGATGGTTCAGTTGTTATCCGTACTTTAGATATTGGTGGAGATAAACAGCTTGATTATTATCTCGTAGAGGATGAGCAAAATCCTTTTATGGGTTATAGAGCGATTCGTATATCTTTACAAGAAAAAGAGCTATTTAAGACGCAGCTTCGAGCAATACTTAGAGCTAGCTATTACGGAAAAATAAAAATACTATATCCGTTCATAACTTCGATGGAAGAGCTTAATAAGGCTAATGAGTTATTAGAGGAAGCAAAGGCTGAGCTACGAGCAAGAATTATTAATTTTGATGAGCAAATTGAAGTTGGTGTGATGATTGAGGTGCCAGCGGCAGTTATGATCGCTGATTTATTAGCAGATAAAGTTGACTTCTTTAGTATTGGCACTAATGATTTAGTGCAATTTACTTTAGCAGTAGATAGAATGAATGACCAAATTGCTAATTTATATGAGCCATTCCATCCTGCAATATTACGAATGATTAAGATGGTATGCGAGGTAGCACAGAGAAAGCAAATTCCAATTAGCGTATGTGGTGAGCTAGCTGGTGATGTGAGAGCAGTCCCTATTTGGCTTGCTTTAGGCGTAAAAACATTAAGTATGAGTGCTCACGCCATTCTAGTTATTAAAGAGCAATTGCTGAACAGTGAAGTATCAAAAAGCAAGGATATTTTTCAGATGGTGCTAACGTGCAATTCCTCTGAGCAGATTAAGTCAATATTAGAGCAAGATATAATGTAAAAAAACAGCGAATGGGTTAACCCATTCGCTGTTCTAATGCTTCTACAAATGCTTTTGCATAAGGAGGGAGATCAGGTGGTCTACGAGCAGAAATTAAATTACCGTCGACGACTACAGCTTCATCAAACCAAACTGCACCAGCATTCTCCATATCATCCTTAATGCCTGGAGTCGAGGTTACTTTTCTACCCTCTAATATTTTAGCTGAGATAAGCACCCAACCTGCATGACAAATTTGCCCTATAGGCTTATTTTGTTCATTTAATTGTTGGACAAGCTGAAGCACTTTTGGATAGCGGCGTATTTTATCTGGAGCCCAGCCACCAGGAACTAATAAACCAGCAATCGACTGACTATCTAATTCATCATAGCTCAAATCGCTTGTAGCGGGCACGCCATATTTCCCAATATAGGTTTTATTTTTTTCGGGAGCAGCAAATTTTACAGTTGCTCCTGCTTCTTGCGTTCTATATACAGGATACCATAGCTCTAAATCTTCAAATTCTTCATCTAATAAACAGATTACGAGCTGTCCGTTTAATGTTGTCATCATTTACCTCCTAAATATTAATAGCTTTATTGTACTCAAGAGAAAGGTAGGAAGCAAATAATGAGCAATGTTCAAGAAAACATTCGAAAAAAACGTTTAAGCAGAATCATTCGATTTATACCTGCATTAATTTGGATGGGTGTCATATTTTATTCCTCATCTAAAACAGGGGATGAAGTAAGTCGGTTTTTACCCCTTGTTCAATCTTTATTTCCTTTTATAAAGAGCTTTAATTTTATGCATATTATTTCATATTTAGTGTTAGCTATGACGCTTGATTTTGGTTTTGGTAAATATTCAACTCAAATAAAATACAAAATATTAATTGTGCTCTTATGTATTTTATATGGTATAACAGATGAATTTCACCAAATGTTTGTAGGTGATCGAACTCCCGATATTGTTGATATTCGTAATGATGGAATAGGTGCATTGCTATGGGTTTTGCTCATTGAAGTCAAATTTATAAATCATTTGTGGAACAAACTGTCACGAGAAAAATAAAGGATTTGCTCTAATCATGTCGAATAAGTTATGAGATAGATTTACTAAGCGGAATAAAGCTTGGTAGGGGAGTGAATGCTATATGAATAAGCAATGTCCTTGTGGTCAAACAATGGGACTGAAGCTTCGGACAGTTATTTATTCTGGAAAATTGGAAATTGATAATGTTCCTGTTTTTAGTTGTGACGCATGTCAACATTCTGAAGTTAAGCCTAGTGTGAAGACTGAGTTAAAAGAAATTATTGATGAAATAGGTAGTTTAGATAAGAAAAAATCAGTTCGTTTTAATGAAGTAAATGAATGGGCAGATTTCTTATTAAGCTATAAATTGCAGTATAAAGATAATCAAACTAGTGAACGTATTTATAATGCAATGCTTGAAGCGAGAATTAATGACTTATTAGACTTATATTTATTTGCTGAAGAGATCAATGACGTGGAATGGCTTGATTCGATTCAAAAGCGTTTAGTCCAATTGTCGGAATACTAATAGAGATAAATATTTGTTGAAACATTGCGAAAAATGGTATTATAAAGTATGATAATTTCATTATCTTGAACGGTTGATTATTTTATAGTAAATGGAGAGATTGTACGTGACAGTAACTATATATGATGTAGCTAGAGAAGCTGGAGTTTCTATGGCTACTGTATCAAGAGTTGTGAATAACAACCCGAATGTAAAGCCAGCTACTCGTAAAAAGGTATTTGAAGCTATTGAGCGCTTAGGCTATCGTCCTAATGCTGTTGCTCGTGGCTTAGCGTCTAAAAAGACGACAACAGTAGGAGTAGTTATTCCTGATATTTCAAATGCCATTTTTGCTGAAGTAGCACGTGGTATTGAAGATATTGCGAATATGTATCATTATAATATTATTTTATGTAATGCTGATAAGAAGAAGGAAAAAGAAATTAGAGTTATTAATACATTGCTTGAAAAACAGGTAGATGGTTTGTTGTTTATGGGTGGTGCAGTTACAGAAGAGCATCAGCTAGCTTTTAAAACAGCTAACGTACCTGTTGTGTTATGTGCAACAAGCGATGAAACTAAGCAAATCCCATCAGTTGATATTGATCATGAAAAAGCAGCATATGATGCAGTATCTAATCTGATCAAGCAAGGACACAGTAAAATTGCGATGATAAGTGGCACGTTAGAGGATCCTTCTAATGGTTTTGCTCGCTTTAATGGCTATAAAAGAGCAATAGCAGACGCAGGCATTGCTTATAAAGAAAACTATGTGCGTATTGGCAACTATAGATATGAATCTGGTGCTGATGCAATCCGTTACTTTTTAGAGCTTAATGACCGTCCTACTGCTATTTTTGCTGCAACTGACGAAATGGCTATTGGAGCGATTCATGCCATACAGGACGCAGGATTAAATGTACCTCACGATATGTCAGTAATAAGTGTGGATAACAGTCGTATGGCATCAATGGTTCGTCCACAGTTAACAACTGTTGCTCAACCGATGTATGATATCGGTGCGGTTTCTATGAGATTACTAACGAAGCTCATGAAAAAAGAACATGTTGAGCAGTCGCAAGTTATTTTGCCTCATGAGATTGTTTCTCGTAAATCAGTAGGAGGAATTTAATCAACATGGCTTATCGTATCGGGATTATCGGGGCAATGGTTGAGGAAATAGAACTATTAAACCAAAATGTAAAGATTACAAATAAAACAGAATTAGCTGGAATTACATATTATGAAGGTAATTTTCATGGTGTGGATATCGTTTATTGTAAATCTGGTGTAGGTAAAGTAAATGCTGCAGTTACGACTCAGCTCTTATTTACTTTTAATGTTAACAGTGTATGGTTTACTGGTGTTGCAGGAGCTTTAGACCCACGATTAAACGTTGGAGATATTGTTATTTCAAAATCAGCTATTCAGCATGATATGGATGTCACACCACTAGGGTTTGCTAAAGGTGTTATTCCTTTTCAAGAGGTGTCAGAATTTGTAGCTGATGAAACATTAGTTAAGCTTGCTGTTAATGCTGCAAATACCCTTTTCCCTAATCGTGCTATTGTTGGCAAAGTATTGTCAGGCGATCAATTTATCGCTAGCATTGAAAAAGTGAGTGAGCTTTTCGAAACATTCTCTGGCGCATGTGCAGAGATGGAAGGTGCCGCAGTTGCTCAAGTATGTGCAATGAATAACAAACCTTTTGTTATTATACGCTCGATGAGTGATAAAGCTGATGGCTCAGCTGATGTAACTTATGCTGAGTTTGTTGTAGAAGCAGCGAACAATTCATATTCCATAATAGAACATATGATAAAGCAATTATAATATATAATGAAAAAGCTCAAGCAAATAAGCGTTTACGTACGCTAATCTGCTTGAGCTTTTTTTGTAAGGAGTAATTATTGTTAGTCTTTAGCTGCTTTTGTTTTCCACATGCGATACAGTCCAATAACTAAAATGACAAAAGCAATAAACTCAATAGTTTGAGGAATCATATTAAAAAACGTAATAAATTGCCCAAAGGATAGACCAAACGGTAGATTGGAATCGTAGTACACAGATTGAAAATAGTGATTTAATAATGGGTTGTATAGGTACGGTGCAATGTAAAGTACAATCATAATGATAAAAAAATAAATGCCCGCCGTAAAATTATGCTTTTTGCATTGTATAAGTCCAAATACTAGTACACTAAGAAAGAGCACAGCTAGTGTGAGTGTCATCATAGTCCCAACAATATTAAACAAATTATCCCCCCTTAAATCATATATTTTAGTCAATGTATATGAAAGCATATGAGAAACATATTCTCATAACGTTATTTATAGATCCTGTATAGCTATTTGTGTAACCATTCGATTCTTTTCTGTAATCTCTTGTCTACGTGGAATAGGCTCTATCTCATGCTCTTCGTCTAGCCAGGTTGTAGGTAGTGTAGCCTGAGCACGCTGTTTCCAATGTGTGAGCCAGGATTGAGGTAAAAAGGTATTCGTGAAGTTTAATCGGTCAACAAGTGGATGATCACACATTTCAAGCCATACTAAGGACCACGCTCGTGGAACAACACGATAATGATCGTAACCGCCACCGCCGATTGCAACCCATTTCCCACCTGTATAACGATGTGCAAGCTTATGTATAATTTGAGGCATTTTATGGTAGATTTTCATCGAGCAGTGAATATGTGAAAGTGGATCAAAAGCATGTGCGTCACACCCATGCTGACTAATGATAATGTCTGGTTTAAATGACGCTATCACTTTTTCTATTGATAGCTCAAAGCATTCTAGCCAGGAATCATCTTCAGTATAAGGCTCTAGTGGAATGTTAAAGCAAGAGCCATAGCCTTGCTCAATTCCTTTCTCATATTGAAATCCTGTTCCAGGGAATAAATATTTACCTGTTTCGTGAATGGAATAGGTGCATACATTCGAATCAGAATAAAATGCATGCTGTACGCCATCACCATGGTGTACGTCAGTATCGATATAAAGGACTTTAATATCATACTGCTGCACCATTTGTCTTATCGCGATTACGGCATCATTATAAATGCAAAATCCAGCAGCTTTGCTCTCAAAGGCATGGTGTAATCCACCAGCTAAATGATAAGCATGCTCAAGCTCACCAGATAAAACAAGCTCCATTGCCTCTAAAGTACCGTTAACAATTGCTAATGCAGCATTATGCATACCTGGGAAATAGGGAGTTTCATCATCATGGAAGCCATATTGTTCAGCAGATGATGTGTCAGATTCTTTAGGCTTAGTTGCACTTAATCTTTTCACGATATCAATATAATCTAAGCGATGACCTAGCTGTAGTAAAGCTTCTAATTGGACAGCTGTGCGTTTTCGTGGGGTATATTTTTGCTCGGGTTTTATACTGTTAATTGATTCTAGTAATGAAAGCGTTAAATCATATCTTATAGGATGGAAAGGATGGTCAGCATTAAAGCTATAGGAATGTGCTTCTGGGCTATGGATAAAGCCTATTTTTGCTACTGTCATGTTTAATTTAATCAATCCCTTCATCTTCAACTGTTAATCAATACATGAAACGATTTTGGAATCGTATACGATCAAATTTTTCAACTGATGTAAGGGGAACGAGTGGTCCTATTTTAACCATTAAGCAATTAGCGGGATGTGCACATATTTCTGGATCATCAGTTGCATACCAAATCATATCAACTGTTTGCATAAGCTTTTCCATCATTTTTCGATAATCCCATATGGAAAGCTTACTGCCTTCTAAATCCCAATGCCAGTAATATTCTGTAGTATAAACGATGACATTGTCTAGCTGCCCTTCACTAAAGGCTAATCTTATCATTAATTTTCCAAGTCCACAGTTACGATAGTGATCAGACACTTCAATAGCACCTAATTCTATTAAATCGTCCATATTAGCCTCTGACCATCGTTCTAGTGGATCTGGATAATGAAACGTGACATAGCCTACAATCAATTGGTCCACTCTTGCAACGATAATTCTACCTTCAGGTAAGTCGGCTATTTCCACCAATGCAGCATGCTGCTCTTTTGGGTTTCTAAAGGCGTCAAGCGTGTTATCTAATTCCATTTTAAGTAGCTCCGCAGCTGGAACTGGGCCTTCAATTGTAATCTCTTTATTTAGTCGTTTAATAAATATTTGCTCACTTTTAAATATTTTTTTATGCTCCATGGAGAATCTCCTTTTCACTTCATTGGTAAAGATGTAGAGCACGCTTTTAAGCTTATTAACATTATACTAGATTATAATTTTTAGTACAAAACTTTCTATATATGTTATAATATTGTCATTGTAAGCGTATGCATTTCCTAATCTAATCAATTGGAGAGTGGTAAAATGATAGACTTACATCAAGAGCGTATTCCTGCTACAGCAAAAAATGCTAATTTAAGCAATTATGAGCAAGCTAGAGAAACGTTTTCATGGGAGAGCCTTAAAACCCAATTTAGTTGGTATACAACTGGAAAAGTTAATATGGCGTACGAAGCGATAGATCGCCATATCGAAGTCGGTAAAGGGGAAAAAGCAGCACTAATTTATAGTGATCCAACGCGAGAAGAAATATATAGCTTTGAACAGCTAAGCAAGAAGTCCAATCAATTCGCTAATGGTCTACGAAGACTAGGTTTAACAAAAGGTGATAGATTATTTGTTTTTATGCCAAGAACACCTGAGCTATATATCAGTGTATTAGGTGGTATTAAAATAGGGGCAATAATTGGTCCACTATTTGAAGCATTTATGGAAACGGCTGTTAAAGATCGTTTACTTGATAGTGAAGCTAGCGCAATCGTGACGACTCCAGCATTACTACCTCGAATTAAGAGAGATGAATTACCTCATTTAAAGCACATCATTGTTTTCGGTGAAGATGTTGTAGAAGAAGACGGAATAATTTCTTATAATCAATTATTTACACATAGTGAAGAGACAACAGAAATTGAATGGGTTGATTTAGAAGATGGCATGCTACTGCATTATACTTCTGGATCTACAGGAAAGCCTAAAGGCATCTATCATGTGCATAATGTGATGCTACAGCATTTGCATACTGGACAAATCGTCTTAGATTTAAAAGAGGATGATGTCTACTGGTGTACAGCTGATCCTGGTTGGGTAACTGGTACCGCTTATGGTATATTTGCACCGTGGCTAAACGGGGTAACAATCGTTGTACGTGGAGGCCGTTTTAGTCCTGCTGATTGGTATAGTGTAATTGAAAAATATAAAGTATCGGTTTGGTACAGTGCTCCGACAGCTTTTAGAATGCTGATGGGTGCAGGTGAGGATAGCGTAAAGCAGTTTGACTTATCTAGCTTACGTCATGTCTTAAGTGTAGGTGAACCACTAAACCCTGAGGTAGTACGATGGGGTGTAAAAGTATATAACCAGCGTATACATGATACATGGTGGATGACAGAGACAGGTGGTCAGCTTATTTGTAATTATCCAAGTATGGATATTAAGCCTGGATCAATGGGCAAGCCAATACCAGGTGTTGAGGCTGCTATTATCGATGATCAGGGAAAAATTTTACCTCCATATAGAATGGGGAACCTAGCAATTAAAAAGCCTTGGCCAGCGATGATGAGAAAAGTATGGAATAACCCTGCTAAGTATGAAGAATATTTTAGATTAGATGGCTGGTATGTATCAGGTGATTCTGCCTATATTGATGAGGATGGCTATTTCTGGTTCCAAGGTAGAGTGGACGATGTCATTAACACATCCGGTGAAAGAGTAGGACCTTTTGAGGTTGAATCTAAACTGGTGGAGCATCCAGCCGTTGCTGAAGCGGGTGTTATTGGCAAGCCAGACCCTGTTCGAGGTGAAATAATAAAAGCTTTTATTTCTTTAAGAGAAGGGTTCACACAAAGTGAGGAGTTAAAGGCAGATATTGCACAGTTTGTGAAAGTTGGCTTATCTGCACATGCAGCCCCTAGAGAAATTGAGTTTAAAGATAAGCTTCCTAAAACGCGAAGTGGGAAAATTATGCGAAGAGTATTAAAGGCATGGGAGCTTAATTTACCTACGGGTGATTTATCTACGATAGAAGATTAATCTAACATACAAAAAAGTCTGTTCCAACCTTAGGTCGGAACAGACTTTTTAATTTGTTTAGTGACTAGCTAAAACGCTTAATGATGGTGCAGACTCACCTGCATCGTTAACAGCTGTTACTCGATAAGCTCCGCCACTAGTTACATTTTCATGTGTAAATGTGCCATTAGTAGAGCTACCAACATATTGGAATATATTATCATTGTATAAGCTATGATAAACTTTATATTCTACAACTTGGTCAGAAACACTATTTGTAGCCCATGTTACTGTTGTGCTCGATCCACTAACAAGTGCACTAACATTAGTAGGTGCTTGTGGGATTGAAATAGTAACGGGTTCATCTGTATCTGGATCCGTCTCTACATTTGGATCACCTGGTTCTTCAGTGTCCGGTATGAATTCTAGTAAACCTGAAGTGACAGATAAGCTAGGATCAGAAACTTTACCGACTACATCAACCGTAACAACATAAATATTGTAATGTTTAAGTGGATCCAATGATAGTGCAACCGCATAATTAACTTCTCCAGTTAAGATAGAGCTACCAAGCTGTTGAGCTTCGCCTCCATTAATAGAAGCAAAAATTCGATAACCGACAACATCAGGAGATGCACTTGCATCAAAAGTTAAATTAAAGCTTCCGTTTCCGCCATTTAATCTTACATTTCTAGGTGCGATTGGAATTTGGCCATCGTCTTCACGAGGGTCGATAATAGATGGAGCATCCATCCCTGCATCGGCTGGAATAAAGAAGCTTAAATCTCGACGCTTTCCAGCAGTCATTTTAGCTTGAGCTTCTTTTAGGTCTAGCATTAATTGATCTAGTGGTGCTTTACGTTTGATTAATGTTTTTTCAAGTAACATATCTTCTGGTGTTAACGGATTTGGTACGTAGTTGACGCCATTAACTTGAACTATTTTCATGCGTACTAACGATTCGTCAACTTCTTTTGGTATATATTTCTCATTAAACCAATCCGTTACTGTTAAGCCCATTTCTCTGTTTAATGCTGATGGAAGTAAGCCACTAGTTGAAGCAACAGTTGCTCGCTTTACACCTTCAGGTTGTTCGAACTTTTTATTTTCAAACAGCTCAGGCTTCATCTCTGTTAAGTTGTTCATAATAGTTGCCCAAAGTGTTCTTGCACGAGTACGTCCTGCAGTTGAGAGTGTATGAATTGGTTTTTCATACCCAGCCCATACTCCAAGTGTAACATCAGGTGTAAACCCAACAAACCAAACATCGCCATAGCTTTGTGTGGAACCTGTTTTACCTGCAAAATCGATAGTTCCATAAGCCTTAAGTTGGCTTTTAAGTGCTGTTGCTGTTCCACTTGTGATAACTGACTTTAACATATCTGATACAAGGAATGCTGTTTGTTCACTGAATACTTGCTTCGGTTTTTCTTGATGCTCATATATAACTTTTCCATTACCGTCGGTAATTTTAGCGATCAGATAAGCATCATTTAATACGCCCTTATTCGGAATTGTACCGTAAGCATTAGTTAATTCCTCAACTGTGGTACCATTTGCTAAACCACCAATAACCCCTGTTTTAGAGTAATAGTCACTTTCAGTTAAAGTTGTAATGCCTAGCTCTTTAACAAAGTCTAAAGCAACTGGAATCGTTAAATCCTCGTTAAATACTTTTAGAGCAGGAATATTTAATGAACGACTAAGTGCTTCTCTTGCTGTGACTAACCCATGGAATTTATGGTTAGAGTTAAGCGGTATATGGAAGCCTTTTTGACCATCCTGCAAAATTACTGGTGAATCATCTATAGCAGTACCAGGTTGAACAAGACCCATTTCGATAGCTGGCAAATAAGCTGCTATAGTTTTCATAGTTGAACCGGGCTGTCTAACCATTTGGGTAGCATAGTTCATTTGCTCAACGTAAAAATCTCTACCTTCAAGCATGCCTAAAATGGCACCTGTTCGGTGGTCAATAAGCATAGCAGCAGCCTGTTCCATACCTTTTGTTTCACTAAAAGGTGAGAAATTGTCAGGGTTACTAGCAACTTCACGCATCATATTATAGATATCTTTATCAATTGTTGTATAAACATGATAACCACCACGAAGTAGCTCATCACGCATATCTTCGATTAGATATTGATTTTGATCTAATGCTAAATCTTCTACTGTTAAATCTGGATTAGACTGCAATAATAATGCTTTAGCAGCTTCTTTTTCTGCTTCAAGCATAAGATATGGATAGGTGTTATAAGCTTTTTCAGTTGGCTCTGCAATTGAAGCACGAATATCAAATGCTAATGCTTCATCATATTGCTCCTTAGTAATCTTATTATTAGCCAGCATACGATTTAATACTTCTTTTTGACGTGTTATCGCACGCTCAATACCTCGCTCATTGTACTCACCAGTACCGGTAAATGCACTATAAACTGACGGTAACTGAGGAAGTCCTGCTAAGTAAGCTGCTTGTGAAATATTTAAATCATCTAAGTCCTCGACTCCGAAAATACCTTTAGCTGCTGCCTGAATACCAAATACTTGGTATCCATTACTACCGCTACCAAAAGGCATTTTATTTAAGTATGCTGTAATAATTTCTTCTTTACTTAGATAACGTTCCATTCTTACTGCTAAAAATAATTCCTTTATTTTACGACTGTCCGTTTTATCTAAGCTTAAAAATACACGACGTGCTAATTGCTGTGTCAATGAGCTACCACCGGTTTGGGTGTCTTCATTTAAGAGCTTTTCTTTAATAGCACGTCCAAGACCATAAATATTAATACCGGGATGTTCAAAGAAAGTTTTATCCTCTGTTGAAACAAGTGCATCAATAATTACAGTAGGGATATCCTCATATGTGACAACGATACGGTCTTCATCCGTACGCAACTGACCGACTAATGTCTCGTCACTAAAGTATATATAGCCAGTTAATGCATTTTCATCAATTTTACTTTGAATATAGGATTGAGGACGTATTTCCTCGTCCTTTAAGTTTCCTGCGACGTAACCTGCAATCACTCCACCGGCCAATAATCCACCAAAAATAAGAAAAAGAACAAGCCATTTAATAGTAAGTAAACTAATAAGACCAAACCATCTTAATGGGCCATATGGACGTGCTTTAGGTTGCTTCTCCTCTCGCATACGATTACATTCCTCCTCTAGCATACCTTGAATATTATATCACAAATTTGAAATGAGCATAGATAAAGGGATGAGAAAATATGAGTAATAATATTTATTTTAATCATGAAGTAGTAAGCTTCTTCAATTTCTATACGTTATAAGTCATAGAAAAGTTATTCAAAATATTAGAAAATTTTGAATCTATTTGAAATTGTTAACGTATATACTGATATATCTTCTTAAATTAAGGGGAGAAATTTTATGACAACAACATATTTAGTTATTTTTATCATTAGCTTTGTTTTTATATTATTACTAACGCTTCTAAGTGATTTAGTCGATTCTGTTTTTGATCTTGTATGGTCTGCCATATTATTAAAGGATATTCCATTCTTAAACCCAGTTTCAATTTTTGCAAGTCTAACAGTCTTTGGTGCAGTAGGTTACATTTTAAGCACTTTTAGCACATTAGCATCACTTATAACTTTTTTGATATCACTTAGCCTTGCTATTTTTACTACCATTTGCTTATTCTTTTTAATAATTAAGCCAAAGGAAATGTCTGAAACTTCATTGTCATATTCTATGAAGCAATTAGTAGGTTTACCTGCAACAGTAACAGTGCCTATTCCAGCAAATGGCTTTGGTGAGGTATTAATAAAATTAGGAGGTGGTAATAGCAATCAAATTGCTGCTAGCTATGACTCGGTTGATATTGCTCAGGACGCAAAGGTTTTTGTTGTAGATGAAAAAGAAGGTGTCGTGTATGTATCTTTACTAAATATTTAGGAGTGATTAAATGCCAGAATTAGTGACAATTATTTTAGGTATTGTTGTTGGTATCATATTATTAGTCGCTATCGCTTTTTGGGCGAAATATAAAACAGTTAGTCCTGATGAAGCGATGCTAATAACAGGCTCATTTTTAGGCAACAAGCATACAAATACTGATGAATCAGGCAGAAAGGTAAAAATTGTTCGCGGTGGTGGTGCATTTATTTTCCCGATTTTTCAGCGTGCACAATTTCTATCATTACTATCACATAAACTAGATATTTCAGTTCCAGAGGTTTATTCATCTCAGGGTGTTCCAGTAACTTCAAATGGTGTCGCAATTATTAAAATTGGCGGCTCTATGGAAGATATTGCAACGGCAGCAGAGCAATTTTTAGGCAAGCCTACAGAGGCACTGAAGTTAGAAGCACAGGAAGTTTTGGAAGGTCACTTAAGAGCTATCCTAGGTACAATGACAGTGGAGGAAATTTATCGTAATCGTGATAAGTTTGCTCAAGAAGTACAAGGGGTAGCCGCAAGAGATTTAAAAAAGATGGGCTTACAAATCGTTTCTTTTACAATAAAGGATGTAAGGGATCGTCATGGTTATTTAGATGCGCTGGGTAAGCCACGTATTGCAGCAGTTAAGCGAGATGCAGAAATTGCTGAGGCAGAAGCAAATCGAGATGCAACGATTCAAAAAGCGTTAGCGACTGAAGCGGCTTTAAAGGCTGAAATGATGAGAGATACAAATGTTGCTGAGGCTGAAAAAGATAAAGAGCTAAGAATCGCTTCCTATAAAAAGGAGCAAGATACTGCAAAAGCTGAAGCAGACCAAGCTTATGCCATTCAAGAAGCTAAGGCTAAGCAATCAGTAGTAGAGGAGCAAATGCAGGTTGAGCTTGTAAGAAAAGAAAAAGAAATCGAATTAGAAGCCAAGGAAATACTAAGAAGAGAAAAGCAATATGACGCAGAAGTGAAGAAAAAAGCTGATGCGGATCGTTACGCAGTAGAACAGCATGCTGAAGCGAATAAATCAAAACTTATAAGAGAAGCAGACGCTTTACAATATCGTATCGAAGCTGAGGCTAAAGCAGTTGCAGAACAAAAGAGACTTGAAGGTATTGCGATTGCTGAGGTAGAGCGAGCACAAGGTTTGGCAGAAGCAGAGGTTATTCGCTTAAAAGGTTTAGCAGAGGCGGAGGCAAAAGAAAAGCTTGCAGAAGCTTTTGCTAAGTTCGGAGAAGCAGCTGTTCTTGATATTTTATCAAAAATGCTACCGGAGCTTGCTGGGAAAATCGCAGAGCCTCTTGCATCGATTGATAAAATATCTGTTGTCGATACGGGTAATGGTGAGGGTGCTGCTCGCGTGAGCAATTATGTGACACAACTTATGGCAACAGCTCCAGAGATGCTTGAAAACGTATCAGGTATAAATATAAACGAATTAATTCAAAAATTAACTAAGCAAAGTGTAGACTCGTTACCAGTTGCAAATAGTGAAAATAAAAACAATAACGATGAGAAGGCTTAAGCGATATACATTAAGCGATGCTTCTTGTTGTTAGAAGTAATAAAACCTAGAAACTTTAGATGTATTAACGTTTCTAGGTTTTTTTGTTTAAAGTGATCGTTTACTTTTGTCATATTAAAATTAAATTATGATACATTGACAATATACCCTATAGGGTATATTATTGAATTAACTCGTTACCCATATAAAACAGCTTATTTGGGTTATATTAAGGTTGTTTTATAATGTATGCTTGGAATCTATATAAATTTGGAGGTAAATCAATGGACTATAATAGTCAAATGAAAAATAGAGTAAAACGTATTGAAGGGCAACTGAGAGGGATCCTAAACATGATGGAAGCAAATAAGGACTGTAAGGAAGTTATTACACAGCTTTCAGCGACTAGAACTGCTATTGACCGTACGATTGGATTAATTGTTAGCTCCAATCTAGTGCATTGTGTTCAGGAGAAACAAGATCAAGGTGACATGGAAGAAATTATTCAGGAGGCGGTAAATTTACTCGTTAAAAGTCGCTAAAAAGTGGTGATGATGTTTATCTTGCTTATAGCACACTTAAATTTTGAGGGGGATTATATGGAAGTTGTAAGCTATATTGCTATCGCAATTTTACTACTGTTTATTTACAAACGCTTAATGCCAATTAAAGGTGTTAGAAATTTATCAATAGCAGATTTAAAATCTGAGCTATCAGATAAAAACAAACAATTTATTGATGTGCGTACTGAAGGGGAGTTTAAAGGCTTTCATATTAGAGGATTCAAAAATATCCCCTTACATGAGCTAGCCAAAAAAGCAGATAAAGAACTATCAAAGGAAAAGGAAGTTATCGTCATCTGTCAAAGTGGGATGAGAAGTAAGCAGGCTAGTAAGTTGTTAAGGAGACTTGGATTTTCTACTGTTTCTAATGTAAAAAACGGAGTCAATGCTTGGACGACAGCAAAATAATAATCTGGAGGAATATGAAATGCATCAAATGACAGCACAAGAGCTTAAAAAACGACTTGATGAAGGACAAGCTTTAAATATTATCGATGTTCGAGAAGTTGATGAGGTGGCAACGGGAAAAATAGCAGGTGCAGTTAACATACCATTAGCACTACTTGAGTTTCGTATGCATGAATTAGAAAAATCAAAGGAATATATCGTAGTATGCCATGCTGGAGGTAGAAGCAGTCGTGCAGTTTCGTATCTTGAGGACTATGGATTTAATGTTATAAATCTTAATGGTGGAATGCTAGCTTGGTATGATGAGGTTCATGAATAGATAAAATTTTTTTTGTTCCCAAAAATACCCTAAGGGGTATGAAGTTTGATTGTGTAAAAGAAGAGATTCTATAAAATAAAGTAATCTACGTGAGGTGGATATTAACATGACGAAAAAAATCATTATTGTAGGTGGAGTAGCAGGTGGAGCAACGGCTGCTACAAAGCTAAGACGTATAAGTGAAGATGTTGAAATTATACTTGTTGAACGTGGACAATATATTTCATTTGCAAATTGTGGCTTACCTTATTATATCGGAGGAGTTATTGCAGATAGAAATAAGCTTTTAGTACAAACAGTAGAGGGGATGTCTAAACGATTTAATTTAGATATTCGAAATTTCAGCGAGGTTGTGAGCATTAATCCTGCTCAGCATATCGTTACGATTAAAAATCTGAGTAATGGTGAGCTGTACGAAGAAACATATGATAAGTTATTGTTATCTCCAGGAGCAAGTCCAATTATCCCGCCAATTCCAGGTATAAATGATAATGATGCTTTATTTACATTAAGAAATATACCCGATACAGATAAAATTTTATCCTATGTAGAGGAACAAAAGCCTAGAAAAGCGGTTGTAGTAGGTGGTGGCTTCATCGGCATTGAAATGGCAGAAAATTTATTAGAACGTGGTCTTGACGTTACTATTGTAGAGATGGCTAATCAAGTTATGGCACCTATAGATTTTGAGATGGCGTCAATTTTGCATAAACACCTAAGAAGCAAAGGCGTGAAATTATTGCTAGAAAATGGCGTAAAGTCATTTGATGAAAACGGGAGAAAAATAGTACTAAGTGACGGAACTGTAATAGAAACAGATTTAACAATTTTGTCTATTGGGGTTAAGCCTGAAAATGAACTAGCAAAGCAGGCTGGACTTGATTTAGGTTCCAGAGGCCATATTATTGTAAATGAATATCTTCAAACCTCTCATAAAGATATATATGCTGTAGGTGATGCTATTGAAGTCGTCGATTTTATAAATGGCCAACCAACAGCGATTCCGCTAGCTGGTCCTGCGAATCGACAAGGCCGTATTGCTGCAAGAAATATGCTGGGACAAAAAGAAAAATATTTAGGCACACTAGGGACCTCCGTTGTTAAAGTATTTGATTTAACAGTTGCAGCTACTGGTAACAACGAGAAAACATTAAAAAGATTAGGCATGCCTTATGAGGTTGTTCATATCCATCCTAGCTCACATGCAACCTACTATCCAGGAGCATCACAGCTATCAATTAAACTAATTTTCGATAAACAAACAGGTAAAATATATGGTGCACAGGCGATTGGTGCAGATGGCGTAGATAAACGAATAGATATTATCTCAACAGCGATTAAAGGCGGATTAACGGTTGAGGATTTAACTCATTTGGAACTATCGTATGCCCCGCCATATTCTTCTGCTAAAGATCCAGTAAATATGGCAGGATATGTGGCATCTAATATACTCGATGGTGAGCTAGAGCATATACAATGGCATGAGGTAGATAAAGTAGTAGCCGAAGGTGGACTATTAATTGATGTTCGTGAGCCCAAAGAACGTGAAAATGGGTTTATAAAAGGGTCTATTAACATCCCACTAAATGACATTCGAAATAGATTAACTGAAATCCCAAAAGATAAAACTGTTTATGTAAGCTGTCAAGTAGGGTTAAGAGGATATTTAGCTAGTCGTATTTTAGCTAATTACGGCTATAATGTAAAAAACATTGATGGTGGTTGGAAGACATACTCATCTGTTTATTCGAGTCATTAATGAATTATAGTGATTAATCATGAGCTAAACTGAATACAACAAAAAAACCTAGAAACAAATGATTATAAATCAAAGTTTCTAGGTTTTTTGCATATGCTATTTACATAGCATATTAATTATTAACGGCTGTAGAACTCGACGATTTGTTTCTCATCGATATCTTGAGAAAGTTCAGAACGCTCAGGAAGACGAACGAATTTACCTTCTACTGCTGCATCGTTGAATTCAAGGTAACCTTGAAGGTGTACACGAGATTCAATTGCTTCTTTAACAGATTTAAGACCACGGCTACGCTCGCGTAGACCGATTACATCGCCAACTTTAACAGCGTAAGAAGCGATGTCTACTTTTTTACCGTTTACTGTGATGTGACCGTGAGAAACTAACTGACGAGCACCTGCACGAGTATTAGCAAAGCCAAGACGATAAACAAGGTTATCTAGACGGCTTTCAAGTAGGATCATGAAGTTTTCACCGGCAATACCTTTAAGCTTAGTAGCTCTCACATATAAGTTGTGGAACTGCTTTTCGCTTAAACCGTACATATGGCGAAGTTTTTGTTTTTCCATTAATTGTTGACCATAACCAGAAACTTTACGACGAGAGTTCGGACCGTGTTGTCCTGGAGGGAATGGTCTTTTAAGTTCTTTACCTGTACCGCTTAGTGAAATACCAAGACGACGGCTTAATTTAAATTTAGGGCCTGTATAACGTGACATAATTGATTTGCTCCTTCAAATAATGAGATTATTGGATGACTTGGGGTTGTGTTTCGCGGACATGCAGGTGTAATTGCTTACTCTGTCAAACACTTCAGCCGCTGGTCTGACAGCTCTGACACATCCTGAGGGTGACACAAAACCATATGCCCATAATCCATCATAAATATTATAAAGTAATAAGCATAAAAGTCAAGATTGTTGCATAAATTTAGCAAACTCTAAAATTTTCAACAAAAATTATAAAATTAGTACCAAAAGACCTAATAAAAAAAGTATAAATAGTGCAAATTCCTTAAAAATAGGGTATGATATTAGTTAAGAAAGCTCATCTCTTTGAGGTAGTGCAGGAAAGGGTTGGAGCAAATGATAGAAGAAACATTCGATTTCAATGTTCCTACTATTTGGTTTGCAGAAGAGGATATTCATGATGCCGACGAACCTTACTTACCAAGTTTATTAAATGATAGCTTTTTAACATGGTATGCTGATGCTAAAAATATGTCGTTGTTTAAAAAGGGTCAGTTTTGTATTTGTTCAAAAGCTGGTAGTATTTTTAAGTTGCCACAAAAATCTACTGCTCCTTTTGAGCTAAGTGATCTATTTGACGAGACTATTTTAGATATTAGTAATTTTGCTATATCTTCAAATGATTATACACAGTATATCAAAGACGAATATCTTTATACTGTCATACCAATTCTTAGAAGACGAGATCATGCCGTTTTTGCTACGTTTATATACATCACGAAAAAAGAAGAGTCAGTATCGGAGTCTGCAGTTGAAGGCTATATGATGCATTATCGCACTCACTTCTATCGTCAATTTGAAGGATTTTTTATTCGCGAGATTATGCATCAAAAGGTGCTCATTGATCGAGAAGCTAGTCACCGTGAACGACTATTCTTAATCTCCAAACGACTATACGATCAAATTAATCCTCAAAGTGTAGTACGTGAAATGCTACAAAGCCTTGAGGAGCTATATCGAGATTCTAAAATTCATTTATTTTTATCCCAGGACAATCTTGAAGGCGATTCCAGAGTAAAGCCACTGGAGTTTAGAAACTCAGACACAGATGGCATTGTTACAGAGGCCTTTTTAGAAGGTAAGCCTTGCGTAGATCGTTCTGTACAAGGTACTATCAGACTTGCTATACCAATGAATGGCAAGCAAGCTGCATATGGAGTTTTATGTATCGAGTTTAATGACGGGCATTGGGATGAGCTTGATTTACCAGCGTTCATGCTTATTGCTGATACTGCTGGGTCAGCTTTTGAAAACGCAAAATTATATGAGCAATCAAATCTTCTTATTAATGAGCTAAGACTTATTAATGAAATGGCTAAGCGTTTAAATCAATCATTAAAATCTCGTGAAATATTTCAATTTACTACAACAGAGCTACTTAAAATATTTAAAGCAGATTACTGCTGTTTACTACAGCTTGATTCAGAAAAGAATAGCTTTGTGGTTAAATCAAGCAATTTAGAATCATTGACTGGTAAAGAATTCAATATTGATTATGGCTTTACAGGAATTGTTTATCGTACAAAAGAAGCGATTATTACTTCAGATTATTGGAATAGTCATCCTGTTTCATCAGAGCTAATGGAGGAAACGCAATCACGCTCATTAATTGCATCACCGATTTTTGTTGATGGAGAAGTAGCTGGTGTTATTCTTGTTATTCATAAAGAGGCAAATTATTTTACGTATGACAATTATAAGCTACTTCAAGTTATGAGCTCTCATATTGGTCTAGCTGTTACGAATGCAACCTTACATGCAGAGATGAGAAAGATGATTATTACTGATAATTTAACTAACTTGCGTGTAAGACATTATTTAGATGAGCAAATTCAGCGCAGACAAGGTGTTGATTTCCAGGGCTCATTAATATTAGTTGATATCGATTATTTCAAATTGATTAATGATACACATGGTCATCAGACCGGAGATCAAATTTTAATACAGGTTGCCTCCATTATAAAGTCATCAATTAGATCAAATGATATTGCAGCACGCTGGGGTGGCGAAGAAATAGCTATTTATTTGCCTAATATTTCGTCTTCCACTGCGGTTCAAATTGCTGAACGCATTCGACTACGTGTTGAAACTGAAACTTCTCCTAAAGTAACCGTGAGCTGTGGAGTGTCTCAATGGGATGCGGATCAAGAAAAAATTAGCGTTGAATCACTATTTTATAGAGCTGATATGGCTTTGTATCAATCTAAAAATAATGGTCGAAACTGCATAAACGTTGGATAACTTAAACTAAGTTATAAATGTAACCATTTATAGCTTAGTTTTTTTGTTTTGTATAGTTTTTAGTCAGAAAACATAGTCTAAGGAAAAAGGAGGTTAATACATGCTGCAGCAAATAAAAAATAAAGCGATATTTTTAATACTAATATTGCTTTTAGCAGGTTGTAGTGCATTAACAACCCATTCTCGTTCACCTTTTGAGTGGATTACTTTAGCAAACTCTGGTCTTTCTGGCATGGACAACTATACATATCGTGCACATGTTGAAATGGGTATAAATCCAAATATAAAAATGAGCACCTACAATTACAACGGTGAAGTTCACTCTCATCATGAATACACGATCAGCGGTGATGAAATAGATGCAACGATATTACATCCAGTAAAATATATGGATGTAATAAACAACAAAGAAAATAACATTGCACAAGTTATGAATCAGCCAGACGTAAATACAAATGGCAGTGGTCAATATATTACATTCCAAGTAGAAGAATCTGTTAATAATGCGACTACACGCTGGAAATCATTATTATATCAGCAGTTCGAGCAAGTTAAATTGAATTCTGAGCACACTAAATCTAAATTATCATCTCAGCAGCTTGTTGACTTAACAACACTGTTTGAAAAATCTGAAGCTGAATTAAAGCAAATGCTAGATACTTTAAAAGTAGAATCACAATTTTTCGTGACGATAAACTCTATTTACTCAATACCTATTTCTATAGAGGAGCATGCAACGCTGCAATATATGAGGGACGGAAAACAAGTTGATGAATATAGAATCTCGACAGTTGAACTACAATACTAATTCCTTATTTCGTGTGTACATATTCGTCTTTTTCATGATACGATAAATAAGGATGTTAAATAGGTGAAAAAGTGACATGGAGGTTTAAACATGAGGGATTCACGTTTAGAAAAATTAGCAAAAAATTTAGTTGAGTATTCAGTTGATGTACAGCCAAATGAAAATGTACTAATCGAAATGAATGGTGAAGAGGTTGAACTAGTAAAATGTCTTGTTGAACAAGTAGCAAAGCGTGGTGGCAGACCATTTGTTCAATTAAATAATCCATCTGTAAGACGCTCTATGCTGTTTAATGCTACAAAGGAGCAAATCGAGCTAATGACTGAGCTTGATTTAGCAAGAATGGAACAAATGCAATGCTATATTGGCATACGTGCAGGTAGTAATGTAAATGAACTAAAAGATGTTCCTGCTGAAAACATGAAGCTATTTGATCAAATCTATAGCTCGAAAGTACATATGGAACAACGCGTTAAGAAAACAAGATGGGTTGTTTTACGCTATCCAAATGATGCAATGGCTCAATTAGCTGAAATGAGTACAGAGGCATTTGAGGATTTTTATTTCAAAGTATGTAATTTAGACTATGCACATATGGAGCAAGCTATGGAACCACTTTATCAGCGTATGCTAAAAGCAGACAAGGTTCGTATTGTATCGCCAGGCACAGATTTAACGTTCTCAATTAAAAATATTGGTGCAAGAAAATGCTCTGGCCATCGTAATATTCCTGATGGTGAGGTGTTCTCAGCTCCAGTAAAAGATTCAGTTGAAGGTACAATTCATTACAATACTCCAACGGTTTACCGTGGTACGACATTCCAAAACATTAAATTAACCTTCTCAAAAGGGAAAATTGTTAATGCTGAAGCGGGTGACCAAACGGCTAGACTAAATGAAATTTTAGACGCTGATGAAGGTGCACGCTATATTGGTGAGTTTGCTATCGGATTTAATCCGTATATCTTACATCCAATGTGTGATATATTATTTGATGAAAAAATTGCGGGTAGTTTACATTTTACGCCAGGTCAAACTTACGAACAAACGGATAACGGAAATAGATCGTCCATACATTGGGATTTAGTCCTTATACAACGTCCTGAATATGGTGGAGGAGAAATTTACTTTGATGATGAATTAATCCGTAAAGATGGTTTATTCGTAGTACCTGATTTAATTGGTCTAAACCCTGAAAATTTAGTCAAATAAGAGTTGAACCGTTAATCGTTTCAATGTATGATTAAGTTATGAATTAATTATTTTATGGAGGGGATCTCCCATGTCTAATAACGCTGCTATCGTAGAAATTTCTCAAACAGCTAGTAAATTTTCTTCATCTATTGTATTACAAGCAGAAAGCAAATATATTGATGTAAAAAGTATTCTAGGTCTATTCACTACATTAGTGGGCGGTCATTCATATGAATTACACGTTCACGGGCAAGATGCGGAAGAAGCTAAAAAAGCTATGGCAGAAGTTTTTGCTAAACATAACTTAGACGTTAATATTATTTCTGAATAATGAAAATAAGGGCATCCTGTACAAGGATGCTCTTATTTTTAAGTGGTTTTAAAAATAAACTAAATGTTAAATACAACATTTAGTTTATTTATTTTTTTAGTTCTAAATACATTTAATTGACTCATATTGTAATTAACCTTGTACATTCTGCGATTTTAGACTAAAATCAATTATAGAGACAGGGATTGTATTGAAGTGGATAAGGGGGAGTATGATGTCTGCACTAGATAGTTCAGAGCTAATACATGACAAGGCACTTCGTTTATTACAAGAAGATGCTGCTAATATAGAAAAATTAATTGAAATTCAAATGGCTAATCTTACGACCCGACAATGCCCGCTTTATGAAGAGGTATTGGATACACAAATGTATGGGTATTCTCGTCAGGTTGACTTTGCAATTCGTACAGGCTTAGTAAGTGAAGCAAAGGGTAAAGAGATATTGAACCGACTAGAACGTAACCTGGCAGTTTTATATGAAGCATTAGATAAAAAAAGTCGAGCTGAGTAAAGCTTAGTACATGATAAAATCTCCTTATTATAATCATAGACATGTATGCATTCATGACAGATTATAATAAGGGGATTTTTTATTTGTCTCGATTCCCGCAAATGTAGAACAATATTTTACATTAGCACAAATCAGGCTTATAATGGAAGTAATTATGTAATGCTTATGTATGCTACTTGTATAGGGAAAGTAATAATAAATCTTATTCGTTTGCTTGATTACCTTTCTCTGTTCCTATACAATAAGTATATATGGCATATGAGGAGTGAGTGACATGACCGAAGAACTTCAAACAGGTGTAATTCGAATTTCAGATGATGTAGTTGCAACAATAGCGGGACTTGCAGCACTCGAGACGCCAGGCATCGCAGCTATGTCGGGCGGCATTTCTGAAGGCTTAGCAAAAAAACTAAGCGGTAAAAACGTGCAAAAAGGTGTAAACGTTGAAGTTGGCCAACTAGAAGCTGCGATTGATCTACGTATAATTGTACATTACGGTATTCCAATTCAAGAAGTTTGCAGACAATTACAGTTAAATGTTAGAGAAGCTGTATCGAATATGACAGGCTTACAAGTAGTTGAAGTAAATGTCAAGGTTGAAGGTGTGGCATTTAAAGAAGAAGAACCTGAAGAAGTAGTTATGCGTCTTAGATAAAATAAAAGCGACTGTGTAAACAGTCGCTTTTTTCTGTTTAAAATATGAAAACCAATTAAGAAAAGAGACAGTCTAATAATAGACTGTCTCTTTTCTTGTTTTAGTTTTAACAACTTCAACCTTTGGCTGAACCTGCTTATTGAATTCGCGTGAAATACTTAATAATACACCAACACACATTAGTGAAACGAGTAAAGAAGAACCACCGTAACTAATAAATGGCAACGTTACACCGGTCATTGGAATAAATCCAGTTACACCTGCAATATTAACGAAGGCCTGTACAGCAAACAGTCCCGTTACCCCTACTCCCACAACTAATCCATGAGGATCAGGGCATCTTACCGCAATTGAAAAGCCTCGCCATATAAATATAATATAAAATAATATAAATAGTGCTGAACCGATAAAACCAAATTCCTCGCCAATGACTGCAAAAATAAAGTCGTTGTAAGGATATTGTAAATAATGCAGCTTTTGAATACCTTCTCCAAAACCTGCACCAGTGAATCCTCCATGTGCTAATGCTTGTAAGGAGGATACTAAATGCCATGATTGATCCTGCATATACTTTTCAGGGTCTTGAAACGCTAAAAATCTGGCAAAGCGATAGTCCCAGCTGCTTGGATTGTTCAAATATGCAATAAATAATATTAAACTAACCGCCACAGTGACAAGGGTTCCTACTGCAAACAGCTGCTTGAGATTAGCTCCTCCAGACCAGACCATAATACATGCTGTAACAATCAATATAAAGGCAGAGCCGTAATCGGGCTGTATCATCGTAATTCCTGCTACAGAAATAATAATAATAGAGGTAGGAATTAGACCATGCACAATTGTTCTAAACTGCTCACCTTTAACAATAATAAATTTACCTAATATAAGAATTAATGCTAGTTTTGCAAACTCAGTGGGTTGAATTGAAATAGGACCAAATTCAAACCAGCCCGTTGCACCGTTTTTTGTTACTCCTAAAAAAGGTACTGTAAATAATAATATGAGAACAGGTACAACGTAGAGCTTTGTGTTTTTACGTAAAAACTTATAAGGTAAATTCATAATAAAAAACATAGCGAAAAGACCAACTGCCGTAAATAAAAGATGGCGTTTCGTAAAATAAAGTGCATCATGATTGAAAGCAGACGAAACGACTGCAATACTTGAGCTCGCGCTAAATACCATAACAATTCCGAATCCGACGAGTATGAGGGTCATGATGAGGAGAAAAAAGTCAGGCTTCCCTTTATTGCTTGTTTGCGGAGCTTTCATAATTCTTATACCTCTCTTAATTCAATGAAGCTTTTAATGAAGCTAATGTTTGTTCTGCAATTTTTACGATGTGACTAGGCATAGCAGATTCGTATTCAACCCCGTGTGGAAATGTGGCTCTACCTAAATAAACATGCTCTATATTTAGAATCGCATGTGGATTTTCTAGCTTACCTTCAACCGCTCGTGTGTTTATACGTAAATAGTATGTGTTTTCTGCATCTTCAATTTTGTAATCGTATGTAGCACGAGTATAGTCCCATGGCCCACGATAAAATCCAACCTTAGTTGATACTTCATCTAATAATCCTAATTCACTAGTTAGCCCATTTAAGCCGGAATTTTCAATAATCATTTACTTTCCTCCTAAATTTGATTAGGTTGATGTTATCTTTCATTATGATAGTATTTTTCATACCTTAGTGCAAGCATTACTGTATAGAAAAGGAAAAGTTTATCAATAATAACAAAAATATTAAATATATTGCTAGTAAAAAGATATAGAAAAATAAAAAATCAGTTATGTTTATAGTGAGCAATCTGATAAACTAGTAATAGATTTTAAGTTAGCAGGAGGTTATATATATGAATGTAAATAACTATTTGGACGAATATATTGATCAGTTGTATCCCGAACTTGTCAGTTGGCGTCGTTACTTACATCAGCATCCAGAGTTATCATTTCAAGAGGAAAAAACCTCCGCTTGGCTATATGATAAGTTAATAGCATTTGGTTGTAACGTAAAAAGAAGTGAGACCTCCTATGGCCTTATCGTAACAATAAAGGGTAAGTTAAGCGGACCGACAATTGCCATTAGAGCAGATATAGATGCTTTGCCTATACATGATGAGAAGGACGTTGAGTATCGCTCAAGTGTCGATAATGTCATGCATGCTTGTGGGCATGATGGACATACAGCTACATTATTAGGTATTGCTAAATATTATATAGAGCATCGTGATCAATTAAAGGGTGAACGTAGATTAATATTCCAGCCCGCTGAGGAGCTTTCCCCAGGTGGAGCTAAGACATTAATAGATGAAGGTGTATTAGAAGGTGTTGACGCTGTATATGGTGTTCATTTATGGAGTCCACTTGATTTAGGGAAAATATCAACAAAATCTGAATATTTTATGAGTGCGGTTGATGATTTCCAATTTGTTATTACAGGTAAAGGTGGCCATGGTGGTATGCCACAAGATACAGTGGATTCAATATTGGTAGGTTCTGCAATTGTACAAAACCTACAAACTATTGTGAGTCGAAATGTGAATCCTATCAAGCCAGCAGTTGTCACCATTGGTACTTTCCAGGCAGGGCATGCTAATAATGTTATTGCCGAGCGTGCCGTCATAAAGGGGACTATACGTACCTTTGATGAGGAAACTAGACAAATGATTATTAATAAGGTTCAATCGGTTTCTCACTCCATTGCAGAGGCATATGGAGCTGAGTTAGATATAACATTAAAATATGGTTACCCAGCAGTGTACAATGATGCAGAAGAGGCTAAACGAATATTACAGCTCGCAGAAGCTTACTATGGCACGAAGCAGGTATCACTAGCTGAGCCATTAATGATCGCAGAGGATTTTAGTTATTATTTACAAAAAAAACGCGGCTGCTTCTTTTTTGTTGGTGCTGGTAACAAGCAAAATGCTATTTATCCACATCATCATCCTAAATTTGATTTTGATGAGCAAGCAATGAAGCAAGCAATGAAGATGTTAATATTGGCAGCAGATACATTTGAGTAGTAAAAAAAGAGCTTATAGCAGGTGGACTTTATTCAGACCACACAGCCATAAGCTCATTTTTTTTGTCATATAGTTCTGCAATTTCCTTTTCACTAAGACTCCAAACTAAGGTTGAGCCCCAATATAGGGCTTTATCTTCAACTATAGGTTTATCTTTAGTTGCATAAATTATGACTTTCTCACCTGGTTCCAGTTTAACGGCTTCAAATAAATAAGTTTCGTTACCGGTTACACTTACGAGTACCCAATTTTGCAAATCGAGAACTTCATTTGTGTAGTTGTGAACAATCGCTTGTTGCTCATTTTTATTGACATTAAGACTAATACCGTGAAATACGGCTTCTTTTATTGATACATCTTCATTACTTGTTTCAGAATCAATTGACCATATTCCATAGTGATTTGTTTTTGAAAGCTGTTCAAGCTGCTTAAAGATATTCTCGTTCATAACATTAGGCTCGGAAATTAATACTTTCGCATAACCAATTTCAAGTAGCTGTTCGTTTAAATTTGTTCCATCCTTTAATGTAACAATAGCAAGTAGTTTGCCTTGCTCATTTCGAACTTCTTGGTCAAAACCTAATTTTATTTCTCCTGATTGTTCTAGTTTATCCTCAATAAAATCACGTATTGGTAAATGATATTGCTCTGAAACATTCTCGTCAGGTATATCCAATGATAAAAAGGTCACTTGTTCTATTGTATCGTTTACTATAACTTCAAAAGTATTATTATTAATTACATTTCCGACTGGATACCAGGTGTTAGCTTTGATTCCATTTGATGTCGAACTCGGGAGATTAGAGCAGCTTGTTAATGCCAGTAACAATACTAGACTAATCAATCCGACAATATTCAAATTTTTCATATAAGGATGTTCCTCCAATGAGTTTGAATCAACCAATCAGATTAATTTTTTTTAATTATATCATAAAATGACGAAATGATGCACTTTAACAATTTTTAGCTAATTTTAACGGTTGAAAAATAGTCATTCATCACATACTTAAAGTTAAGACATACAAGAAGTTGGTGATAAAATGACTAGCATCATATTGCAAAGTGATTGCTCAATACTACTAGATGTAAGCGTAGTAGAAAGTAAGGATGTAGAGAAGAGTATACAACGATTTGCCGAGCATACTAAAACGATAGGCTGCTTCGAGCATTATATCATAACTCCATTATCAATATGGAATGCACTAGCACTTGGTATAAGCAATGAAAAAATATTAGCAGTGTTACAAAAAAATAAAAAATACCCTCTTCCTATTTTCGCTCTACATCATATACAGGTATGGTTGGATCGCTTTGATAAGCTGACGTTAAGGCGAATTGATGAGCAAGATTGTATATTAACTGGAGATAAACAAACCTTGCAGCACATACTTTGCCTTGCAGAAATTAATAAGCTTATAGCGGAAGCGAATATAGAGCAACAACAAATTAAGCTTCCGATTCATCATAGAGGCTTATTAAAGCAAGTATTAGTAAGAGAGTGTTTTAATGTGATAGACGAATGCGGATTTGACGAAGGAGAGAACTTGGCTTTTGAAATGCTTAAATATATGAAGCATACAAAGCAAGCCTTTCAATTAAGAGACTATCAGCGTAAAGCAATAGCTGCATTTCATCGTGACAAAATAGGTGGAAGCGGGGTAATCGTACTACCATGTGGTACAGGTAAAACATTAACTGGAATTGGCGTAATGGCTAGCTTGCAATGTGCAACATTAATTATTACTTCTAATACGATTTCTTGTGAGCAATGGAAGGAAGAGCTTTTAAATAAAACCTCACTAACAGAAGACCAGGTTGGAATATATGGTGGACATAAACGAGAGGTCAAGCCTATTACGATAGCCACCTATCATATTTTATCGTATAGACATAAAAGACAAGCTGTATTTCCTCATATGAGTCTGTTTAGCAAACGAAACTGGGGGCTTATTATTTATGACGAAGTACATTTATTGCCAGCACCAGTATTTCGTATGACTGCTTCTATACAAGCCACACGTCGTTTAGGATTAACGGCGACACTTATACGTGAAGATGGGTGTGCTCCAGATGTATATTCATTAGTTGGAGCAAAACTATTTGACCTGCAATGGAAGGAAGCTGAACAGCAACACGTTATCGCACAAGTAAATTGTATTGAAATACATATTCCCTTATCAAATAAGCAGCAGCGTCAATACGAGAGCATGAATAAGCGAGAACAATATAAATTCTCCTCTACAAATCCATCTAAACTTGATGTGATTACTTTCATATTAGAACGTCATATTGGGGAGCAAGTACTCATTATCGGTCAATATATTGACCAGCTTCAAATAATAGCAAATCAATTAAAAGCCCCATTAGTGACAGGTCAAACTAGTCATAGTGAAAGGCAAGCGATTTTTGAATTGTTTAGACTGCAAAAGACAAATGTTTTAGTGTTATCTAAAATCGCAAATTTAGCATTAAATTTGCCTAATGCATCTGTGGCTATTCAAGTATCAGGCAGCTATGGGTCTCGTCAAGAGGAGGCACAAAGAATAGGAAGAGTGATAAGGCCTAAGCTAGAGCGCAATGTGGCAAGCTTTTATACATTAGTTACGTCAGGAAGCATTGAGGAGCAATTTTCACTTAATAGAGGAAGGTTTATGGAGGAGCAAGGCTATACCTATGAGGTGTTTACTGTTGAACAATTTATAATGGATGGAGGTGAACGTGTTGACCAAGCAACAATTAACTAGTACCTTAGAGCATTATTTAACTTCAGTTAATAAGGTAGAGCAAACGCAATCAAGACAAACTAAACGTCAAGTTAAACGTAAAGAAGAGCTAAAAGCTGAGCCTCAAGTTGCAAAGCAAGCTCAAGTAAATGAGCAAGCATTAAGTCATACCGTCTCCTATAATGATATTGATGCCTATATAAAATCACAAAGTGAAGCTATAACCACATTATACAAAGGTTTAACCTCAAATCAGCTCTCAATATTTAAGCAGCTTATTACTGTTAGTAACGGTATGCCACTACCCTATACAGAATTAATTAGTAAGCTAGCTCAACAGTTAAATATGGGTCAATATAAACTAAAAAAAATATTAGCGATATTTCATAGTAAGCAGATGATTATCGTCATTAATCATGCTTGGAAAGGTCATTTGATTACGGCATCTCCACTATGGCTGGATTATGTCTTAAAGGATGAGGATATAAGTGATATTAACCCCGATATTTCAAGCAGCAGACTCATTAGTAAACACTATATGCTGCCGTTTGAAAAACAGCTTATGCTAATGCTGCATTCATTAACCCAAATGTTACCTTTAAATCTAAATCAAGCTAATAAACTAAATAAACAAACGGTTATTGAGCTGAGGGATAAAATATTAGCGATTAATCCTATGCTTAGCATTATTGATGATGAAATGCTACAAGTCATGCCACCATTTGAATCTAAGTATCGAACATTCTACTTTATTTGTGACGATGCGCTTGTCAGTTTTTTACTTGAATTAGCCTTTCAGCTCCAATTTATAGATAAACAACGTAATAAGCTTTACTGGAACGAGCAAAGGTTTAAACAGTGGTTAGAAATAGATGACGCTGTTAAGCCTATCGTTTTAAAACAGCTTTTAATGGAAATAATAGCTGAGTATACCGATGCACAGTATAGTTTTCTAATTAAACACTGCTTAGCTGCTTCAGAGCAATGGAAGCTGCTTAGTCATATTATGCATGCTAATGAAATAAAAAGTATTGAGCTTGCATATGCCTTTGGCTGGCATGATGTTTTAAGTCATGAAAATAGCTACTTTATTAAACAAAAATCATTCGTTTATAATAAAACGAAGCCCTATTTGCTAAGTAATGGTCAAATCTTATGCTTACAAGATTGTGATGCTCAATCATTTTGGAACATTATTCAGATTGCAAGGTTTGAAAAGCTTCAAGAGGTCATGCTATTCCAGCTTAATGTCAATGCTATAGCGTGCGTACTTCATCACGGAAAAAACGAAATAGAGCAGCTAGAAAAAGAATTACAGCTAACAAGCTGCTCACAGCTATATGAGCATTGGAAGCGTTTATGTTTATTAGCAGCACAAATAAATGATAAAGATACAAAAAAAAGCCCTAGTAGAACCATCAAAAACGATTCAAAAGAGAAAGGTAAAAGAATAGAAAATCGTTTAGCAAACTTTAGTTTTCTTCATTGCATGGAAATGCTTCACGATGATGATAAGCAATATATTCAAGCTGATATAGAGCTTGTTTACAAAAACACATTAGACTATCCTGAAATATGGTTTACGAAGCTAAAAGCATATCATCGCTCTATTGTTAAAGAGATGATAAAGCTTGCAGTTATTAACGGATTAGAAGTAGAGCTTACAATAAGCAGTGGAACAGTCATGGTGAAAATAAACGAGATAACAGAGCAAATTGAAACTGAGCAGACGTATATAAATATGATTCGGGTTTCCAATGAAATGACAGATAGTGTCATACTACAGCATAAATTAAACATAAATGAGATTAATGCAATTAGATTAATTCGAGATTATTAACAATAGGAACTATTGGCGAATCGGTTGATGTATGTTAATGTAATAACAGATTTATAAAAAATGAGGTGGTAATATGCCGATGTATGATGAGCTACAAATGATGGAAACAGCTCCAGGCTCTACAACGATTGATATGGCGTCTTTACTACTAAAAGCTTATGATTTAGGAGATACCATTCTCGCTTCTGAGCCTGTATCTAATTATTTATATTGGAAATCACAGGTTGATCAAGATAGCGATGTTATAGCATTACAGCGTGAGTTTACTAAAGCAAAGGAATTGTTTGAGGAATGCCAGCGCTTTGGTCGATTTCATCCCAATTATCATGAAGCAAAGGATAAGGTGAAGGAAGTTGAGGCTAAACTTCTTGACATACCCTCAGTTGCTAAATTTAAGCAGTATGAACAGGAACTTGATGAGTTGCTCCATGATGTTTCTTTAGTCATTGCACGTTCAGTTTCTGAAACCATAAAGGTGCCTAGTAATGAGAAAGCTGCTGGTGGTGGCTGTGGTAATGGGGGCTCCTGTAGCTGTGGTAGTGGAGGATGCGGTTAATCCAGTTATAACTTTTAGTTTTAATGCTGAGAGGAGAACAAGCAATGTTATGTGAGCGTACAGGCTTTATCGTATGGATTAGTGATCTAAAAGCAGCTAAAGGCTTAGAACGCTTTGGTAATGTACACTATATATCCAAAAAATTAAAGTATGCAGTTTTATATATGAATAGCGATAAGGTAGAGGAAAACTTAAAGCATTTACATCGCTTAGCTTATGTACAAAAAGTAGAACGTTCATATC
>Ga0182742_1001313_pt1 | contig 32509 bp, 22 predicted proteins | sample eDN5th37CBELigMG_FD_128880 | JGI IMG/M metagenome (GOLD analysis project Ga0182742, IMG submission 128880) | Enriched Miracle-Growth compost microbial communities from Emeryville, California, USA - eDNA 5th pass 37_C BE-Lig MG (version 2)... ... | reverse complement strand
GCTGGTCGAGAGCATCTCCGGCAGCGAACGCCGCCTGACCGATGCGCTCGACACCCGCGGAAGTGCCATCGCGACCGGCATCGAAGCCGCCCAGGCCCGCATGGAGGAAGCGCTCGGCAACCGCGCCGACGAGATCACCTCGACCATCGCGGCAAGCCACACCCGCCTCGACCATGCCCTTTCCGAGCGCACCGCCGCCCTTTCCTCCATGCTGAACGAGACGGGCAGCCAGCTCGAACAGTCCGTCGGCTCGGCGGCAAGCCGCGTCGAGACCGCGCTGACCGGCGCCGCGCGCCAGATCGACGAGGTCATCACCGGCCGCACGGCAAATCTCGCATCGGTGCTCTCCAACAGCGCCGGCTCCATGCAGGCGGCCATCGATTCGGCAGCGGACCGTGTCGAGACGGTTCTTTCGGAAGGCAACCAGCAGCTCACCGGTGTCCTGCAGGGCCAGGCCGCGGAATTTGCGGAGGCCTTCTCCGGCCGCGCCGCCCATATCGCCGAATCGCTTTCGGGCCGTGCATCCGAGCTTGCAGGTTCGCTCGTCTCCACCCACGAGCAGATCCGCGCGACCCTGGACGACCGCATCAACGCGATCAACCTTGCCATCTCGGAAGGCCGCAACCAGCTCAACGAGACGCTGAACGACCAGGTCGCCACCATCGGCACCTCCATCGCCACCAGCGCCGGCATGCTGGAAATGTCGATGGAGCAGCACGAGGAGGCCCTGCGCCGCACCATCGACGGCAGCGCCGCCCTGCTCGACCAGCGGGTGCGCGAGAGCGCCGGCGCCGTCGCCGAGCGCCTCGTCGAGAGCTCCTCCAAGATCGCGGAGGCCGCTGGCATCTTCGGCAACCGCATGGAGCAGACCGTCGACAACGTCGCCAGCCGCTTCGACGCGACCGGCAGCCGGCTGGAGGAAAACCTCGGCAAGCTGGAAGCCCGTATCGAGCACAGCGTCGACAGCGTCTCCGGCATCGTCGACACCGCGGCCGCCCGCATCTCCGACACGCTTTCCGAGCGCCTCACCGATCTCGACCGCGTCGGCAGCGACGTGTCGCAGCGCGTCTCCGAAGCGCTTGCCCGCCCGATGGCCGAGGTCGACCGCATCGGCGACGAGACGACGGCCCGCATCGCCGCGACGCTTGCCGGCCGCGTGACCGACATCGAACGCGTCAGCGCCACCGCCGCCGAGCGCATCCAAGGCGCCCTTACCGGCCGTCTCGACGATATCGAGCGGGTCAGCGGCGAAGCTGCCGAACGCATCGACGGCACGCTTGCGAGCCGGGCCGACCAGATCGCCCGTATCGCCGGCGAGGCCGCGGACCGGATGGACGATACGCTGATCGCCCGCGCCACTCAGATCGAGATGGCCGTCGGCAGCGCCGCCGAACGCATCGACGACGTCTTCGCGAACCGCGCCGAGGAGATCGGCCGGACCGTCGGACAGGCTGCCGAACGCATCGACGACACGTTGATCGCCCGCGCCACCCAGATCGAGATGGCCGTCGGCAGTGCCGCCGAGCGCATCGACGGCGTCTTCGCGAACCGCGCCGAGGAGATCGGCCGAACGGTCGGACAGGCCGCCGAGCGCATTGACGACACGCTGATCGCCCGCACGACACAGATCGAAATGGCCGTCGGCACCGCCGCCGAGCGCATCGACGGCGTCTTCGCGAACCGCGCCGAGGAAATCGAACGCACGGTCGGACAGGCTGCCGAACGCATCGACGGCACGCTGGTCGCCCGCGCCACCCAGATCGAGATGGCCGTCGGCACCGCCGCCGAGCGCATCGACGGCGCCCTGGTCAACCGCGCCGACGAGATCAGCCGCGCCGTGGGCGAGGCCGCCGAGCGGATCGACGGAACCTTGGCAAGCCGCACCGGCGAGATCGCCCGCCTTGCGGGGGAAGCCGCCGAGCGCATCGACGGCACGCTGGCTGGCCGCACCGAGGAGATCGCCCGCGTCACCGGCGAGGCCGCCGAACGCATCGCCGTCACGATCGACGAGAAGACCGGCCGCATCGAGGAACGCCTCGGCACGATGGACCGGGCGCTGACCATCGGTCTCGACAGCGTCAACCGCACGATCGACGGCAAGGCCGCCGGTCTTGCCCAGACCCTGCGCGAAGCGGTCTCGCAGGCCGCCCAGGACATGGATGCCGAGGCGATCCGTTCTGCCCAGACGCTTGCCAAGACCGGCGAGGAATTCGCCAGCCTCAGCTCGTCGCTACGCGGCGCGGTCTCCCGCGCGGCCCAGGAGATGGGCGTCGAGGCCCAGCGCGCCGCCGACAACATCGCCCGCACCGGCGAGGAGTTCGCGGAAAACCTCTCGGCCCGCAACGAAGCCTTCGCCCGCACGGTCGAGGAGACCACCTCCTCCGCCGTCGCCCGCTTCGCCGAAACGGAAGGCCGCCTTGCCGAACAGGCGCAATCCCTGCGTTCGGGCCTCGGCGATGTCGAGAAGGCCCTGGAAGCCCGCGGCACTTCCATCCGCTCCACGCTGGACGAGCGCACCCGCGAACTCAACTCCATGCTGGCAAGCCGCACGGAGGAACTGTCGCGCCTCATCAACGAGGAAGCCCGCCCGGTCATCGACGACTATGCCGCCGTCGGCCGCGAGGCTGCCGAGCGCATCAGCGGCGTCGCGCGCGAAAGCGCCGAGCGCCTGCGCAACGAGAACGCCGCGCTCATCAACGCGATCTCCGCCCGCACGGCCGATACGCTTGCCGCCATCACCAGCCGCACGGAAGAAGCCGCCGGCACGATGCGCGAGATCGAAAGCGGCCTGCAGGCGAATGTCGAAAGCCTGATTGCCCGCCTTTCGGAAAGCAATGGTGCTATTGCCGGCATCGTCGACGCCGCAAGCCAGACGCTGGGCGCCATCGACGGCCGCCTGATGAGCACAGCCGAGCGCTTCTCCACCTCCGCCGAGCGCGCCTCCGACATGGTCTCCACCACGTCGCGCCTGCTCGAAGGCAAGGTGGACCGCCTGTCCGACATCTCCGCCGGCACGCTGTCGCAGATCGGCGGCATCGTCGGTCGCTTCGAGGATCATTCGAAGATCCTGTCGCAGGCCTCGGACCTGCTCGCGGCCGCACAGTCGAACCTCGTCTCGACGCTGGAAGAGCGTCAGGACGCGCTGCGTTCGCTCTCCGTCGGCCTCGTGCAGCGCTCGGAAGAGATCGAAAAGACCATGCAGTCGCTCGAAGGCATGGTCGAGGGCGTCTTCAGCCGCGCCGAGGAACGCTCGAACCTGATCGCCGGAAACCTGCGCGGTGGCATCCAGAGCTCGTTCGCCGAAGTCGGCCGCATCCTCGGCGAGACGGAAAAGCGCGCGGAAACCGCTGCCGCCACGTTGCGCGAGCAACTGGCAAAGGCCGGCGAGGAAGCCGGCCAGTCGGTCGAAAGCGCCTTCGTCCGCGCCGAGGAGCGCTCGAAGGAAGTGGCCGGCCGCCTGCGCGGCAGCGTCGGCGCCTCGCTTTCCGACGTCGATCGCCTTCTCGCCGAATCGGGCAAGAAGTCCGAGGCCGCCACGACCGTCATGCGCGAAACGCTGCGCCAGGCCGTCGAGGAAGCCGTCGGCAAGTTCTCCGGCGCCACGGAGGAGATCCGCCGCGCCGCCTCAGATATCCGCAAGGAACTCGACCAGACCCGCAGCGAACTGAAGCGCGGCGCCTTCGACCTGCCGGAAGAGGCCAAGGAGAACGCCGCCCAGATGCGCCGCGCCGTCAGCGAACAGATCAAGGCCCTGCAGGACCTTTCCGATATTATCGGGAAATCCTCCTCGGCGCTGGAGGTCTCGCGCCCGGCCGTCCAGGCGGCCGCCGCCGAACCGGCGGCGCAGCCGGCCCGCGCCGAACCGCGCCGCGAGGAAGCAACGCCGCTGCGCGGCAGCCTCGGCCTTGAGCGTGCGGCGGCGGCCACCGTGCCGCAGCGCGCCCAGCCCCTGCCCGCAGCCGAGGCCGAAACCCGGCCGGCCGGCGAAGGCGGCTGGATGCGCGACCTGCTGCGCGGCGCCGTCTCGCGGGAGGAAGCCCAGTTCGCCCAGCCGCGCGGGGATGCCCAGGCCGCCCGGCCGGCGGATAACCGCAATCCCCGTCATGTCGTCGAATCGCTGAACTCGCTGTCGGTCGATATCGCCCGCGCCATCGATCACGATGCCTCGGTCGACCTGTGGCGCCGCTACCAGCGCGGCGAGCGCGACGTCTTCACCCGTCGCCTCTACACGCTGAAGGGCCAGCAGACCTTCGACGAGATCAAGCGCAAATACGAGCGGGAGCCGGAATTCCGCACCGCCGTCGACCGCTACATCTCGGATTTCGAGAAGCTGCTTGCCGATGTCGCCCGCAACGACCGCGACAAGGTGATGACGCAGACCTACCTCACCTCCGATACCGGCAAGGTCTACACCATGCTGGCCCACGCCGCCGGCCGCTTCTCCTGAGCGGAACGGAAAGCACGAATTGAACGGCCGCCCATCGGGCGGCCGTAAGCTTTTGACGAACCACGCACCTTACCCGCTGCCGTCGTCCAGGTCCCGGGCCGCCGAAACATCATCGCGACCCTGCACGAGCCCGAGCCTCACGAAAGCGGGAGGTTCGCTCCTTGCGGCCGGCCAGCCGATAACGCACCTTTGATGAGACACCCCTTGCCAGCCTGACGATTTCCCGCCGCGCAGCCTTAAAATCCGGGCCGCCAGCCGCTATATGCGGTGCGACGTGCCAGAAGGCGCATGGGAGAGACACGGAATGATTTTGATACAAGGCTTTGGACGTATTCTGGCGACGCTCGCGGTCGCGCTCATGGTGATCGTGACGATGGTGGATGTGGCAGAGGCCCGTCGCGCCGGCGGCGGCTTCGGCAGCCGCGGCACCCGCACCTTCTCGACGCCCTCGACGACGCGCACGGCGCCCACCCAGGCCCAGCCCATCGACCGCACCATGACCCGCCAGCAATCGGCCCAGCCCTCGGCGAGCCGCAACGGCGCGGCGAATGCGGCCCGCCCCGGCCTCTTCAACGGCTTCGGCGGCCGGCTTCTCGGTGGCCTCATGCTCGGCGGTCTCGTGGGCATGCTGCTCGGCTATGGTCTCGGCGGCGGTATCGGCTTCCTTGGCCTGATCCTGCAGGTGCTGCTGATCGCCGGCGTCTTCTTCTTCCTGCGCCGCATGTTCGCCCAGCGCGGCGAACCCGCCTATGCCGGCAATTCCCACGCCCGCTCCGGCTATCAGGACGGCGGTTCGGATTTCAAGATCCCGAGCATCGGCGGCGGTGCCCGTTCGGCCGCGCCTCCGCCTAAGGATGGCGACGAGATCGGCATCAAACAGGAAGATCTGGAGCAGTTCGAAAGCATGCTGAAGGAGGTGCAGGCCGCCTATGCGGCAGAGGATTTTCGCACGCTGCGCCAGCTCACCACCCCCGAAGCCATGTCCTATCTCGCCGAGGAGATCGGCGACAATGCCACGCAGGGCCTTCGGAACGAGGTGCGCGACATCCACCTCGTACAGGGCGATGTGGCTGAAGCCTGGCGGGAAGGGGCGGATGAATACGCCACCGTCGCCATGCGCTACGAAAGCATCGACGTGATGCGCGACCGGGAGAGCGGCAAGGTCGTCTCCGGCGATCCGGACAATCTCACGGAAGCCGTCGAGATCTGGACCTTCCTGCGCCGCAATGGCGGCGAATGGAAAGTCTCGGCCATCCAGGGCGTACACGACGCCTGATACGGCTGGGGCCGCCCTTGGTGCGGCCCCTCCTACGCCTGCCGGCCTTCTCTCAAGCGGGCTGAAGCGTGTACGGCACCGACGTCTTCAAGGATAGGATCCGATAGCAAGGTCCGTCTCCCCGCTCGCGCGGAGAAGGTCGCGGCAGCGGGCGCGTCACCCCATTGAAAATGGACGAATCAGATCGACGCCAGCGTCCAGCCGACGATCTCCGCCGTGACCGCTGCGAAAGCGGCATCCAGCGCCTTCACGAATGAAGGGCTGCCGGTGCCCCTGACCGGCGCCGTTGCGCGGAAAACCTTCTGTGCCCGCACGGTGCCGTTCCGGTCGTTGAGGAGCTTTGCGGAAATCTCCACCACAGCAATGTCCGCGCCGGCGGTCTGGACCTCGAAGGACCGGATGTCGGTGACGACCTGGTAGTCGATCGCCAGCCCCTCGCCCGGCTTGCCGACGCCGCCGAGGCGGCCGCTGTTCTCGAAAGCCTGAACGAGCTTGGCCTGCACCATCTTGCTGAGGTCGTCGCTCCACTGCGCGCCGGCGAGATACTGGATCTCCGAGGCGGAGGGGCGGATGACGATCTGCCCGCTATCGAGCGCCTTCAGCGCGGAAGGCTGCGGAACGAGGATCTGGCGGTTCTTGGCCGAGGGGCCTTCCACGGTCGTGACGGCGGAAAGAGCGAAAGTGTCGTTCTTCGCCTTCGTGCTGCCGCAGGCGGAAAGTGCCGCTGCAAAAACCGCAACGAGCACGGCGCGCGCCGCAGCCCCATTCCGCAACAACTCCAGCCCCGAACCTGTCATCTTGTCCTCAAACCCTTGTGCCCGGAATGTGTAGCAGTGGCGCGGCATGCTGTCACGGCCGGGGCAAGGGACAAAGCCGCCTCCGGCGACCCGCGGCCGGCGGTTGTGGGCATAGGGCCACACTCAGCGCCGGGTACGGCCGTCATATTGCTTGACCGTATCGCCGCCGAACAGGAGACGTTGCGGATTGCGCTCGAATCCGGAGATCGCGCTGTCGAGATTCTGGATCGTGCGGCGCGTGTCGAGCACCAGCGCCTCGACGTCGCGCAGGCCCGAGCCGGAGAATCGCTGCAGCCCGTCGGCGATCGGCCCGATGCGCCCGTTCAGCGTGTCGGCCGCCTGCTTGATCGATTGCAGCGTCGCCTTGGCTTCGGCGAAGAGCGATTCGGAATCGCCCTCGCCCAGGAAGCCGTCGAGCTTGGCGAGCACGCCGTCGACGCGCGTGGAGGCCGCATTCAGCTTGTTGCTCATCTGCTGCACGTCGGTGATGATCTGGTCGATATCCTCCTCGCGCGCGCCGATGCGGTCGGCAACGCCCGTCACGGAAGCGATGGCCTTGCGGGCATCGGCGGTCGCCACGGAGATATCGTCGATCGCCAGGCCGACCTTCTGCGTGTCCACCGCCGCGATCAGGCTGTCGACCTTGTCGAGCGTCGCCGTCGCCTGCTTGCCGAAGGAATCGAAGGTTTCAGCCGTCTTGCGGAAGCCTTCGACGGTGGTCCTGATATCGCCGGAGGCGGATGCGATGTCCCTGCTGACCTTGTCGACATTGCCGACGAAATCCTCGACCTTCTTCGGATCGACCGCCTTGATCAGGTCGTCGATCGAGGCGAGCGTCGAATCAAGCCGGCCGGAAAGATTGCGGAACGTATCGGAAAGCCCGCCGACGCTCTGCAGGAAAGCATCGATCTTCTCTCCGTTGCGGGCGAGCGAACCGGAAAACTGCTCGGCATTGCGGATGGTCGTGGTGAGCGGCCCGCGCGCATCGGCAACGAAACCCTGGATATCGGCGATCGCCGTATCCGCGCGCTTGAGGATCTTGTCGGCGGTCGAAAGGATGTTCGTCACGCTCGATTGTTCGGCCTCCAGCACGGCGGGCACCTCACTGTCGGCGGCCTCGCGCAGGATGTTGGTGTCGGCCGCATTGCCGCCGGAAAGCTCGATATAGGCCGCGCCCGTCAGGCCCTGCACCTCCAGGATGGCGCTGGTGGACTTCTTCACCGGCGCGCTGGTAGAGACCTCCGTCATGGCGACGGAAAAGCGCGGATCGTCCGCATCGATGGCAAGGCTGCGCACGGAGCCGACCGGAATGCCGTTGAAGCGCACCGGCGAGCCGATGGAAAGACCGTTCGCCGAACCGGGAATGCGGATCGCAAGCTGCGCCATCTCGCCACCGCGGCCATATTGCGACATCCAGTAGACGAAGACGAAGGCGGCGGCCATGACCAGCACGGTGAAGAAACCGACGAGGGCGTAATTGGCTTTGGTTTCCATGCTGTTCGGGTCCGTACTCGCAGTTCCATCTTCCCGGGCCTGCCGGTCCCGGGTGCTTCCTCACGTCTTGCGCACGATCGACCGCGCGCGTTTGCCCTGGAAATAGGACTGCACCCACGGATCGTCAAAGGCCAGCATGTCCTCGATCGTACCTTCGACCATGACCTTCTTCTGCCCGAGAACGGCTATGCGGTCGCACACCGAAAACAGGCTGTCGAGGTCATGAGTCACCATATACACGGTCAATCCCAGAGTGTCGCGCAGTTTGGCGATCAACTCGTCGAATTCCGCCGCGCCGATCGGGTCGAGGCCGGAGGTCGGCTCGTCGAGAAAAACGAGATCGGGGTCGAGCGCCAGCGCCCGGGCGAGCGCCGCCCGCTTGATCATGCCGCCGGAAAGCTCGGAGGGGAACTTGTTCGCCGCCTCCGGCGCAAGGCCCACCAGCTCGATCTTGAGGCGCGCCAGTTCGTCCATCATCGCCTGCGGCAGGTCGAGATATTCGCGCATCGGCACCTGGATGTTCTCCTTGACCGTCAGCGAGGAGAACAGCGCACCCTGCTGGAAGAGCACGCCGAGCTTCATGTCGAGCGCCAGGCGCTCCTCCCCCGTCGCCTTGTCGAAATCCACGCCGAAGATGCGGATGGAGCCGGAGCGGCGCGGCAGGAGGCGCAGCACCGTGCGCATCAGCACCGACTTGCCGGTGCCGGACGCACCGACGAAACCGAGGATCTCGCCGCGGTAGATATCGAGGTTGAGTTTGTCGAGAACGATATTGCTGCCGAAGCCGACGGTCAGGTCCTTGACCGAAAGCACCACCTTGTCGTCCTGTTTCGATACCGCGTCCATGGGCTCCTCAGAAATCGATCGCCGCGTAGAACATGGCGAAAAGGCCATCGACGAGGATGACGACGAAGATCGCCTTCACCACGGCGGCAGTGACATGGCGGCCGAGCGATTCGGCGCTGCCACCGACCTTCAATCCCTCCACGGACGCCACGATGCCGATGATCAGCGCCATGAAGGGCGCCTTGATCATGCCGGAAACCACCGTCGAAAGGTCGATCGCCTCGCGGAGGCGCGACAGGAACGTGTCGAAGGTGATGCCGGAATAGGACCAGGCGACGAAGGCGGCGCCCGCCAGCGCGGCGAAGTTCGCGATGATGGTGAGCAGCGGCAGCGCCACCGTCAGCGCCACGAGGCGCGGAAAGACGAGCACGCCGATGGGGCTGAGCCCCATCACTTTCAGCGCATCGATCTCCTCGCGCATCTTCATCGAGCCGATCTCGGCAGTGATCGCGCTGCCGGAGCGGCCGGCGATCATGATTGCGGTCAGCAACACGCCGACCTCGCGAAGCTGGAGAATGCCGACGAGGTCGACGACGAAGACCTCGGCGCCGAAATAGCGGAGCTGGAAGGCGCCCTGCTGGGCGATGATCGCACCGATGAGGAAGGACATCAGAAGGATGATCGGCACGGCGCGCACGCCCATGTGGTCGATCTGGTGCACGATGGCCGCCGGCGAGACCCCGCTCCTGCGGCCGAGCTTCATTTGCGCGCCGCGCACCGCCGAACCGAGGATGAACATGGCGGCGACCGCATCGTTCCACACGTCCACCATGATGCGGCCGACGGGCGAAAAGGCGCGCTCGAAGAGCGTGCCCTTGCCGTCCTTGTCCCCGCGCGGTTCGGCCAGCTTTTCCGGCAGCGCGGAGATGAGGTCGGAATAACGCGCCCCCTCGCGGTCGGTGATGCTGACATCGGCGCCGCCGGCCTGCCGCTCGGTGATCGCCCGGCGCAGCAGCCAGGCGCCGGCCGTATCCATGGCCGAAACGCCGCTAAGGTCGATTTCCAGGGAACCGCCCTGCCCGCCGCCGAGCGCGGCCAGACGCTTGCCGGCCTCCACGGCGGTCGCATTCACCCATTCACCGCTGAGGCGCCAGGCTTCCCCGTCTTTGCCGGACAGGCGTTCGCTCGTAATATCGATCGGGGGACGGTTGGCGGCGGTCAAGTCTCTTGCATCTTCCCGTGCTTGGGACAACATGCGCCTGTCTTACCGGCTCGCTTGCGATCTGTCACCGAACGAACCGGCAAAACCCCAATCCCGCCTCGATTTTTTCGAGCCTGCCAGGACCATGCCATGCGCCGAACACTCCATGCCGTCGCCGAGACCTTCCCGATTGCCGGGACATTCACGATTTCCCGCGGGGCGAAGACAACGGCAGACGTAGTGACCTGCACGATCGGCGCCTCCGGTCTGATCGGGCGCGGCGAGTGCGTGCCCTATGGGCGCTACGGCGAATCGGTCGCGGGCGTGCTGGAGGCCGTCGAGACGATGCGCGCGGCGGTGGAGGACGGCATCGGCCGCGAGGAACTGGCTCGCGTCATGCCGGCCGGCGCAGCGCGCAACGCCATAGACTGCGCCCTGTGGGACCTGGAGGCGAAGCTTTCCGGCGTGCCGACCTGGCAGGTCATCAACTCCGCGGCCCCGCAAAAGCTGGTCACTGCCTATACGCTCTCGCTCGGCGAGCCGGAGACCATGCGGCGGCAGGCGGCGGAACATGCCGGCCGGGCACTCCTCAAGGTGAAGGTCGGAACGGCGGATGATGCCGCGCGCATCCGCGCGGTGCGCGCCGGGGCGCCCGAAAGCGCCATCATCCTCGACGCCAACGAGGGCTGGACGCCGGAAAACCTCGCCTATCATTTTTCCGTCTGTGCCGAAGCGAGGATCGCCCTCGTCGAGCAGCCCCTTCCGGCCGGCAACGATGGGGCTCTGCGTGACCACGCCCGCCCCATTCCCGTCTGCGCCGACGAGAGCGTGCACCGGACCGAGGACGTGGCCCGGCTCGTCGACCGCTATGACGCGATCAACATCAAGCTGGACAAGGCCGGCGGGCTGACGGAAGCGCTTGCGCTGCGCGAGGCGGCGAACGAACTCGGCCTGAAGGTTATGGTCGGCTGCATGGTCGGCACCTCGCTCGGCATGGCGCCGGCGGTGCTTCTGGCGCAGGGCGCGGATTTCGTCGATCTCGACGGGCCGCTGCTTCTGGCCCGTGACCGCGAACCCGGCCTGCACTATGAGGGCTCGAACGTCTATCCGCCGGAAGCAACGCTCTGGGGCTGAGCCTGCGGCGCGGCCAGCCGTCCGGCGACGACGGACACGAGCCCGGCGGCCGCGACAAGCGACATCAGATAGAATCCCTCCACACCATACCAGTTATAGGCATAGCCGGAGAGGAAGGTGGCGAGCGCCGTGAAGATGCCGGTGTAGAAGAAGTAGAGGCCCTGCGCGGCCGCTTCCTGTTCTTCCGCCACCCGCTCCACGAGCCGGCTCTGCGCGCTCATATGGATCAGCGCATAGGTGAAGGCGTGCAGGCACTGGAGCGCGAAATAGCCGGCAAAGGACATCTCCGTCGGGAAGAGCAGCCAGCGGACGACGGCCACGGCGCAGCCGACGATCATCATGGACCAGAGATTGAAGCGCCGCCGCAACTGGACGGCGAAGAGGAAGAACATCACCTCCGCCATGACCCCGGCGCTCCACAGGATACCGACATCCACGCCGGAAAAGCCCATTTTCTGCCAATAGATCGCCGAGAAGGCGAAGAGCATGGCGTGGCTCGAATTGACGAGCGAGACGCCGATCAGCATGAGCTGCACATCCGTCTGCCGCAGCGTGCTTTTCGCCGGTATCGTCGCGATGGCAGCGATCGGCGACGGGCGACGCGGCTTGCCGATCCGGGGAGCGATCATCGCGCCGAGCACGGTCAGCACGAAGGCGACCGCCATCGCCGGCAGCACCATCGCGCCGCCATGAAGGCCAGCGAGCCAGCCGCCGATCATCGTCGCGAGGATGAAGGCGAGCGAGCCCCACAGCCGCATCCTGCCATAATCGAAGTTCCAGCGCCGCACGCCCGAGAGCATGATCGCCTCGGTGATCGGCACATAGGGCGAATAGACGGCGCCCTGCAGCGTATAGAGCAGAAGGACCGGCCAGAACGAGCCGGTTGCAAACAGCAAGAGCGCGGTCAGAAGGGACAGGAGGCTTGACCACAGGAGCACGATCGACCGTTCGCCGAGCCGGTCGGCGATCATGCCGGCGACCGGCGCTGTGAAGACGCGCACGAACAGCGGCACGGCCAGCACGATGCCGATCTGGAAATCGCTCATCGACAGCGTTTCCAGCCAGACCGGGAAGAACGGCAGCGCAATGCCGTTGACCATCATCGGCGCGCAGAAAACAAGGGCGATGCGCGCGGCGAAGAACGGCGGCGCGCCAGCGGTCACGGTAAACCCTTTCGGGGCGTTCATGGCGGGGAACCTGCGTTGGAACGTCTTCGCTCTACCATTACGATGTACGTACGCCAATCCGCTATTTCTGCGGATGGAGCGTGCGCGCGGAAAGCCGCCCCGCAGGGCGTCAGGCCGCCTCGGCTCCGACCGGCTCGGCCGCGTTGTGCAAGGCCTGCGGAACCGCCCCGGCCGGTGCCGGCAGCGCGCGCAGCTTCTGCCAGGTGATCAGTTCCATCTTGCCGTCATGGTGCTCGGCGATCGCGGTGCAGCTTTCCACCCAGTCGCCGCTGTTGATGTAGCGGATACCCTCGATCTCGGTGATCACCGCGTGGTGGATATGGCCGCAGATGACGCCGTCGGCACCGTTGCGCCGCGCCTCCTCGACCACCACCTTCTGGAATTCGCCGATGAAGTTCACCGCCGTCTTCACCTGCTGCTTAGCCCAGGAGGAGAAGGACCAGTACGGCAGGCCGAGCCGGCGTCGCACGGCGGCGAAGACGACATTGATGGCGATGGCCGCGTCATAGGCCCAGTCGCCGAGATAGGCGACGACGCGGGCATGGCGCACGACGACGTCGAATTCGTCGCCATGCAGCACGAGATAGCGCTTGCCGTCGGCAGCCTCGTGGATCATCCGCTCGGCCACTTCCACGCCGCCGAAATGCGTGCCCGGAAAATCGCGCAGGAACTCGTCGTGGTTGCCGGGAATATAGACGATGCGGGTGCCCTTGCGCGCCTTGCGCAGCAGCTTCTGCGTAACGTCGTTGAAGGTCTGCGGCCAGTACCAGTTGCGCTTCAGCCGCCAGCCGTCGACGATGTCGCCGACGAGCACGATCGTCTCGGCTTCATGGTGCCGCAGGAAGTCGATCAGGAGGTCCACCTTGGCGGCCTTCGATCCCAGATGCACATCGGAGAGGAACAGCGTGCGGAAGTGGCGGACATTCAGATCGGCGGGGGTCGCGGTCATGCGTTTTCTCCGGGTGGCCGGCCGCCGCGCCCGTCTTGGCGACCTGCGGCTTTCCCCCGTTGAAAACCAGAGTCCTGTTTCAGATTGATGACACACCTATGCCTTTCTGAATGGCAAATAAGCATTGCACCGGCCGCTGATTGCGGCTTTATGGAAGACTCCGTAAAACTTCACGGCGTCGCGGCGAGCCGCGACGAAACAGCATATGGCAGGGAGCATCATGAGCACGGGTGACAAATCGAGAACGCAAAACGTTCCCGCAAGCGGCGATATCGATCAGCAGGCCCTCTTCTTCCACCGTCACCCCCGCCCCGGCAAGCTCGAAATCAACCCGACCAAGCCGCTGGGCAACCAGCGCGACCTCGCGATGGCCTATTCGCCCGGCGTCGCGGCGCCCTGTCTTGCGATCCGCGACGATCCGAGCACGGCGGCCGACTATACCGCCCGCGCCAACCTCGTCGCCGTCGTCTCCAACGGCACGGCCGTGCTCGGCCTCGGCAATATCGGTCCGCTCGCCTCCAAGCCCGTGATGGAAGGCAAGGCGGTCCTCTTCAAGAAATTCGCCGGTATCGACGTCTTCGACATCGAGATCGATTCGCCCACCGTGGAGGAAATGGTCAACGTCGTCTCCGCCCTGGAGCCCACCTTCGGCGGCATCAACCTGGAAGACATCAAGGCGCCCGAATGTTTCGAGGTGGAGCGCCAGCTCCGCGAGAAGATGGATATTCCCGTCTTCCACGACGACCAGCACGGCACGGCCATCATCGTCGCCGCCGCGGTGCTGAACGGGCTGGAGCTTGCCGGCAAGGCGCTGGCGGACGCCAAGATCGTCGCCTCCGGCGCCGGCGCTGCCGCCCTTGCCTGCCTCAACCAGCTCGTCGCCCTCGGCGCAAAGCCGGAAAACATCTGGGTGCACGACATCGAAGGGGTCGTCTACAAGGGTCGCGAAGCGCTGATGGACCCGTGGAAGGCGGTCTACGCGCAGGAGACGGACAAGCGCCAGCTTTCCGAGACCATCGACGGCGCGGATGTCTTCCTCGGCCTGTCGGCCGCCGGCGTGCTGAAGCCGGAACTGCTTGCCCGCATGGCGGAAAGGCCGCTGATCATGGCGCTCGCCAATCCGACGCCGGAAATCATGCCGGAGGAGGCGCGCGCCGCCCGGCCGGATGCGATGATCTGCACCGGCCGCTCGGATTTCCCCAACCAGGTCAACAACGTCCTGTGCTTTCCCTACATCTTCCGCGGCGCGCTCGATTGCGGCGCGCGCACGATCAACGAGGAGATGAAGATGGCGGCGGTGCGGGCGATCGCCGCGCTTGCCCGCGAGGAGGTCTCCGAAGTCGCCTCCCGCGCCTATAGCGGCGACACGCCGAGCTTCGGCCCGACCTATCTCATCCCCTCGCCCTTCGACCAGCGCCTCATCCTGCGCATCGCGCCGGCCGTTGCGCGCGCGGCTGCCGAAACCGGCGTCGCCACGCGACCGATCGTCGATTTCGACGCCTATCTCGACCAGCTCAACCGTTTCGTCTGGCGGTCCGGCCTCGTCATGAAGCCGATCTTCGCGGCGGCGAAGAATGCCAGCAAGAAGCGCGTCATTTTCGCCGAGGGCGAGGATGAGCGCGTGCTGCGCGCCGCACAGGTCCTGCTGGAGGAAGACACCGCAAAGCCGATTCTCATCGGCCGCCCGCAGATCATCGAGACGCGCCTCAAGCGCTACGGCCTGCGCATCCGTCCGCATGTGGATTTCGAGGTGGTCAACCCGGAAGACGATCCGCGCTACCGCGACTATGTCGAGGATTACCTGCGCCTCGTCGGCCGACAGGGCGTGATCCCGGAAGCCGCCCGCACCATCATGCGCACCAACCAGACGGTCATCGGCGCGCTCGCCGTCCGGCGCGGCGAAGCCGATGCGCTGATCTGCGGCGTCGAAGGCCGATATGCCCGGCATCTGCGCGACGTGCGCCAGATCATCGGCAAGCGCGACGGCGTGCTCGATTTCTCCGCCCTCAGCCTGCTGATCTCGCAGCGCGGTGCGACCTTCTTCACCGACACCTATGTCACCTGCGACCCGACGGCAGAGGAAGTGGCGCAGATGACGGTGATGGCCGCGCGCGAGATTCGCCGCTTCGGCATCACGCCGCGCGCCGCCCTCGTATCCCATTCGAACTTCGGCTCGCGGGATTCGGAAAGCGCCTTCAAGATGCGCCGCGCCATGGAGATGGTGCGCGAGATGGATCCGGAGCTCGAAGCGGACGGCGAAATGCACGGCGATGCCGCGATTTCCGAGGCGTTGCGCCAGCGCGTGATGCCGGATTCGACCCTGACCGGGCAAGCCAATCTCCTGGTCTTCCCCAATCTCGATGCCGCCAACATCACGCTCGGCGTGGTCAAGACCATGACGGACAGCCTGCATGTCGGCCCCATCCTGCTCGGCGCCGCCATGCCCGCCCACATCCTGTCGCCGTCGGTCACCTCGCGCGGCGTGGTCAACATGGCCGCGCTTGCCGTGGTGGAGGCCTCCTACCCGGCCTGAACGGCCGACTGGCGGCGGCCCTTCGTTCGCCGGGCCGCCTTACGACCTCGCGGGAAATTCCAGCCGGCGGGTGACGCCGATCGCCTCCAGGAAAGGCTCGTCGTGGCTGACGACGAGGAGCGCGCCGTCATAGGCGCGAAGCCCCGCCTCCACCGCTTCGATCGAATCGATGTCGAGATGGTTCGTCGGCTCGTCGAGGACCAGAAGCGCGGGCGGCGTGTCGCCGCCGAGCACGCAGGCAAGTCCCGCCCGCAGAAGCTGGCCGCCCGAAAGGCTGCCGGCGACCTGCAAGGCGGCATCCGCCCGGAACATGAACCGTGCGAGCGCCGCCCGGCAGGCATTCTCGCCCGCTTCTGGATGAAGGCGGTGAAAATTGTCGCGGATCGACAGCGCCGGATCGAGCAGGCTCACCTGCTGGTCGAGCATCGCCATGTCGGTGGAAAGACGCACGCTTCCACGCCAGGGCTCCAGCCCGCCGGTGACAAGCGCTAGGAACGTCGTCTTTCCCGAGCCGTTCGGCCCGGTCACGGCGATCCGCTCCGGCCCTGTCATGGCAAAGGAGAGATCGCGGATGACCGGTCGGCCCGGCGAATAGCCGGCCGTCACGCCCTCCATCCGCAGCACCGTCTTGCCCGCCGCAAGATGCGTCGGCGGCACGCTGACGGTCAGCGGCTGAAGGATCTCTATCCGCTCCCGCGCCGCCGCGATCGCCTCGCCCGCCTGCGCCTGGCGGCTTGCGGCAAGGCGGGCATTGGCCCCGCCCGTCAATTCGCTGCGTTCCTTCATGGCGCCGAGCATGATGCGCGGCAGGTCGTCGCGTGCTTTCTTGCGGCGTCCCGCGCTGTCCTTGCGCGCCTTGCGCTCTGCAACCGCCTGCATGGTGCGCGCCAGCTCGGCGGCATGCTTTTCCGCATCCGCAAGGTCGCGATGGGCGGCGGCAAGCTCCAGCGCCTTGCGCGCCCGATAGGCGCTCCAGTTGCCGCCGTAGCGCGTGGCGCCGAGCGTCGTCAGCTCGACGATCGCGTCCATGGTTTCAAGAAGCTCCCGGTCATGGCTGACGACCACCGCCCCGGCCCGCCAACCGGCGAGCATGTCGACCACGGCCTGCCGGCCTTCCCGGTCGAGATTGTTGGTCGGCTCGTCGAGCAGCAGGAAATCGGGCTCATGAAAGACGAGCGCCGCAAGCGCCGCCCGCGTCCGCTGCCCGCCGGAGAGCGTTTCGAGCGGCGTTTCCGCCTCCGCCTGCAACCCGACGCGGGCAAGCGCGGCGTCAAGCCGCGCCTCCAGCGTCCAGTCCGCATCGGCAAGGGCGGCGGCATCGGCCTCGCCGCGTTCGGCGCGGCGCAGGAGCGCGAGCGCCCCGGCAATGCCGAAGAGGGTGGCGATCGTCTCTTCCGGCGCGACCTGCACGCTCTGGCGCAGGAGCCCCAGCGTGCCGTCGACCGTAACGGTGCCGCCCTGCGGCTGGAGTTCACCGGAAACAAGCTTCAGCAGCGTCGTCTTGCCGACGCCGTTGCGGCCGATGAGGCCGGCCCGTTCGTGGCCGAATGTCAGGTCGAGATTGGAAAGAAGCGGGTGGCCGTCAGGCGTCGACCAGGTGATTTTGGAAAGCGTGATGGAATACGGCATGGATACGGTTTTCCCCGAAGACAAAACGAAGACGATTTGCTGTCGGGTTGAAATCCATGGTGCACCATCCGGTCTGCATTGACGTTGCAGCAGACTTAAGGTCGCACCGGCCGCCTTGCAAGAGCGCGGCCGGCGCAGTGTCTCGAAAAATCAGGCGGCCGGCGGCTGCTTCAGCCGCTTCGACCATTCGTCGGCCTTGCCCTTGCCCGCATCCTTCCAGGGCGATCCCTTGAGACCGAGCTTGCCGCGCAGGCCCATGGCCTTGATGATCAGCCGGTTCATGCCGGACGCGACGAAAGGCAGCGAGGCGATGTGCATTCCGGTGAACGGCAGGAAGGGATTGCGGCGCAGCGACCCGTAGATCTCGATGCGCGTCGTCGTCTTGTAGCTCGGGCTGCGGGCATGGAAGCCATGCGTGTCGGCGACGACGAGCGTATTGGCCTTCACCGTCATCTTCACCGGCTGGCTGTAGCCGAGCGCCCCCAGTTCGTCGGGCATGATGCGCAGCGAACCGCGTGCGGAATATTTGTTCTCGATCGAATCGGCATTCTCGCTGATGCGGCGCTCCCAGGCGAGGCGCTGCGGCGTCATCTCGTGCGAGCCCGGCACATAGGCGAAGGGACCGTCCTCCTCGCCGACATCGCGCAGGAAGAGCCAGGCCTTGGCGGTCGGCTGGAAGGTGTCGCTGTGCAGCGCGGTCTGCGGATCGGTCGAGCCCTGCGTGAGGACGGACGGAAGCGCCATCACCACCTGGACGACGAGCAGCGGCTGGCCGGCATGGGAAGAGACGTAACGCAGGAGATTGGTCAAACGCGGGTCGTTGCGCGCCGCCTTGAAGCCCGGCAGGCTCTCCAGGTCGCTGTCGTCGATGATGGCGCGGCGGGTGACGGTGTCGCCCTGCAGCATGTCGTAGCGCTCGAAGTCGCGCTCGGCGAGCTCGCGGGTCACCGCTTCGAAGATTTCCGGCGAGAGGAAGTTCTCGATCTTCACGAAGCCGTTTTCGGCATATTGCCGGCGGTATTCGGGGGCGACGAGATTTTCCAGCTTCCGGCGGCGCCAGGCGGCCATGCGCATGGCCAGCGACACGCGCTTTTCATGCAGGCCCTTCCGGTTCAGCCACTTGCTGCCGATGATGGGGTTGTCCGCAAAGGACTTTGCGCCGGACGCGAGCTGGAGCGCGTACCAGGGGCTGAGCAATACCGAGAAAATCCGCATGTCGAAACCTGCCTGCAAGCGCCGGTGCCGCCGAATTCGGCCGCGCGAGGGACGCGCACACCGGCTGTTGTCTTCGCCAGAGTGCTACACCAAGGCCCATTCGAGATCAATTGCGGGTATCGGACATAAAGATGAATATTATACTCATATTTCTCCCCCCTCACGTTAATCACAAATGCGGGAACGCATTGCGCTTGCCTTTGGCAGCCCTATGATAGGAACGGCATATACGGCCCGACTGCGGCCCCATCCAGTTCACGGGAAGATAACCTTGAAAGGACGCGTCCGTCTTCTGTTTGCCGTTGCGACCAGCCTGCCCCTGCTGCTCTCCGGCGGCGCGGCGGCGGCAAGCCTTTGCGATCGCCTGCAATCGGAGCTGGCCAACCTGCCGCGCGTCGTGGTCGATACGGCAAGTGCGCGCAAATATGCCGGCGCCATCGCCCGCCAGAACATCCAGCTTCGCAAGGCCAGGAGCGACCAGCGCCGTCTCGGCTGTTCCGGCGGCAGCATCATCGTCTTCGGCGGCCCGAATGCGCAAGCCTGCGACACGCTGGAAACCGTCATCGGCAAGATGGAGCGCAATCTCGAGATTCTCGACAAGAAGCGACGGGAATTTGCCGGCGGCACCTCCTCGCAGGGCAAGCGCATGCGCCTTGCGGCCCTCATCGAAAGCAATGGCTGCAACGACGCGGCCAGGGTGACGCCGGTCGCGACGACCGAAACGCTGCGCACGCTGGACGAAAGGCGCACGCTGCCGCTCGGTACCGCGCCGGACGGCAGCGAGCGCCTGCAATTGCGCTCGCTCGGCGGCAACAACGGGCACGGCAACCTGCGCACGGTCTGCGTGCGGACCTGCGACGGCGGTTTCTTCCCGATCTCCTCCGGTGCGACGCCGCTCGATTTCCGCCGCGACCAGAAGGTCTGCGCGATGATGTGCCCGCAAACGGAGACCGAACTGTTCTACCAGTCGATGTCGAGCGGCCAGGAAACCGACCAGATGACCTCGACCGTCACCGGCCGGCCCTATTACGAGCTGCCGAACGCTTTTTCCTATCGCACGCGCGATCTTTCCAAGGCCGGCGCCTGCGGCTGCGACCTCTCCGCCTATTATCGAGAGATGATCAAGCGCGAGAAGGCGATGGGCAATGGCGCGCAGACCGCGAGCACCGGCCAGGACGGCGATGGCGGCTCGATCACCACGATCCGCACCCGGCCCGAAAAAGTCGAAATGCCGGTCAAGGCGCCGACGAAGGTCGAGGAGCGCGATTACGATCCCGCAAGCAGCAAGGTGCGCACGGTCGGCCCGGTCTTCCTTCCGGAAAACGAATCCGCCATCGACCTCGGCCGCCCGGCCGATGCCGGCGTCAACTGAGGCTGCCCCTCGACCGCCGGCCAGGCGCCGACGCCCTTTGTTTTATCCCCGGTCGCGGAACCGGTTGGTGATCGGATAGCGACGGTCGCGGCCGAAATTCTTCCGGGTGATCTTCACCCCCGGCGCCGATTGGCGGCGCTTGTATTCGGCGATGTAGAGCAGGTGCTCGATCCGGTGCACGGTCGCCGCGTCATGTCCGCGCGCGACGATCTCCTCCGTGCTCATCTCCATCTCGACGAGGCATTCGAGGATATCGTCGAGCACCGGATAGGGCGGCAGCGAATCCTGGTCGGTCTGGTTCGGCCGAAGTTCCGCCGAGGGCGCCTTGTCGATGATGTTCGCCGGGATCACCTCGCCCGACGGGCCGAGCGCGCCCGGCGGCACATGCCCGTTGCGCCAGCGCGAGATCGCATAGACCTGCATCTTGTAGAGGTCCTTGATCGGGTTGAAGCCGCCGTTCATGTCGCCGTAGAGCGTGGCATAGCCGACCGACATCTCCGACTTGTTGCCGGTGGTGACGACCATCGAGCCGAACTTGTTGGATATCGCCATCAGGATGGTGCCGCGCGCGCGGCTCTGCAGGTTCTCCTCGGTGATGCCCTCTTCCGTTCCTTCGAAGAGTTCCGACAGCGAGGAGAGGAAACCGGTCACCGGTGCCTCGATCGGCACGATGTCATAGCGGCAGCCGAGCGCTCTTGCGCAATCGGCGGCGTCCTTCAGCGATTCCTCCGATGTGTAGCGATAGGGCAGCATCACGCAGCGCACCCGTTCCTCGCCGAGCGCGTCGACGGCGATCGCCGCGCAGATCGCCGAATCGATGCCGCCGGAAAGGCCGAGCACGACATTCTTGAAACCGTTCTTGTTGACATAGTCGCGGAAGCCGAGAAGGCAGGCGCGGTAATCCGCTTCCTCCCGCTCCGGCAGGCGCGACATCACGCCCCTGTCGCAGACCCAGCCGTCGGACCGCTTGTGCCAGGTGGTCAGCGCGATCGCCTCCTCGAACTGGCTCATCTGGAAGGCCAGCGTCTTGTCCGCGTTGAAGGCGAAGCTCGCACCGTCAAAGACGAGCTCGTCCTGTCCGCCGAGCTGGTTGGCATAGAGCAGCGGCAGGCCGGTCTCGATCACCTGCCGGAGCGCCACCTGATGGCGCATATCCACCTTGCCGCGATAATAGGGCGAGCCGTTCGGCGACAACAGGATCTCCGCCCCGCTTTCGGCCAGCGTCTCGCACACCCCGAGATCGCCCCAGATATCCTCGCAGATCGGAATGCCGAGACGCACGCCGCGGAAATTGACAGGGCCGGGCATCGCCCCCTGGTCGAAGACGCGCTTCTCGTCGAACTCGCCGTAGTTCGGCAGGTCCACCTTGTCGCGCACGGCGATCACCTTGCCGCCGTCGAGAACGGCGACGGCGTTGAAGCGTCCCGTCTCGTCCTGCCGGGGAAACCCGACGACGACGCCGGGGCCGCCGTCAGCCGTGTCGCCGGCAAGATCGTCGATCGCGCGCCTGCAGGCCTTCAGAAAGGCCGGCTTGAGCACGAGGTCTTCCGGCGGATAGCCCGAGATGAAAAGCTCCGTGAGAAGCAGGAGGTCCGCGCCCTGCCGGGCGGCATCCTCGCGGGCCGCACGCGCCTTGGCGAGGTTTCCGGCAACATCGCCGACGGTGGGGTTCAATTGCGCGACGGCGATGCGCAGCGTCGCCCCACCTCGATCGGAGGTCATGTCGTGATCGGAAGTCATGTCTGCGGACCCATCTCCAGTGGTGTCCGAGGCTGCGGCCGCGCGCGGCTGTCGCAGTCTCGAACGGTCGACAAGCTCTTTAGAGCATGATCGCCGCTTTGGGAATGAAGGCTGCGCCATTTGCCGGTGCTTTCGGCGCAAATGCCTGCTTTTCAAGGCACTTGCGTATGCGCCGCCGGGATGCGCGGGAGGAACCAAAGCAGGGGAAGAACGTTGCTGAAATCGTTCATCTCCTGTTCAAGATGACATTCGTATGACAGATACACGAAAGTTTTATGAAGTCTGGAGACGGCCTTGGCCCTGTTTACCCCCGCAGCCGTGGCGATTGATACGGAGGAAGGACTTGCCGTCGAGGCGGGCTTCTTCGCGCGTCATGCAAAGACCCTCGCCGTGCTGCGTTCATTGGCTGTTTCCGGGCTTCTTGCCCTCGCCACCATCATCGCCGTCGAATTGATCACGCGCGGCTCTCTCGGTCAGACCTGGACCTATTTCACCAATCTGCAGCAGCCCGCCTGGGCGACGACCGGCGTCTTCTTCCTGCTCTATCTCGCCATCGATGCGCTGATCGGCCGCCAGCACAAGGCCGTCCTGCTCGTCTCGCCGCTCGTCGTGCTGATGGGCGTGATTTCCCAGCAGAAGCAGGTCTTCCTGACCGATCCGCTCTATCCCACGGATCTGCTCTTCGGCCGCCAGATTCTGGAACTGATGCCGGTCCTCGTGCAGGACCGGCCCTGGACGGCCGCCTTGCTGGCGGTTGCCGTCGTTCTGTCGCTCGCCGCGCTCGTCGGCCTGTGGATCTTCGCCTGGCGCCGCTTCCGGCCGCTGACGAGGAAGGAGCGTATCGCGCGGCTTGCCGTCGCGCTGCCGCTCATCGCCGGCTTCGTGTCCATCATGGACTACAACGAATATTCCTGGATGCGCGACCGGCTGAAGGTCTTCCCGATCATCTGGGACCAGGCGGAAAACTATCGCCACAACGGCTTCCTGATGGCGTTCGCCCTCAACCTGCCGATGGCGAACGTCAAGGCGCCCGCCGGCTATGTGGTCGACGCCATCGACAAGATCCCCTCCAAGATCCTGCCCTTCGGCACGACCCATCGCTCCAAGCCGGATGTCATCGTCGTCATGAGCGAGTCGCTATGGGATCCGACGCGGCTTGAAAACGTGAAGCTGTCGGCCGACCCGATGCCGACGATCCGCGAAAGCCAGAGCGGCAATGTCTTCTCGCCGGAATTTGGCGGCCTCACAGCCAATGTCGAGTTCGAGGCGCTGACGGGCTTTTCCAATGCCTTCCTGCCCACGGGCTCGATCCCCTACCAGCAATATGTACGCAAGCCGATCCCTTCGCTTGCCACCTTCTTCCGGGCGGAAGGCTATACGGCGCGCGCCATCCATCCGTTCAGCGGCTGGTTCTGGAACCGTACCAGCGTCTACAAGTCCTTCGGCTTCGAGAGCTTCAAGGATGTCGACCAGATGCCGCCGCTCGAAAAGCGTGGCAATTTCACCTCGGACGAGGCGCTGACCCGCGAGATCATCCGCCAGGCGGACGCGCAGGAGGATCCCTTCTTCTTCTTCGCGGTCACCCTGCAGGGCCATGGCCCCTATGACGACGGCCGCTACGCCAAGACCGATATCGCCGTCGACGGCAAGCTCGACGCCCGCGAGAACCGCATGCTGGCGAGCTATGCCCAGGGCGTGAAGGAAGCGGACAAAGGCCTGAAGACCCTGATGGACTGGGCGAAGGAACGCGACCGCGAGACGATCATCGTCGTCTTCGGCGACCACCTGCCCCCGCTCAACACGGTCTATCGCACCTCAGGCTACATGAACGGCATCACCGCCTCCCGCAAGGGCACACCCGAGCAGATGAAGAAGGAACACGAGACGCCGCTCGTCATCTGGTCGAACAAGACGGGTGCCCAGAAGGATGTCGGCACGATCAGCCCGGCCTTCCTCTCCTACTACATCCTCAAGCAGGCCGGCTTCGAGCATCCCTATTACACCGGCTTCCTCGGCACCGTGCACGACAAGCTGCGCGTCATCGACCGCTACATGCTGATCGACGCCAAGGACGAGGCGAAAGCCGGCTGGGCCCGCCAGAAGCAGATCGACCCGCTGGTGCGCGATTTCCGCCTGCTGCAGCACGACATCATGTTCGGCAAGCAATACGGCCTGGAACGCTTCTTCAACTCCCATGCGGATTTGATGGCCGCCGGCTACTGACTTTCCCGCAAGGGCAATTCCAGCACGCTCGAAATGCTTTAGTTTAGGGCTCCGATTCCCGTTCCGGAGCCCGCCCCATGAGACCCTTCGACGACGCCGCCCAGATCCTCTTCGGCAAACCCGCCAGCGAACTGGACGAAACCGAACGCGACGTCCTCCTGCATTCGCGCGAGGGCCGCATCCTTTCGGCCGACCGCAACATGGCCTTCCAGTCCAACCAGTCGGCCGGCGACCGCATCGCAGATGCCATCGCCCGCATCGGCGGTTCATGGACCTTCATCATCGGCTTCCTCCTCTTTCTCTTGGTCTGGGCGCTCGCCAATACGGTGCTGATGACCAAGGATGCCTTCGACCCCTATCCTTTCATCTTCCTCAACCTCGTGCTCTCCATGCTCGCCGCCCTGCAGGCGCCGATCATCATGATGTCGCAGAACCGCCAGGCCGCCCGCGATCGCTTCGAAGCCACAAAGGACTATGAGGTGAACCTCAAGGCGGAGATCGAGCTGATGGCGCTGCACCACAAGATCGATACCCATTTCCTGGAGGAGATCGCCGCGTTGAAAATGGAGGTCCTGCGCCTGAACGAGGTTCTGCGCGAAAAGGAGTGACACATCCAGTCACAACCTAGAGGACGCAAACACAGTCAAATATCAATCTATAGGAGAAATTAAGATTCCGGGTGCACCATGAAGCTGTATCCGCCCGGATGCGGAACGTCTTGTCGTCGGACAATTCCAAGAAGGAGATGTCATGCGCACATTGTCCCGCCTGATAGACGATCGCAGCGGCACCTCGGCGCTGGAATTTGCGATCATCGCCCCGCTTTTCTTCCTCGTCCTTTTCACGCTGATCGCCTACGGCATCTATCTCAGCGTCACCCACGCGGTGCAGCAGGTGGCAGCAGACGCGGCGCGCACGGCGGTCGCCGGACTGAACCCGGCCGAGCGCGTCTTTCTCGTCAACCGCTACCTCGATGCCTCGCACTTCGACTATGCCTTCCTCAACCGCAAGAAGATGCAGGTCGTCGTCACCGACGATGCGGCCAATCCGGATCAGTTCACCGTCACCATCACCTATGATTCCGGCGACCTGCCGATCTGGAACCTCTTCACCTTCGCATTGCCCAGTCAGACGATAGAGCGCTACGCCACCGTGCGCGTCGGAGGGATGTGACCCATGAAGCGCGCGAAAGACCTTCTTGCCGAACGCGGCGGAAATATCGGCACGCTCGCCGCCATCAGCCTGCCGCTGCTCATCTTCTCCACCGCCCTTGGCGTCGACTACGGTTACCTCACCGTCCAGCACCGCCAGTTGCAAGCGGCCGCCGATCTTGCCGCCATCGCCGCAGCCGCCAATATCGGCGATGCGGAGAAATCCGCGGCCACCTATTTCGCACTCAACAACCTCCCCGTGACGGTGACCGGCAAGGATGGCAGGGTCATCCAGCCCGTGGTGACGATGAGCAATGCGAAGCAGACGCCGGCCAGTGCCTTCGTCGAGCGCGGGCGCTACAGCGCGGATCCGGATCTAGCACCGTCGCAGCGCTTCCGGCCGGCGGGCATCGATGCGGATGCGGCGCGGGTCACCCTGTCGCGGCCTGCCGATCTTTTCGTCGCCGCGCTCTTCACGCCGCAGCCGCCGCTGCTTTCGGCCACCGGCTCCGCCGCCCGAGCCAAGACCGCGGCCTTTTCCATCGGCACACGCCTTGCCAGCCTCAATGACGGCATCCTCAATGCCCTGCTCGGCCAGTTGCTCGGCACCAAGCTCTCGCTGAACGTGATGGATTATCGGGCGCTGGTCGATACCGACATCTCGGTCGATCCCTTCCTGAAGGCCGTCGCGACGAACCTGAACCTGACGGCCGGAACCTATGAGGATGTGCTGAAGGCCGGTATCACCATGCCGCAACTGCTCGCCTCGATGCGCGCCGTGGAGGGGCTTTCCGGCCCGGTGCGCTCCGCCCTGAGGCTGGTCGAACAGGCAACGGCAGGCAGCAAGGTGAAGCTGCCGCTCTCGCGCATCCTCAATATCGATCCGAAGAAGGGCCTTACCGTGGCGACCGGCGGCGACTGGAAGATGTCGATCAACGCCCTGCAGATGATCACGTCCGCCGCCGCGCTTGCCAACGGCAAGAACCAGGTGGCGCTCGACATGGGCGCCGTGGTGCCGGGACTTGCCGCGGTGAAGGTGAACCTTGCGATCGGCGAACCGCCCGTCGAAACGCCCTCGCATCGGCTGGGCGCTCCCGGCACGGCTGTGCGCAGCGCCCAGACGCGCCTTTCGGTGGAAGTCGCCATCGACGGCCTTGCGGCGCTGGCGGGCCTGCGCATCAAGCTGCCGCTTTATGTCGAGGTCGCCGCTTCGGAAGCCAGGCTCAGCGATATCCGCTGCCACGGCGGCGCGCTCGGCAATGCCAATGTGGTGATCGAAGCCGTACCCGGCGTTGCCGAGATCGCCATCGGCAAGGTGTCTCCCTCCGTGCTCTCCAATTTCTCCAGCGAACCGCGTGTGGAAAAGGCCCGCCTGGTGGATGCCGTGCTTTTCACGATCGACGCGCTCGCCCATGCGGAAGCCAAGAACGAGGTGAAAAGCCGCCTCACCTATTCGCCGACCGAGATCGCCGCGGGCACCATGAAATCAGTCTCTACGCGCGACACGCTCACCTCCACGATCCGCACGCTGTTTACGAACCTCAAGGCCGAGATCAATCTGAAGCTGCTCGGCCTGCCGATCGACCTGGGGCCGATCGCTTCGGCGCTCGGCAACACGCTCACCGTCGTGACGCCCGCCATCGACGAGCTGCTCTACAACGTGCTTCTGCTTGCCGGCGTCAGGATCGGCGAGGCCGACATCCGCGTCACCGGGGTCGATTGCAGGCGCCCGGCGCTGGTGCAATAGACGGCCTAGCCACCCTGTGCATATTGCGGCGCGCCGTCATCGATCTCGTAATAATCGCCCTTGTCGGCGCAGAAGATGTGCTTGCCGATCGCAAGGCCGGTCGGCAGGTCGAACGCGCCGGCAAGGATCGAGGTGTAGTCCGTATCGTCACCCTTCCAGAACAGCGCCGAGCCGCACGTGCGGCAAAAGCCGCGCCCCGCCGCATCGCTCGCCCGATACCAGGCGACATTCTCTCCGCCCTCCACCGTCAGGGCCTCGTCGCGCACGTTCGTCGCCGCATAGAAGTGCCCCGTCTGCCGGCGGCACTGGCTGCAATGGCAGGCGATCAACTCGCGCAGCGGTCCGCAGGTGCGAAAGCGCACGGCCCCGCAAAGGCAATGGCCGGTATGTTCCTTCGTCATGCATCCTCCCGAACGAAAACCGGGCCAGCTTCGCCAGCCGGCCCGGTCCTGTCAATTTCACATTCCTGAATGCTTGCATCAGTTCCGCTAATTTACGGAAATGAAGCGTGAACGGAAGGCGATCAGCCGTTCACGACCATGCGCTTTTCGTCGCGGCCGCCCTTCATGCGCTCGGCAAGGAGGAAGGCGAGCTCCAGCGCCTGGTCGGCATTGAGGCGCGGATCGCAATGGGTGTGGTAGCGGTCGGCAAGGTCGTCGCCCGACAGCGCGCGGGCGCCGCCCGTGCATTCCGTCACGTCGTTGCCGGTCATCTCGATATGGATGCCGCCCGGATGCGTGCCTTCGGCGCGGTGGATCTGGAAGAAGCTTTCGACTTCCGACAGGATCCGCTCGAACGGACGGGTCTTGTAGTTGTTGAGCGTGATCGTGTTGCCGTGCATCGGGTCGCAGGACCAGATGACCTTCTTGCCTTCCCGCTCGACGGCGCGGATGAGGCGCGGCAGGTTCTCCGCGACCTTGTCATGGCCGAAGCGGCAGATCAGCGTCAGACGGCCGGCCTCGTTGGCAGGGTTCAGAAGGTCGATCAGCTCCAGAAGGCCGTCGCCGGTCAGCGACGGACCGCACTTGAGGCCGATCGGGTTCTTGATGCCGCGGCAATATTCGATATGCGCATGGTCGGGCTGGCGTGTGCGGTCGCCGATCCAGATCATGTGGCCGGAAGTGGCATACCAGTCGCCGGAGGTCGAATCGACGCGGGTCAGCGCCTGCTCGTAGCCGAGCAGCAGCGCCTCATGGCTGGTGAAGAAATCGGTCTCGCGCAGGTTCGGATTGTTCTCCGGCGTGATCCCGATGGCCTTCATGAAATCCATGGTCTCGGAAATCCGGTCGGCGAGCTTGCGGTAACGCTCGGCCTGCGGCGAGTCCTTCACGAAGCCGAGCATCCACTGGTGCACGTTGTCGAGATTGGCGTAGCCGCCCATCGCGAAGGCACGCAGGAGGTTCAGCGTCGCGGCCGACTGGCGGTAGGCCATGATCTGGCGTTCCGGGTTCGGCACGCGCGCTTCTTCCGTGAACTCGATGCCGTTGATGATGTCGCCGCGATAGGAGGGCAGCGTCACGTCGCCCTGCTTCTCGATGCCCGAGGAGCGGGGCTTGGCGAACTGGCCGGCGATACGGCCGACCTTCACGACGGGCTGCTGGGCGCCGAAGGTCAGCACCACGGCCATCTGGAGGAAGGCGCGGAAGAAGTCGCGGATCGTGTCGGCGCCGTGTTCGGCGAAGCTTTCGGCACAATCGCCGCCCTGCAGTAGGAAGCCGTTGCCTTCAGCCACGCTCGCGAGCGAGGCCTTCAGGCGCCGGGCTTCGCCGGCGAAGACGAGCGGCGGAAACTTCGAAAGGCGCTCTTCGGTCGCCGCCAATGCGGCGAGATCGGGATAATCCGGAACTTGGCTGATGGGCTTGTGCCGCCAGCTATTCGGGGTCCAATTCTCTGCCATGATGTTCACCTGTCCTGATGCGTCCGCGAAAGACGTCGCGGCGCCCCTCCGTTTGAAGATGCGGGCTTATAAACCGTAAGACCGGTCTTGCATAGCCGCAGTTCCAGCGCTTATCGCTCCATTTGCGCCATGCGCCGGAATGGCAACAGCCGGGCTCACACCCTCTGGCCGGCGCGCACCCGGTAGCTCGGCTGGTACATGGTGACCAGTTCTTCCGCCGCCGTCGGATGGACGGCCATGGTGCGGTCGAAATCGTCCTTGGTCACGCCCGCTTTCAAGGAGATGCCCAGAAGCTGCGCCATCTCGCCCGCCTCGTGCCCGAGTATATGGGCGCCGACGACCTTGCGATCGGCCGCATTGACGACGAGCTTCATGATGGTCTTTTCCTGCCGGCCCGAAAGCGTCGCCTTCATCGGACGGAACTCGGCGCGGTAGATTTCCAGCTCGTCGAAGGCTTTCGCCGCCTCCTCCTCGCTCATGCCGACCGTCCCGATCTCCGGCTGCGAGAAGACGGCGGTGGCGATGAGATCGTGATCCGGCGAGACCGGATTGCCGCGGAACTCCGTCTCGATGAAGCACATGGCCTCGTGGATCGCGACGGGGGTGAGCTGCACGCGGTCGGTTACATCGCCAAGGGCGAAGATGCCGGGGACATTGGTGCGCGAATAGGCGTCGACGATGATCGCGCCCCGCTCGTTCATCTTCACACCCGCCGCCTCCAGCCCGAGGCTGCCGGTATTCGGCACCCGGCCGAGCGCCAGCATGACCTGGTCGACGGTGAGCGTCTCGCCGGCCTTGGTGGTGATGGAACGCCGCCCGTCTTCCGCCTCGCTGACGCTGGTGATGATATCCTCGCAGATGACGCGGATACCTTTCTCGATCATCGCGGACTGCACGCCATGGCGCATGTCCTGGTCGAAGCGCGACAGGATCTGCTTGCCGCGATAGATCAGCGTGGTCTCGACGCCGAGGCCGTGGAAGATATTGGCGAATTCGACGGCGATATAGCCGCCGCCGGAAATCAGGATCGACTTGGGCAGCACCGGCAGATCGAAGGCCTCGTTCGAGGTGATGCAGAGCTCATGGCCGGGAAGATCGAGATGCGGCGCCGGATGCCCGCCGACGGCGATGAGGATACGCTCGGCCGTCACCAGTTCGTCTGTCGCCGTCAGGCGTAGCGTGTTCGGCCCGACAAGCACGGCGCGGGTCGCAAGAATGGTCGCACCGGCATTTTCCAGCCCCTTGCGATAGAGGCCTTCAAGCCGGGTGATCTCCTTTTCCTTGGCGGAAACGAGGCCTTGCCAGTCGAAGCGCGTTTCCCCGACATGCCAGCCGAAACCCGCCGCATCCTCGAAATGCTCGGGAAACTGCGAGGCATAGACATAGAGCTTCTTGGGCACGCAGCCGCGGATGACGCAGGTGCCGCCGAAACGGAACTCCTCGGCGATGGCCACCTTCCTGCCCATGGCGGCAGCCAGGCGCGCACTGCGCACGCCGCCGGAGCCCCCGCCTATGACAAAGAGGTCGTAGTCGAATGTCGCCATGGTGATCTCCTGCGGGCAAGGCTGGCCGGACGGCCGTCTGACGGGCCGGCAGCCGAATCCGACGCCGGGCGTAACACATATAGGAACAGCCGGCGAAAAAGGGAAAGCCCGCTTCAGACTCGCGGCCGGGCCGGCCTGGGGAAGCGACTGGTGGCGCTATGCCGCCTATGCTCGCAAGGGATGAGGTCTGGCGAGGATACCCGTTGCGACGGACCCTAGTGAACGCAGACGCGAAAAGGGCGGCTCTCGCCGCCCTTGCATCTCGAACCGATTACTGCTGCGGCTGCGCTTCGCCGCCTTCGCCCTGCGGCGTGCCCAGGATCGGGTTCAGCTTCTTGGCGCTTTCGGAGCGCAGGTCGCGGTCGATGCCGACGGCCCAGATCTCGGCGGCCTTCATGACTTCGCGCGTGGCGATCGGGCCGTCGGACAGGAGCTTCTTGCCCACCGGCGAATTGTAGAAATCGGCGATCGCCTTCAGCTCGTCCTGGGTGAAGGTCTTGGCGTAGATCGTCGCGGCTTCCTTCTCCAGATCGGCGCGGCGCGGCGCAAGCTCGAGCGCCTGCTCGTCCACGACGGCGTTGATTTCCGATTCGTGGTTCGGCGAAGCCTGCACGAGCGTCGCCTTGATGCGGACGGCAAGGCCCGGCAGGATATTGTCGAAACCGGTCGTCGCGCCGATGGCGTCGATGGCGGCGCGCGCGGCCTTGACCTGGTCTTCCGTGACATCCTGCGCCTTGACGGCGCCGGCGAAACCTGCCGAAACGATGAGGGTCACCGCAAGGGCCCGGCCGAAACCAGCAAATTTGATCATGTGGTCTGTGCTCCTGTCTATTCTTTCGCCGTCAGCGTGCGCGCACCATCGGGTCCCGCGATGATGGCAAGCGACGCCATATTGATGAAGAGTCCGTGTTCCACGACACCGGGTATGTCATTGAGGCCGCTGGCGAGCGCATCTGCATCAGGAATGCGGCCAAAAGATGCGTCGAGAATATAGTGGCCGCCATCGGTGGTGAACGGGCCGTCGCCGGAGGTGCGCAACGCAATGGGGCCGGAAAGCCCGAGGCGCGCCGCCGTCTTCTCTATGGCGATCCGCGTGGCGACGAGGCCGAACGGATTGACCTCGATCGGCAGCTTGAACGCGCCAAGCGTCTCGACCACCTTGCTTTCATCCGCGATGACGATCATGCGCGCAGAGGCGCCGGCGACGATCTTCTCGCGCAGCAACGCGCCGCCGCCGCCCTTGATCAGCCGCAGCCGGCCGTCCACTTCGTCGGCGCCGTCGATGGTGAGGTCGAGTTCCGGCAGTTCGTCGAGCGATTTCAGCGGCACGCCAAGCTCGACGCACAGCCGCGCCGTGCGCTCGGAGGTGGGCACGCCCTCGACCTTCAGGCCGCCGGCGACCTTCTCGGCCAGAAGCCGCACGAATTCCTCGGCGGTGGAGCCCGTGCCGATGCCAAGGCGCATGCCGTCTTCCACATGGGCGAGCGCGGCCTCTGCGGCCTTGATCTTCATTTCCCGGGCGTCCATGCCCCAAAACTCCCTGACAATCGACAGCCGGCCCGAAGCGGCCGGAATTCCGGTGAGACACTTACACGCCCTGAATGGCAAACGAAAGCCAAAATCGCCGCCCGCCCGTGGCGGTGAAGGCGATTGCAAATGCCGCCGCCATCGCATACCGGAAGGGCATTCCTCCCGTTGTGCAAGGTTCGCCATGTCCACTTCTCTCGTTGTCTTCGATCTCGACGGTACACTCATCGATACGGCGCAGGATCTCGTGGCGAGCCTCAACCACACGATCGGCCTCGAAGGACTGGAGCCGGTCAGCTACGGCGACCTTACCCATCTCGTCGGCCATGGCGCCCAGGTGATGATCCGGCGCGCCTTTTCGCTGCGCGGCCACGAGACTTCCCAGGCCGAACTCGACCGCATGCTCGCCGTCTTCGTCGAGCACTATGCCGGCGCCATGCCCGGCGTCTCCGCCCCCTATCCCGGTCTTGCGCAGGCGATGGACCGTCTGTCGGACGCCGGCTATCGTCTCGCCGTCTGCACCAACAAGCTGGAAGGCCTTGCCCGCCGGCTGATCGAAGGTGTCGGCCTGACCCCGCGCTTTGCCGCCATTACCGGCGGCGACACCTTCGCCGTGCGCAAGCCCGACGCCGAACATCTGCTGGGCACGGTCCGCCTTGC
>Ga0182742_1001312_pt1 | contig 32524 bp, 33 predicted proteins | sample eDN5th37CBELigMG_FD_128880 | JGI IMG/M metagenome (GOLD analysis project Ga0182742, IMG submission 128880) | Enriched Miracle-Growth compost microbial communities from Emeryville, California, USA - eDNA 5th pass 37_C BE-Lig MG (version 2)... ... | reverse complement strand
GGTGCGCGCCCTTGCGGCGGCCTCTGAAAAGAGCGCACAGGATATTCAGACGCTGGCGGACGGCATCGTGAGCCAGGTCCGTTCGGTCGCGGACAGGATCAGGGTGTCGGCGGAAAACGCCATCGGCGAGGCTCAAATCGGCCGCACCATCGTGGAGGCTCTGGACAAGATCCGAACTGATATCGCTCTTCTGGCGGAGGGCAGCCAGTCCATTCTTGTCGCAGCGGTCGAAGCGGAATCCGCCATCCGGGAGGCGCAGCGCGGCGCGGAGCAGGTGGCGAGCGCCGCGGAGGAACAGGCAGCGGCGGCGGCCGAGGCCCAGCGCGCGGTGCAGCAGCAGAGTACAGCGCTCGACCAGAGCCAGCAGACGGCCCAGGCGCTTGCTGCTCTCGCAGACGATTTGGGGTCAGACACGGCGGGGGCGACATCGGCTGAGCAGGTCGGGTCCGCGGCTGAGGAATTATCGGCTGCGATTCAGGAACTCTCCGGCGCTGCCGGCGAAATCATGACGGCTGTCGAACAGATCAGCCGTGGTGCCCAGATGCAGGCCGCGGCTACCCAGCAGGCCAATGCGGCCATGGAGCAGATCGAGCGGGCAACCGGCGCCTCGCGCGACGTAGCCGGCACGGCGGCTCAACGCATCGACGCACTTGCGGCCGACCTGCAGACCAACCGGGACGCGACGGCGAGACTGGCGGCAGGCGCCGAGCAGGCGCTGAAGGAAACGAGGACCGTGCTCGAACTGATGAGCGGCCTGGATGAATCAAGCCGCCGCATCGAGAAGATCGTCGACAGCATCGCCGTTGTCGCAATCCAGACCAACATGCTCGCCCTCAGCGGCTCCATCGAAGCCGCCCGGACTGGCGAGGCCGGTCGCGGCTTCGCGATCGTGTCCAGCGACATCCGCAATCTGGCGCGCGATGCCTCTGAGAACGCCGACCGCATCAAGGATGTCGTTCGCCAGATTCGCGACCAGATCACCATCGTTCGCCGTGATCTCGAGCAGAATGCCATGCTCGGGGAGGCGGAGCTTGCGAAGAACAAACTGGTGGTCGAAAGGCTCGAGGCTGTGGAGAGCGATATTAACGAACTCCGGCGGGGCAGCGCTGCCATTCTGACGGGCTCAGATGCCATCCAGACGGCGGTGCGCGAAGTCCGGCTAGGAGCGCAACAGGTCGCGGCCGTGGCCGAGCAGGCCGGAAGCGCCGCCGCTCAGGCCGCCACTGCGGCGCGCCAGCAGGCGCGTGGCGCCGAGGACCTCGCGGCTGCCATCGAGGAGATCGCTTCTCTGGCGGACGAACTCCAGATCGTGGAGACGTAAGGCCATGGCAGAGGCGGCCCCTTCGGCTGTCGCGCAGCCCCTCCTGACGGTGCAGGTCGGGGACGAGCGCTTCGCCTTGCCAGCATCCGACGTCGCCGAGGTGATCCGTCTCCCGGCGCTGACCCGCGTGCCGCTCGGGCCCGCGAGCCTGCTCGGGATCGTGAATTTGCGCGGTGCGGTGATGCCTGTCGTTTCGCTGCATCAACTTCTGGGGCGTGGAAGGGAACCCCTCCCCGGTGCCCGTGTGGTCGTGATCGATCGTGGCGCTCCGATCGGGCTCGTGATCGATAAGGTTGCATCATTGGCGGCGGGGGCGGGCGCATCCCTGGATGTGGCCGCCAGTGAGGCTTCCGAGGCCGATACGCCCGCACGTCTGCTCGACCTGGACAACCTGCTGGCCGCGAATTTCGGGAGTTTTTCCCGTCTCCGGAAGCAGCGGATGCACGTTCCTGCCGCTGGGCGGGCTCAGGAGCGGGGCGCGGCTCCCTTGGACGAGATCGCTCTCGTGTGCTTTGCCGTAGCCGGGCAGGATTATGCGCTGCCGCTCGCCTCTGTTCACGAAGTCGTGGCCCTGCCGGAAGGTGTCGCAGTGGTTCCGCACACGGATTCCGTCATGCTGGGCGTGATGACATTGCGGGGCCAGCTGCTGCCGTTGATTTCCCTGCGCGGCCTCCTCGGCCTGCGGGCCGGCGGTCAGGGTGGAAGGCGTTCCCGCGTCGTCGTGTCCCGGATGGGTGAGGGGCTCGTGGGGCTCGTCATCGACAGCATCAAGGAAATCCTTCGTGTTCCCGCCGGATCCATCGATCCTGTCCCGGCGATCCTGACCCGAGGCGACGCGGAGGCTCTGCTTCAGGGCATATGCCGCCTCGACGGCGGGCAGCGGCTTGTTTCCGTGCTGTCGACGGAACATCTGGTCCGTGATCAGGCCTTGCTCGATCAGGTTGCCCGGCAATCGGAGAAGAAGCACGAGATGAATACTGCCGAAGGTCATTCGAACGAGAGCGAGCAGTTCATCGTGATCCAGATGGGAGGCGACGAGTACGGCCTGCCCATCGGGGCGGTCGATGAGGTGGTGCGCATGCCCGACACGCTGACGCGTCTACCCAAGGCTCCCGCCTTCATCGAGGGCGTCATGAACCTGCGGGGCCGCGTCGTCCCCGTCATCGACCAGAGGCGTCGCTTCAAGCTGAATGGCGGAGGCGACAGGCGTCGGGATCGCATCGTGATCGTGAAGATCGAGCACATGCAGGCCGGTTTCGTCGTGGACTCCGTATCGGAGGTGCTCAAGATCCCCCGCGATCAGCTGAGTCCGACGCCGGAGCTGGCGGCGGAGGAGAGCCAAGTGATCGACCGCATCGCCAATATCGAGATCGAGGGGAGAATGATCCTCCTGCTCAATCCGCGCGAGCTGCTGGACAGGGCCGAGAAGGATCTTCTCAAGGCCATGGCCGAAAGTGAAACGGAGCCACCCACTTCGTGATCCGGCTCCTCATCGTCGACGATTCCCCGCTCATGCGACGTCTCCTCGGCCGTGTTTTCACGGCCGAGGGCGATTTCGAGATCGCTTTCGCACGCGATGGCGCCGAGGCTCTGGAGCAGGCGGCCGCCTTCGAGCCGGACGTGATCACGCTCGATGTTCACATGCCGGGAATGGATGGTCTCACCTGCCTCGATCGCCTCATGCTGATACGCCCGTGCCCGGTGGTGATGGTGTCTTCCCTCACGGAGGCCGGTGCGGGAGTGACCCTGGAGGCCCTCGAACTCGGAGCCGTCGATTTCATCACGAAGCCCGAACGGGCGGTCTCACTGGAGATCGATGCGCTCGGGCCGAAGCTCGTCGAGAAGGTGCGCGCTGCGGCGCGTGCGCGCCTGCCGGGCAGTCTGAGGCTTGCTGAACGGGTCAGGCTCCGCAGCGGTTTGGGGTCCCCGGCGCCTGTTCAGGCACCGCGAAAGCGCGTCACCGCGCGGCCGTCGGGGCGAAAAATCAAAGCGGCGCCTGCGCATGGCGTGGTACTGATCGGGTGCTCGACGGGAGGGCCGCCGGCGCTGGATGCAGTGTTGCCTCAGCTGCCCGCAGACTTCCCCTGGCCGGTCGTGGTCGCCCAGCACATGCCGGGCACGTTCACCGGGCCTCTGTCGCGCCGGCTCGACAAGCTTTGCGCTCTGACTGTGGCGGAGGCCGTGCATCCGATGCCTCTCGCGCCTGGTCATGTCTATATCGGCAAGGGTGATGCGGATGTCATCGTCAGCGTTCGGCCAGACGGCCCCGTGGTAATGGCCGCACCCGCGCTGCCCGAGCACCGCTGGCACCCGAGCGTCGACCGCCTGATCGACAGCGCCATGCAGCACTTCGCGGCCGAGAAGCTGATCGGAGTGCTGATGACGGGAATGGGCGATGACGGCGCGAAGACCATGGCGCGGCTCAAGGAGCAGGGCGGCCGCACCATCGCGGAGGCGGAAGAAACCGCCGTGGTGTGGGGTATGCCCGGCGAACTCGTTCGCCGGGGAGGCGCGAGCGTCATCGCCCCCCTCGAGCAGATCGCCGACCGCATCATGGACCTGGTGGAGGGCTCATGAGCACACGCCCTCATGCCCGGAAGGCGCCCCACAGAGTGCTCAGCGCCGACGAGATCCGACGCCTATGCGCCTTTCTCTACCGCCGGACCGGGATGATCTTCGGAGAGAGCAAGCGCTACTACATCGAACGACGGATCGCGGAGCGCATGACGGCCACGGGCACGCGCAGCTTTCCTGCCTATTTCGCGCATGTCGAGGCCGACAATGGCGAGATCGAGCACCTGATCAATATCTTCACGGTCAATGAGACCTATTTCTACCGTGAGGAGCACCAGCTGCAATGCCTGGGCCGCTCGCTCCTGCCGAGCATCGTTCAGCACAGAAAGCCGGGCGATCTCGTGCGCATCTGGTCCATTCCCTGCTCGACGGGCGAGGAACCCTATTCCATTGCCATCTGGCTGCTCGAGAATTGGCCTATTGTCGATGCCTACCACATCGAGATCGTCGGCTCGGATATCGACACGCGGGTTCTTCAGGCTGCGAGGGACGGAGACTACGGCGAACGTGCACTGTCGCGGCTGCCGACTGATGTGGTCGAGCGCTATTTCGAGCCGACTCGGGATGGGCATCGCCGGCTCATCGAGGACTTGCGGGAATCCGTGAAGTTCACGGTGACCAATCTGGTGGATCCATCCTCGGTGGCGGCTCAGGGGTTGTTCGACATCGTCTTCTGCCGCAACGTATTGATCTATTTCGACGATGCGTCCCGATTGCTGGCGGTCAATAATCTCTACGCTGCCTTGCAGCCGGGAGGATACATCTGCCTCGGTCACACCGAGTCCATGAGCCGGATCACGAAACGGTTCAACCTTCGGCGCTTCGATGATGCTATCGTCTATCAGCGGCCAGAAGGGAATGCGTGATGGACGATCTCCTCCAGCATTTCGTCGTCGAAGCGCGTGAGTTGATCCAACAGGCCACGGAGGATCTTCTCGCGCTCGAGCGTGATCCTGATGTCGTGGCGCATATCGACGGCGCCTTCCGCGCCGTCCACACGCTCAAGGGTTCCGTGGGCCTGTTCGACTTCGCGCCGATGGGACTTGCGCTTCATGCAGCCGAGGATCTGCTGGGATCCATGAGGGCGGACCATGGAAATGTCGACAGCGAGGCCATCGACGGCCTCCTCGGCTGCATCAATCGGGCAGAGCGCTGGGTGGACGAAATCGAGCGCACGGGGCAGCTCCCTTCCGACGCAGCGGAGGAGGGATACCGGCTGGCGCGGGTTCTGCGCTCGCGGCTTGAGGGGAACGGGCACCGCGAGATCCCTGTCATCCCGGAGGCGGATCTCGGCTGGATTGAAGCGCTAGTCAGCCAACGGCCGGCTTCGGACGCAGCGCAGGTGCAGGATACCCCTCTGGTGGCCCTTCGCTATATACCCCGCGACGATTGCTTTTTTTCCGGTGATGACCCCGTTGCGCTCCTGCGTTCCATTCCGGATCTCCAGGCGGTCCGAATCCTGAACCGGAATCCATGGCCGCCGGCGGGGGAGATGGATCCTTTTTCCTGCAATCTTGTCATAGAAGCGTTGTCGAGTGCTGCGTACGATGCCGTAAAATCGGTCTTCCGCTTCGTGCCGGATCAGGTGACGATCCATGAAATTCCTCCTGGCTCGATGGCGCCTGCGCACGCGGCAGGATCGGACGGCGCAGTCGCGGAGCCCATGTCACCCGTCGTCGGAGCAGCCAGCTCGCGCATGCTTCGCATCGATGCGGCACGCATCGACCGGATGGCGGATCTCGTCGGCGAAATGGTCGTCGCGAAGAACGCCCTGGCGCATCTCGCCGGTCAGGCCAGCAATGGTTTGGACCATAAGGATCTCGCACGGGGGCTTCTGGCGAACCAGGCCACGATCGACCGCCTCGTGGCGGAGATGCACAGGGCTGTCATGGATATCCGCCTGATGCCCATGCGCGACATCTTCCGACGCTTCCCGCGTGCCGTGCGTGATATTGCCGGGCAGTCGGGCAAGGCCGTAGACTTCTCCATGGAAGGCGAAGATGTCGAGGCGGATAAATCCGTCGTGGAAGGATTGTTCGAGCCTCTGCTGCATGTTCTGCGCAATGCCATCGATCATGGGGCCGAACCGGAGGCCCTGCGTCTGGAAGCAGGGAAGTCCGCGAGGACCGTGATCGTCCTTCGGGCCCGCCGCGTTGGCGATCGGGTCGTGGTCGAGGTTCAGGACGATGGCCGCGGCATCGACCCGTCCAGGATCCGCCAGGTGGCGCGTGAGCGCGGTCTCGCCCCGGCGGACGGACTCGACCGCATGACCGACGCCGAGGCCATCGAGATGATCTTCGCGCCCGGATTCTCGACGGCCTCGGAGATTACCGATCTGTCTGGACGTGGCGTCGGCATGGACGTGGCGCGCTCGACAATCGAGGGGCTCGGCGGCGAGGCTCGCGTCCGGAGCACACCGGGGCGCGGCACGACGATCTCGCTCACCCTGCCATTGACGGTTGCGATGACGCGGGTAATGGCGGTTCGGGTCGGCGGCGAACTCTATGGAATCCCGCTCGATGGGATTGTCGAGACCGCGATCGTGCCCCCGAACAGGGTTCTTCCCGTCCGGGAGGCCGAGGCATTCGTTCTGCGCGATCGGACCGTGCCCCTGATCCGACTCGCAGATTTGCTGGAGACCCCCCGTGCCGTGGATCGGGGGGGCGGCACGAAGGTCGTGGTGATGACGATGGGCGACGAACTGGTGGGAATTGCCGTCGATGGCTTCGCCGAGAGAATGGATGTCCTGATGCGCCCCATGACCGGCATTCTCGCCGGCATGCCCGGTGTGGCGGGTACAACGTTGCTTGGTGACGGCAGCGTCCTCATGATCCTCGATGTGCCGGAGCTGATCGGATGAGCGTGCACCGCGATGGCGACGTCATTTTTCTGAAAGGGAACTGCCGCGTCGAGGACGCGGAGCCGCTGCTGAGCTTGCTCCAGGCCGGCCGGGGCTACATTGTGGATTTGACGGAAACCGAGCACCTCCACGCAGCCGTTCTTCAGGTTCTGATGGCCTTGCGTCCTACCCTCAGGGGGGCTGGGAACGATGCTTTCGTGCGATCTTGGCTTACTCCAGCCCTGATTGGGGCGAAATCGATCATCGCCGCGCCTGGAAATGGCTGACGGTTGTTATTATCTACGCATGCTCTAAAAGAAATGAAGTGTCTTCCCTTCCAGCTTGTTCCGGTCTTTTCAGGCGGCGAAAATTCCCTTGTGGAGTGACAGAGTGGCAATAACGGTTCTGATCGTCGACGACAGCAAGCTGGCGCGCATTGTCGCGGGGAAGGCGCTTGCCGCGTTGCAGCCGGAGTGGGAGCGGATCGAGGCCGGCAACGCCGCCGACGCTCTGGGCATTCTGCGCGAGAAAAAGGTCGACGTTGCCATGATCGACTTCAACATGCCGGAGAAAGACGGGCTCGAACTCGCGGCTGAGATCCGTTCTGGCCATCCGACCATGCCGATCGCGGTGATAACGGCCAACATCCAGGACGAGGTGATCGCCCGGGCGAGGGAGGTGAACGCTACCTTCGTCAGCAAGCCTCTTACCGAGGAAGGGCTGAGAGGTTTCATTTCCGGAGCTGCCCTGCGCCTGCGGACGAGCGGTGAGTGACCCTGATGGCCAGCACCATGACTCTGACCGATCTCGAACGGGATGCTCTGACCGAACTCGTCAATATCGGCGTCAGCCGGGCTGCATCCAATCTGCGTAAGATGATCGGGGAGGAGGTTCTCCTCTCCGTGCCGTCCGTCGAGATCATGGCTCCCCAGAATGCGGCCCGATTGATTGGCGAAAGAGAGACGGAAGATCTTGTCGCCATCCAGCAGCAGTTCGAGGGCGCGTTCTCCGGACGCGCCCTGCTGATCTTCCCCCAGGAGACCAGTCTGGATCTCGTCCACGCCATTCTTGGCGGGGATGTCCCGTCCGATCAGATCGCCGAGATGGAGCAGGAAGCTCTGGCCGAGACAGGCAACGTGATCCTCAACGGCTGCCTCGCCACGATGGCGAACATGCTGAAGCGCCCTCTCAGCATTTCGTTGCCGGAAGTGGTCAGAGGGGGAGGATCTCACCTGTTCAGGTTTCGGCAGGAGAGTTCTGACGATGGACTGGTGCTCTTCCTGTATATCAATTTTTCCGTACGAAACAAAGACATACGGGGGTATATTGCCATGTTGATGGATCTGCCCTCGCTGACGGCTCTGAAAGAACTGATTACAAGTTTCATCAATCGGGTGCTCGGAGACGAGACTTGATGCCATGAAGGCCCGTCGAAACACCTCAGCCGCGATTTCGCTGGCATGACTACTCGAACGCTCCCCTATGAAACCGTCGAGCAGACCGTCGCGGTGGCGGCGGATGAACTGCGCCGCGTGGCGGGACCGATTTTTTCGGCGCTGGAGCGGTCCGGCTTGCCGCTGGTCGCTACAAATCCGCGTCTGCGCGATAATCCCGTCGTGTTCGTGAATGAGGCTTTCTGTCGCTCGACAGGATTTTCCGTCGAGGAGGCGATCGGGCGCAATTGCCGGTTCCTTCAGCCGCCTGAGGTAGAAGAGGAGTCCGTCGAACAGATCCGGCAGGCGGTCAGACAGGGCCGCGCTGTCTCGACCGAGATTCTGAACCGGCGCAAGGATGGAATCTATTTCTGGAATCATCTCTTCATCACGCCGATAAACGATGAGAGCGGCAATCCGCTGTTCTTTCTTTCGACCCAGATCGATGTCACGCAGGCGCATCAGGTCGAGGAGATCCAGGCGGCGCTGAGGGCGAGCCAGAAGGAACTGGATCAGACCAACGAACGGCTCCGGCAGACGCTGACGGTGGCGGGAACCGGCGGCTCGTGGGATTGGGATATTCCCAACCGGCGGTTCACCGCTGACGCCCGGTTCTCGGACCTCCATGGTCTCGACCCGGTCGAGGCTGCGAAAGGTCTGCCGGCCGATGCCTTTTTCAGGGTCATTCATCCTGAAGACCGGGTGAGAATGCGTCTGGCGGTTGCAGGCATGCTCAACGGGGCCGAGATCTTCTCCAAGGAGTACCGGCTGCTTGCGTCCGACGGCTCTGTCCGGTGGGCTCATGCGCGCGGACGAAGTCATTTCGGCAGCGACGACCGGCCCTTGAGGTTCACCGGCGTCGTTCTCGATATCACCGAACAGAAGCATGTCGAAGAACGGCTGCGGATTGCGCAGAGCGCCGGCGGAATCGGAACCTTCGAATATGTCGATGCCTTTGCGACCGTCAGCGTCTCGGAGGAATTCTGCCGGCTGCTCGGACTGCATCCCACCAATATCCTTCCCGCCCGGACGATCAATGCGCTTGTGGTGCAGGGTGATCCCGCCATTGTCGAGCAGAGCGCGGGCGAGGGCACGACCTACGCGGAAGCTCGGATCGAACGTGCCGACAGCCAGGAATTGCGCTGGCTCGCTCGCAGGGGCGAGTTCATCCGCGACACCGAAACGGCGGGGCTGCGCTTCATCGGGGTGATCTACGACATCACGGCCGCGAAACGCTCCGAGGAGCGCCTGCGGGAACTCAATGAAAGATTGGAGAGCCGCGTCGAGGAGACGACCCGCGAGCGTGATCGACTCTGGAGCCTGTCGAGCGACTTGTTCAGCGTCTGCGATGCCGAAGGTTGTCTGAAGGCGGTCAACCCGGCCTGGATGGATCTCCTCGGCTATTGCGAGGATGAGGTGGTCGGCACCCGCTTCGAGAGCTGGATCCATCCGGAGGACCGAGCCGCCGGCCGGCATCTGCTACAGGAACTGCAGCGAGGCGAGCCGATCAGGGACTTCGACGTTCGCATTCATGCAAAGAACGGGGAATATCGCTGGATCAGCTGGACCTTCGCACCGGCGGAGGACGTGTTCTATAGCGTGGGCCGCGACGTCACCCAGCGCAAGCTGCTGGAAGAGCAGCTCCGTCAGAGCCAGAAGATGGAAGCCGTGGGCCAGCTCACCGGCGGCATCGCCCATGATTTCAACAACCTCCTGACGGGCATCGTCGGGTCGCTCGATCTTCTGCAGACGCGCATGGCGCAGGGCAGGCTCGATCATCTCGAACGCTACATCAAGGCGGCGACCACATCTGCCAACCGGGCTGCCGCTCTGACCCATCGTCTTCTGGCCTTTGCGCGGCGACAGCCGCTCGATCCGCGGCCCGTCGATGTCAACCGGCTCGTCATGTCCATGGAAGAGCTTCTTCGGAGAACGACTTCCGAAGCCATCGAGCTCAGGATTTCCACCTCCGATGCTTTGCCCTTGACGCTCTGCGACCCCAACCAGCTGGAGAGCGCAATTCTCAATCTCGCCATCAATGCTCGGGATGCCATGCCCGAGGGTGGCACACTCTTGATTGAGACGGGAGTGTCGCGTCTGGACGGAGCCTATGCGGCGGTCCAACAGGACGTTGCCCAAGGCCAATACGTCATCGTGTGTGTGTCGGATACCGGGACCGGCATGACGCCGGACGTGCTGGCGCAGGCTTTCGACCCGTTCTTCACGACCAAGCCGATCGGGGAGGGCACGGGCCTGGGTCTCTCAATGGTGTATGGCTTTGCCAAACAATCGGAGGGCCATGTCCAGATCGACAGCAAAATCGGCCAGGGCACAGCCGTCAGGATCTACCTTCCTGCCTATCAGGGCGACCTCGCGGAAACCGATGCCACACCGGGATTGAGAGAGGCGCACCGTGCGGAGGCGGGCGAGTCCGTTCTGGTGGTGGAGGACGAGCCGGTCGTCCGCTCGCTGATCCTCGAGGTATTGGCCGATCTCGGCTACAAGGCCCTCGAGGCGGTAGACGGCCCATCCGGCCTCAGGATTCTGGAATCGAAGCAGCGCATCGATCTCCTGGTCACCGATGTCGGCCTGCCGGGACTGAACGGGCGTCAGCTCGCGGACCACGCGCGCGTGGCGCGGCCCGACCTGAAGGTGCTCTTCATCACAGGATACGCCGAGCAGGCCGCAATGGCATCCGGTTTTCTCGGCTCGGGCATGGAGATGATCACAAAGCCCTTCGCGATCGAGGATCTCGCCGCCAGGATCCGGGAGATGATCCAGCGCGGCTAGAGCATTTTTCGGCGAAGTGGATCAGGTTCGCCGCTTAAAAATGCGGCCCAACAAAGAAGAGAGCTGATTCCACCTTGGTGGAAACAGCTCTAAGGTCACTTCCCTCTTACGGGAGCATGCGACCGGGACGCGCTCCCGTCGGCTCGCCATCGCGTACGATGGCTTCTCCGTTGACCCAGACATGAGTGATGCCCGAGGGCAGCAGGGTCGATTCGTCGAATGTCGCCCGGTCGCTCACGCCTTCCTCGAACAACACCAGATCGGCCGCCATGTCGGGCCGTACCAGGCCACGGTCATGCAAGGAGAAGCGCTGAGCGGCGATGGATGTCATGCGCCGGACGGCATCTTCGATGGAGAACCAGCCCCGGTCCCGGCTCAAGGGGCCGATCATGCGAGGGAAGGTGCCGTAGGCGCGCGGGTGAGGTTTCGTGCCTGGACGGGGCAGGCCGTCCGACCCGACCATATGCAGCCGGTGACAGCAGGCGGCGTGGAGATCATCCTCATCGAGCTGGAAGAGAATGACGCCGGTCTGTCCTTCGTCCTCCTCCACGAGGCGAATGAGGAGATCGAAGGGCTCCGTTCCCTCCTGCTCGGCGGCCTGGCGCATGTTGAGCCCCTCAAGCTGCTTGAGCGTCGGATTGTTGACGCCGGAAATCCGAACGTTGTCCCAGCCGATCAGGTGCAGCTTGCTCTGGCCGTGGAAGGCAGGGCCGCCGTTCTCCACCCATCGGCGCAGCACCGGGCCCGTTTCCGGATCGCGCAGCCGCTGCCTGAGCTTGTCGAGCCCCCCTTCAAGGGCTGCTGGCGGCAGCAGCTGCAGGAGATAGGTGCTCCCCGCCGGATAGGGATACATGTCGAAGCTGATGTCGATGCCCTCCCGCCGGGCAGCTTCCAGGGTTTCCAGGGCGCGCGGGATCTGCCCCCAGTTGGGCCGCCCCGCCGATTGAAGATGCGAGAGCAGGCCGGCCGCGCCGGATTGCCGGAGGATCTCGATGAACTCTTCGATGGATTGGACGAGCTGATCCTCATAGCTGCGGACATGCGCCGTCATCAGGCGTCCATGGGCCTTCACCACCTTCGCCAGCGCCACCATTTCGTCGAGACCGGCGAATGCGCTCGGTGGGTAGACCAGCCCGAGGGACAGCCCGATGGCGCCCTGGGCGAGTTGCCGGTCGAGAAGGGCTTCCATCGCGGCGGTTTCGTCGGGTGTCGCGGCACGTCGCTCATAGCCCATGACGGCGAGTCGCAGGGCTGCGTGGCCTACCAGCGAGACGACATTGATGGCAACGCCCTCATGAAGGCGTTCTCGGTAATCCGCGAAGTCGTCGAAGATCTCTTCGGGGGCCGTCTGGCCGAGCAATCCCGAAAAATGCTTGCGCAGATCCTCGCGGGATTGCCCGCGCACCGGATAGAGAGAGAAGCTGCAATTGCCGACGACGACGGTGGTTACGCCCTGCATCGCCTTTTCAGGCCGGTCCGGATCCCGGAGGCAGATCAAATCGTCATGGCAATGGGCATCGATGAAGCCCGGCGCGAGATAGCGGTCCCGCGCATCGACGACCGTTGCCGGCGTCTCCATGTCGAGATTCGCCCCGATGGCCGCGATCCGCCCATCGACAACGTGCACGTCGCCGCGGAACCAGGGAGCTCCGGTGCCGTCAATGATCCGGGCATTTCGGATCAGCCAATCTTGCTTCATCGTCTTCTCAGCCGCACAGGTCAGGAATGTCGATCCCGGGTCAGCTCCGGGGTTTGCCCATCGGGAACGGCATGTAGCCGACGAATCCCGTGATCTTCCAGCGTCCGTCGAGACGGGCGCAGAAATACAAGGTCTGCCAGCTCAGCACCTCGACGCCTCCATCCTTCCGGGCGATCGTGCCGTCGAACTTCTTGTGGCAGACGGCGGTATCCCCCCGCAGGTCGATATCGCGCATGTTGGTGGCGCGAAACAGGGCATCGCGGACGGGCTCGGCATATTCGACCTCCTGTGAGGCTTTCGCCTGCCGCAGCCATTCGTCGCGATAGGTTTCGAGGTTCGGGAAGTCGAGGCGCCAGCTGTCGGGTAGCTCCGATTTGTGCGCATGCAGGCCCAAAAATCCCTCCCGGCGAAAGTCGGAATCCACCATCGACCAATCGGCAGCCAGGAAAGCGTCGATGTCGCGCTCGACCAGCATGGTCCAGATCTCGCGGCGATCCGGATCGGTTTCGGAAAAGGGATTCTGGGTATGGGATATCACGGTGAAATTCTCCAGATATGGGGCGTACGATCGGGACGGACCTTTTCACGTCACCTTGCCGCGAGCGGCGACGGGAACCGTATCGAGCACGTCGTCGCCGCGCACCAAGGTCACCTCATCGAAGAGATTCGTGACCGGACAGACGTGGTTGGGAATGATGCGCACCAGCTCTCCGACCTCCGGTTTCCTGGCGGAGCGCGAGAGGTCGACGACGCCATGCTCCTCGCTCAGCGAAACGATTGTGGCATCCGGATACTCGACGATGTGGCCGAAGCCCTGAAGCCCGAGCGTGTCGCTGGTCAGCGATTTCGATCCGGCATCGAGCACCGCCCGGGTATCGGTCGGGCGTGAGACGACGGTTGCGAGGACCGTGAGGGCGCAGTCGTCGAAGCCGCCGACGCCTTCCTGAACCTGGAACCGGTCGAGATAGATATAGGTCCCCGGGCGATATTCCGTGGCCGCGCGGTTCTCGCCGCTCTGCCAGAGGTCCGGAGTGCCTCCGGTCGAAACGATCTCGGGCGCAAGGCCCGCCTCCGTCAGCAGAGCCTTCGCGCGGTCGAGCCAGGCATTGGCCTGAGCTGCCATCCCCTTGGCCGGATAGGTCATCAGGCCCGCAAAGCGCAGTCCCTCCGATTGAGCGATGCTCCGGGCGAGGTTGAGAGCCTGCTCCGGCGTCTGGACGCCCACGCGCCCGCCGCCCGTATCGCATTCGACGAGAACGGGCAGGGTGAGGCCCGACCTGGAAAATGTCCGGGAATAGCCGTCGATGGTGGTGGGGCTGTCCGCCGTGACCTTGATCGCGGCCCGCCGCGCGAGGGCCAGGAGGCGCTTGAGCTTGGGCGCGCCGAGGATGTTGTAGGGGAGGAGGATGTCCGTGATGCCGGCCTCCACCATGACCTCCGCCTCGCCGATCTTCTGGCAGGTGATGCCAATGGCGCCGAGTTCCAGTTGCCGCTTGGCGAATTGCGGGAGCTTGTGGGTCTTGATGTGGGGGCGCAGCTTCACACCATGCGCGTCGGCGTAATCCTGGGCGCGCCTGAGGTTGGCTTCGACACGGTCCAGGTCGATCAGTACGACGGGGGTATCCAGTTCATGTATCTTGGTCATGGAAGCTTGGGGTCCTTCAATCACCGAGCGGTAGTCTCGGATCATTGACGTTCACGGCCGCAAGGCTGTGCTTGATGCGGCGAAGCCCCTCGAGAACGGAGGGGCCGATGGCCTCGGCCGTGGTCATCGCGATCAGATCGACGATAACCATCATGGCATAGCGGGCGGAATTGGGCTTGTAGAGATTGCTGTCCTCCGGCACCGCAAAGGGCAGGAGGATCTCGGTCTCGCGGGCCAGTGCGGATCCCGGTGCGGTCACGGCAATTGTTTTGGCGCCATAGTGGCGCGCCGTCCTGACGGAATCGACGACCGAAGGGGAGTAGCCGGAGATCGAGAAGGCGATCACGAGGGTTTCGGGCGTTGCCACCGAGGCCGTCATTCTCTGCATCTGGCCGTCGCTGTGGGCGATCACCGACAGGCCGAGGCGGAACAAGCGGTTGTGCAGCTCCATCGACATGATCGAGGAATTGCCGCCCGAGCCGTAGGACAGCACCGAGCGCGCGGCGGCAATCTGGTCGGCGATCAGACCGATGGTCTCCATGTCGATGCTGGACCGCACATTCTCGATCGCCGTCATGGCGCCGCCACACACGGAGGCAAGGACCCGCTCCTCGCGTTCTTCGCGCTGGAGAGGCGAGGGGTTGAGATAATTGCCGCCGACCGCCAGAGCCTGCGCGAGATGATACTTGAAATCCCGGATGCCTTCGCAGCCGATCGCCCGGGCAAACCGCGTCACGGTGGGTTCGCTCACCCCGGCGCGGGCCGCGATGTCGGCAATCGGGGCCTTGGACACATAGGCGAGGTCGCTGAGGACCAGAGACGCGAGCCTGCGCTCTGCCTTGGAGCCGTCGGCGGCCCATCTGCGAACCCGTGTGATGATGTCCTGCGACGCCTTCACATTCGCGCTCCGGGAAGGCGCAGGCCGGTGGCGGCATCGAAGAGATGGACCTTGTCCGGCTCGACGGACAGCTGAAGCGTCTCGCCCGGCTCGACGGAAATCCGCTCCCGGAACACGGCGCGGACTTCCGACGCGCCCACGCGACCATAGATGTAGCTTTCCGCCCCGGTGGGCTCGATCACGTCCACAACGAGCCGGATGGAGCCCGCGGGATCGAGCCTGTAATGCTCAGGCCTAATTCCGAGGGTCACGTTGGCGCCATCCGGCGCGGAGGTTCCCGAAACCTGCACGATCCCGCCCTCCGGGAGGCGAACGGCCGTTTCCTGGCCGGATTTCGAGATCGTCCCGTCGAGGAAGCTCATGGCCGGAGAGCCGAGAAAGCCCGCCACGAAGAGGTTGGCCGGATCGTCGTAGAGTTCGAGGGGCGTGCCGACCTGCTCGATGCGGCCGCCATTCATGACGACGATCCGGTCGGCCATCGTCATGGCTTCGATCTGATCGTGCGTGACGTACACCACGGTGCTCTCGAACCTGTGGTGCAGGGCCTTGATCTCGGTGCGCATCTGCACCCGCAGCTTGGCGTCGAGGTTGGAGAGCGGTTCGTCGAAGAGGAAAAGGTCGGGGTTACGGACGATCGAGCGTCCCATCGCCACGCGCTGGCGCTGGCCGCCGGAGAGCTGGCCGGGGCGCCGCTCGAGATAGGCGCCGAGATTCAGGATCGACGCCGCGCGCGTCAGCTTCTCGGCCGTTTCCTCCTCATTCTCGCGGCGGATACGGGGACCGAAGGTGATGTTGTCCTTCACCGTCATGTGCGGAAAGAGCGCGTAGGATTGGAACACCATCGAGATGTTGCGCTTCTGCGGGGGCACCTCGTTGGCGCGGCGGCCGCCGATGCGGATCTCGCCGTCGGACACCGTTTCCAGGCCGGCGATCATGCGCAGCAGGGTGGACTTGCCGCATCCCGAGGGGCCGACGAGGACCACGAACTCGCCGTCTTCGACCGCCAGATCGATGCCGTGAAGGATTTCGAGGGCTCCGTAGCGCTTCTTGACATTGTCGAGGTGGAGATCGGCCATGGGAGACTCCTCTCACCGGATCGCATCGATGAAGGGCAGATTGCCGGCCATGAGGCCGCCATCCACCGGAAGGGCGACGCCTGTGATCCCGGCCGACAGGGGCGAGGCGAGAAAGACCGCCGCATTCGCCACGTCGGTGGGAGTGACCATGTGGCCGAGGGGATACAGGCGCGAGACCTTGTCGAGAATCCGAGGATCCTTCTCGATGCGGTGATCCCACGCGTGGGTGCGCACGGAGCCCGGACAGATCGCATTCGCGCGGATGCCGTGAGACCCGCATTCCGTCGCGATGGCCCGGGCATAGGCCACAAGCCCCGCCTTGGCGGCCGCATAGGCCGGGTTGCCGAAATGGGCGAGGGCGTTCACGGATGAAATGAAGACGAACACGCCCGAGCCTCTCGCCTTCATGGGCTGCAGGAAGGGCGTGGTGAAATTGCGGGCTCCGTTGAGGTTCACGTCGAGCTCGAAATTCCAAGCCCGGTCATCGACCTGGTCGAGGGTCTCCGCGCGGGTATAGCCTGCATTGCTGACCACGATGTCGGGCAGCCCGACATCCGCCTGGATGCGCTCGGACGCTCTTTTGCACTCGTCCGGATTGCCGAGGTCGAACACTTCATTGTGGTCCGCATCCAGCGCTTCGAGCGCCTCCGCCGAGACATCGCAGGCGATGACACGGGCGCCAGCGTCCTGGAACTGCCGCACCATGGTGACGCCGATCCCGCCTCCTGCGCCTGTGATGACGGCCAAGCGGCCTTCCAAGCTGCGTGTCAACGGCTTGCTCCGAACTGCATCGTCTCTTCGATTTCAATAAGGCTGGTATGATTTATGAAAATTAGCAACATAAAAGCCAGGAATACCCGCAGAAATCCCCTTGCGTAAGTAATTTTCTTTCACAACAATGCCTTTTGCCGGGCTGCTTTTCTAAGGTGTGCGGCCCTAGCAGAGGGAACATGCACGTGAAAACACTCCACAAGAACACCTTCTTCAGCCTCGGACGATTGATGCTTGCGGGCGTCGGCGCCATGGCCCTTTCGGCGGGCGCCCAGGCAGGCACCGTCCGGGTCACCGTGGCGGAATATTCGGCCAAGACCGGGCCTTACTTCGAGAAGGTGGCCAAGGACTTCGAGGCGGCCAATCCGGGCATCAAGATCCAGTTCGAAGTGGTGCCGTGGGACAACCTGCTCCAGAAGCTGACGACCGATATCTCGGCCAACGCGAACGCGGACCTGTCGATCATCGGCACGCGTTGGCTCGTGGACTTCGTCGAGCAGGGAATCGCGGAACCGCTCGACAGCTACATGACCCCCGAGATCAAGGGACGCTTCATCGAGACATTCCTGACTCCCTCGGTGATGAACGGCAAGACATATGGCCTGCCGATCGCCGCGTCGGCGCGCGCCATGTATTACAACAAGGATCTGTTCGCGAAGGCAGGCCTGTCGGAGCCGCCCAAGACATGGGCGGAACTGGAGGCGGATGCCAAGAAGATCACTGCGCTGGGGAACGGCGTTTACGGCTTCGGCCTTCAGGGCAAGGAGGTCGAGACCGACGTCTACTTCTACTACGGCATGTGGTCCTTCGGCGGCGACATCGTTAAGGACGGCAAGTCGGGTCTCGACTCCAAGGCCGCGATCGACGCTGCCTCCCTCTACAAGCGCCTCATCGACGAAGGCGCGACACAGCCGGGCGTGACGTCCTATGCTCGCGAGGACGTGCAGAACCTGTTCAAGCAGGGTAAGATCGGCATGATGATGACGGCGCCGTTTCTCGCCAATCAGATCCGCGCGGAAGCGCCGGACCTGAAATACGGCGTGGCCCCGATTCCGAAAGGGCCGGGCGGTGACCAGGGCACCTACGGTGTGACCGATTCCGTCATCATGTTCCAGAACTCGAAGAACAAGGACGAGGCCTTCAAGTTCCTCGACTTCCTGTTCCAGCCGCAGCAGCGCATCAAGTTCACGGTCGATGAAGGGTTCCTGCCGGTGACGAAGGCCGAGGCGGAGGACAAATACTTCGTCGAGAATGCCGATCTCAAGGTGTTCACGAGCCTTCTGCCGACCGCGCGTTTTGCGCCGGTCATCGCGGGCTGGGAGGAGATCGCCGACACCACGACATCGGCGCTGCAGCGGATCTATCTCGGCAACGGCCAGATCGAGCCGACGCTGAAGGAGGCCGCATCCAAGGCGAACTCGGTCCTGAAGAAGTAGTCTCGTCAGGGGCGGGCCCTCGGCTCGCCCCTTCACTTCTGCTTGCTCAGCCAACGGAACGTCTATGACCTCGAAACGGGTGGTTGCGCCCTACGTTCTCATTCTCCCCAGTTTCGTGCTGGCGGCCATGATCGTCATCTGGCCTATCAACGAGCTGGCGCAGATCGCGAGCCACAGCGTGAACCGCTTCGGCCAGCTGCGCGACTTCGTCGGCATGGCGAATTTCGGCGCGCTGCTCGACGATCCCAACTTCATCGCCTCGCTCTGGCGGACGGGAATCTGGACCCTGGGCGTGGTCGGCGGCGCGATCGTCTGCTCCGTGCCCGTCGCCCTGGTCCTGAACGAGGATTTCTACGGACGCGACCTCGCACGCGTGATCGTCATGCTGCCGTGGGCCGTCTCGCTCACCATGACCGCGATCGTCTGGCGCTGGGCGCTGTCGGGAGAAAGCGGCATGCTGAACTCGGCCCTCATGGAACTCGGCCTCATCGATCAGAATATCCAATGGCTTGCGGAGGCGAGCACCGCCTTCCCGATGCAGATCCTCATCGGAATCCTCGTCACCATTCCGTTCACGGTCACGATCCTCCTCGGCGGCCTCGCGTCCATTCCGGACGATCTTTATGAAGCGGCGGCCCTGGAGGGCGCAGGGTCGTGGGAGCAGTTCAGGCACATCACGCTGCCGCTCATCGCTCCGTTCCTGAACATCGCGCTCGTGCTGAACACGATCTATGTCTTCAATTCCTTCCCGATCATCTGGGCGATGACCCAGGGCGGGCCGGCGAACTCCACCGACATTCTGGTCACCTATCTCTACAAGGTCGGCTTCAGGCTCGGAAAACTTGGCGAGGCCTCCGCCGTCTCCCTGGTGATGTTCGGCATCCTTCTGGTCTTCACCCTGATCTATGTGCGGCTCACCATGTCCAGGAGGGCGGGGGCATGAACTGGGTCAAGCTCCGCCGCTCGCTTCTGTGCTGGCTCGTCCTTTCCCCCATCGTGGTCACGACGATCTTTCCTTTCGCCGTCATGCTGATCACGGCTCTCAAGCCGAATACGGAGGTGCTGACGCCGGCCTGGTGGCCATCCCGGATCGCCTGGGAAAACTTCCAGACCATGTGGGTTGCGACGAATTTCGGAAATGCGCTGAGGAACTCGCTCTATGTCTCCGTTCTGGCGACCCTGGGCTCGCTGATCGTGTCCATCCCGGCAGCCTACGCCATGACGCGGTTCGACTTCCGGGGGCGTGAGTTCTACCGTCAGTTCTTGCTGGTCACCCAGATGCTGTCGCCCATTGTGCTCGTGGTGGGCCTGTTTCGCCTGATGGTCGCGCTCGGGCTGATCGACAGCATCAACGCCGTGACGGTGGTCTATGCAGCCTTCAACATCGCGTTTTCCGTATGGATGCTGCAGAGCTATTTCGCCACGATCCCCCTGGACCTGGAGGAGGCGGCCTGGATGGAGGGAGCAGGGCGGACGAAGGCCCTCGTAAAGGTCTTTCTTCCCCTTGCGGTGCCTGCGGTGGTCGTGACCGCGATCTTCACCTTCATCAATGCGTGGAACGAGTTCGTCATCGCCCTCACGCTGCTGCGCTCGCAGGACAGTTATACGCTCCCCATCCAGATCTTCTCGCTCGTGTCGGGCCGCTATACGGTGGAGTGGCATCACGTGATGGCCGCCACGTTCGCGGCGACGATTCCCGTCGCCATCGCGTTCGCGTGGCTCCAGCGCTATCTGGTGCGCGGCCTCGCGCTCGGCGCGGTGAAGTAGGCCTCGAAAGACAACAGAAGGATGACATGATGACGAAGCAGACTTTCGGATCCTCCCATGTGCCCCTTTCCCCGGCGGTCCGGGCCGGTGACTTCATCTTCATTTCAGGGCAGACCCCGGTCGGCCCGAACGGGGAGAACGTCGGCGGCACCATCGAGGTGCAGACCCGCCAGGTTCTCGAGAACGTCAAGGCGGCCCTGGCGCTCGCCGGCGCCGAGATGTCGGATGTGGTCAAGACGACCGTGTGGCTCGAGGATGCGCGGGACTTCGGCGGTTTCAACAAGGTTTATGCCACCTATTTTCCTTCAAACCCACCAGCCCGCACCACGGCCGAGGGTCGCCTGATGGTGGATATCAAGATCGAGATCGAGGCCATCGCCTACAAGCCCCTGAACGCGGGCCGGTGATCGGGTGAATTCACCGCCCTGATCCGCCTCGTTTACCTTGTGTCTTAAGCCTTTGGCGACCTCGCTCCTCTATCCGGAGGCGGGTCGAAGAATTCCCATTCAAGGAACAGGACAATGGCTCTGACGGGGCGTTTCAACCTCCGGAAATCGTTTTCCGGACGGATCATCTTGCAGGTCGAAGAGGAGGTGAAGAGCGTCTGGAGCCTCTTCTCGCGACAACCCAAATTCCGCAAGCGCTGGCGTGATGCGAAGGCGATGGACCTCCCGGCGGCCGAGCTGCGCGCCCTCATGGACTTGCGCAACCGTCCCAGGTACGTCGTCCAGGCCTTCGAGCCGACGCAGGTCCTGCGGCCCGGACAGCGTGCCGAGGAACCGAAGCTCCCCAGCCCGACGCTGGCCGGCGACGTGCGCTCCGTCGCCACGCATTGACGGACGAGGCTGTCTCTCGCGGGCAGCCTCGGTCTACCGGCCTCTCAAGCCTGCTGTCCGTCTCTTGAAGGCGGGTCCATCAACTCCCAGTTCGCAAACAGGTCGATGGTGGCGTGACCCGGCATATCCGTGCTGAGGTAGAGCAGGATTTCCACCCAGGGGCGGCCATAGGCACGAGGCGTGACCTTCGTCACCTGGCCAAAAAACCCGGTGAGCGGACAGCGGACGAACTCGCCGATTTCGGGCCAGCGGCTTTGCTCGTACGCCAATTGCTCTTCTGTTTCCTGAAGCTCCATCCGGAGCCGGTCAATCTTGGCCTGAAGCTCGGTGATGCGCCTCGTGCAATGGCTTTCCTGAAGCTCATGCAACTTCGGGCCGAGCGCCAATCCCTCACCGTATGCGGCGGGCGGTAGCGAAATCAGACTCATCACACGTCCTTTCTCGACGATTGATGGGACGATAAGGACCGCTGCGAGAGTAACATCTCCACGGATCATGGAAAATGTGGTGCGAGGGTGATGCGACAGCAAGACATCCAAAAGGATGAAGGGAACACAGGCTTGCCGAGGCCGGTTGATAGGCATGGCAAAGCTTGCGGTTGCACCTTCGGAAGGCAGATGGCGCGCCCGGTACCGGGTGCTGCTTTTACATCCTTTGATCCTGGCGGTTATGCTCGGAGTGTCAGGCGCAGGATTCGCTCAAGCCGTTAAGCCTCCCTTGCCGCCGCCGAGGCCGGACCGTCCGGCGGCTCCAGCCGGCGCGTCGGAAAACCCGACCGACGCAGAAGCGAGCAAGCGGAGCGCCACCCCCTCGAACGATGTGGAAGCTGCCTGCCTCGAGAGGATCGGCAAGCTCGGGCTGCGGTTCGAGAAGCGCCCTCCCGTGCAGGAGGGGGCCTGCACGATCGGTAATCCTGTTTCGGTGTCGAGCCTGGCGAACGGGGTGGAGCTTTCTCCGCCGTCGGTGATGGAGTGCCGTTACGCGGAAAACCTGGCGCGCTGGGTCGGCGACATCGTTGCGCCTCGAGCGAGCGAGCATCTCCAGAGTGCCCCGGTCAGGCTTCTGGTCGGCACATCCTATCAGTGCCGTGACCAGCGTTCCGGGAGCAAGCTCAGCGAACATGCCTTCGGGAATGGCGTCGACGTGATGGGCTTCGCGTTCGACAAGCACCCGCCCCTGACGATCAAAACCCAGATCGAGGGCTCGCCGGAGGACGCGTTCCAGTCGGCCATCCGCAAAGAGGCCTGCAGGATCTTCACGACCGTATTGGGACCGGGAGCAGACGCCGACCATGGCGACCACCTGCATCTCGATATGCGGGCGCGCAAAGGCGATTATCGCATTTGCCAGTGACGCCGAGGAACGGCGGGAGGGGGTTCGTGTTTGACATGGCACCGCCGGATCCCATGGCGGAGGTGGAGTTGAAAATGAGAGCCCTCGTGTGTTTTGCGTTCGGTCTTCTGTGCATGACGGGAAGCCTTTCGGCCACCCCACAATCCTTGACCATGGAGGCGGTGAATGATGCCTCCGATCTCTCCGTCAAACCGGGAAAGGATGTCAGTCCGGTTCTGATCAAGGCACAGGTGCTCCTCGACCGGGCTCGGTTTTCTCCCGGCGTGATCGACGGGCGTGGCGGCGAGAACATGCAGAACGCCATCAGGGCTTTCGAGAAGGCGCGGGATCTTAAAGTCGACGGCGCGCTCGATGACGAACTCTGGACGAAGCTGAACGAGATATCCGGCGACCCCGTCCTCATCTCCTACACGATCACGGACAAAGACGTGAAAGGCCCATTCGCGAAGATCCCTGACAAGATGGAGGACCAGGCGAAGCTCGAGAGACTATCCTATTCCAGCCCGGAGGAGCTTCTGGCTGAGAAATTCCACATGGATGCCGATCTTCTGAAGGAACTCAATCCGGGCAAGCGGTTCGACGAGGCGGGCGCCTCCATCGTCGTGGCCAATGTCTCGCCATCGCCCGAGACGCAGGAGAAGGCGGAGATCGAAAAGATCGAGGTGAGCAAAAGCGAACACGTTCTGCGGGTGCTCGGGAAGGACGGGGCGGTGATTGCCGTTTATCCGGCCTCCATCGGGAGCGACGAGAAGCCCGCGCCAACGGGCACGTACAGGGTGAAGGCAATCGCGCCCAACCCCGTCTACACCTATAATCCAGACTATGCCTTCAAGGGCGTGAAAGCCCATAAAAAGTTCGAGATCAAGCCGGGACCCAACAATCCCGTGGGTTCGACCTGGATCGACCTCTCTATCGAATCATTCGGCATTCACGGCACGCCGGAGCCCGAGAAAGTCGGAAAGGTCTATTCCAATGGCTGTGTCAGGCTGACCAACTGGGACGTGGAGGAACTGGCCGGAATGGTCAGGAAGGGGACGCCGGTCGTCTTCCTCGATTGAGAGCGCGGCGGGGAGCCTTCAATCGTCGTTGGCGGAGTTCAGCTGGTCCGGCCGTAAACCCTCATCGATCTCGGTGTCGTGCATTTTGACGAGCCATTCAAGCTGTTCCTGCACGAAGCTGGGGTCGCTGTGAAAGCGCATGGCGCAGGCTACGAGGAAAATCGCAATCTCAGGCAGATCGTCATCGCCCATGTCCGGCAGGACCAGCTCCAGCTCCGTCATGTTGCCGGCCGTCACGATGGCCGCCTCATTGGGAGGAATGACGTTTCCGCTGCTGTCGGGAGGAAGGGCCATGAACATATCCTTCGGTTCGGTTTCGGCTTTCAGGCAGTTCTAAGGCGCACACCCTGAACGTAAAGGCTCGAGATGAATCTGGCGTCCGGTCATAAGAAAGGCCCACCGCCGGGAAGGCGGTGGGCCGTCATCAGAGCGGCTTCGCTTACGGATAGGTGCAGACGTAGCGCATGCCGTTGGTCGACAGGAATGTGCCCGTCGCGGGGTCATACGAGCGATATTTGCGTGCGCAATAAGCGGCGAGCTGCGGGTCCACCGTGCCGGGAGGCGGGGGCGGGGCCGCCTGAGCCTGGCTGCCGGCGATCGCGCTTCCGATCAATGCGCCAGCGGCCAGCCCCACGGCGCCTGCCGCCAGAGCGGAGCCGCCGTGGCCATGGTGATGGCGGTAGTAGCGGGGAGCGGGGCGGTAGCCATGCCGGTGACGGAACTGAGCATAGCTCTCATTGGGATAGGTCTGCTGAACCTGCGGGAGAGCCCTCTCGTGGAGCGGCTGGGCCTGAACAGGAAGGCTGGAGCCGAGGAGGGTGACTCCTAGCATGCCTGCGGCTCCAAGGATTGCAGCGAATCTACGCATTCGGGACTCCTGGTCTTGCGATTTTGCGGCATCAAAGGGGACAGTTGGGCCACAAGGTTACACAGCTGCTGCCCCGCTTGCAAATCTTATGCTGCTGTTTGTCATGAAATGCTGTCCACTTTGTTAAATTGCAGCAATGTCGGTCCTGGACGTACGGCGGCAATATTTTATGAAACAATGTATCAATAATTGGCTCGATACCTCAGCCTGTTGGGGCAACTCCTCCGAGAATTGATCTCCATCTCTCGTTCCCCGTGCAAAATTTCCCTTTGCCGCCCTGGATTTTTGCCAAGAAATCGGTCAAAAAAGTGTATGTTCTAACATAATTCCTCAGGTGGGCTGCCATGCATTACGTCATGCTGGGAATGCTGGCCATGTTGCTGGGACAGGTTTGTGCGGCCCAGGCTGCAGAGCCTTTGCCTCTACCGAAGGGACCAATCCTTCTGAGCGTTTCCGGCAAGATCGAACGGACCAATGTCGGGAATGAGGCTCAGTTCGACCGGGACATGCTGGAAGCCCTAGGCCAAGCCTCGATTACGACCGCGTCCATTCTGTCGAAGAAGAAGCAGCTTTTCGAAGGCGTTTTCCTGCGGGCCATCCTGGAGCGGGTAGGCGCCAGCGGAACATCCATGTCGGCCTCAGCTCTGAACAGCTACAAGATCGATATTCCTCTCGAGGACCTGAAATACGATCCAATCGTAGCGATGCGTGTCGATGGCCAGGTCTTGAAGCTGCGCGACAAAGGGCCGCTCTGGATAGTCTATCCGCGCGATGCATACGGCGCTCTGCAGACGCAGGCATATGACTCCCGCTGGATCTGGCAGCTGAACAAACTGCGTGTCGATTGATCATGAAACGCAGTCTCGGCAACCACAAAGCAGGATTGGTGACGCTTCTGGCGATGGTGGTTCTCGCCCTTTGTCTGAGCTTCGCTGTCGTGCGCTTGTTCGGGATCGATCGTGATCTTCGCACCGAAGACACCCACACCAACCTGTGGATGATTTCCCAGGCGGAGTTCGAGGCCGCGCTCATGGCGGAAAGTCTGGCCCGTTACGCTGGGGGAGAGGTTTTCTCCGACAGCGAGGAGGGGCCGGAGTTTCGGCTGGCGATCCTGATCAGCCGGATGAACGTGTTGCTCGACGATTCTCAGGCCGAGGTCATCGGTAGGATCGGCCAGCTTGGAGATCTGAAGGCTGCTTATCTCCTGCTCACTCTCGCAGAGCCCCTGGTCGGGCAGAAGATGAGCGTTGAGGAGGCCCTTCGGCTGCGAACTCAGGTGCACGAGCTCAGCTATACTCTGCGGGAGATCGCCAACAAGGTCGTGATCCTCAACCGAGCGGAATCGGCGTCCAAGCGAGCCATGTATCTCCAGGTCGTGCTGGAGAGTTTCGCCATTCTCTCGGGCCTCATTCTGAGCGCGGCCTTTCTCCTGATCAAACTGTTCCGAGGGGTTCAGGAGGCCAGCCAGGCCAGGCAGCTGTTGCGTCAGGAGCAGGAGCTTTCGGACCTCGTCATCAACAACGTAAGCAACCAGGGCATCGTCATGTTCGACGAGAAACTGGAGTGCCTGCTTTGGAACCCCGGCATGGAGAGCCTGCTCAGTGTCAGGCCCGATGAGGCCATCGGCCGTCAGATGCAGGTTCTCGATCCCCTGTTCTCGAAACCGGACATCATCGACTCTCTCCGCCAAGCCATCGACGGAACGAGCGCGATCTTCGAGGACGAGACGGCTGGAGAGCCGGGGCAGGAGCGGTGCCTGGAAATCAACTGCTTTCCCGTGTCGATGGCGGAACGCAGGCTGGGCATCGCCTTCGTTCGAGATGTGACCGAGCAATGGCTGGCCCGCAAACAGGCCGAACGCCAGAATTTCGATCTCGAGATCAAAGTTCTCCAGCGTACCGCCGCTCTCAGGCAGGCCGAGCGGCGCCTGATCGCGGCCATCGAGTCGGCGGCTGAAGGCTTTGCGGCGTTCGATTGGACCGGCCGGCTCCTTTTTGCGAATGAGCAGATCTGGGCCTCGGCCCCGGTGGCTCTCTGGTGCCGGGAGGAGATGAACCTTCCGGTATTCCTGCGCTGCTTTTCGATGTGCGAAGGGGCCGATGAGCGACTCCTGGTCGTGCAGCCTCCCTTCGAGGAGATCGAGGTCGACATCCTGATCAAGAAGGACGTGTGGGCCCATCTCTCCGTCACGAAGGCGGACGGCGCCACGATCTTCGTGCAGCTCACCGATATTTCGGCTTACAAGCAGGTGGCGGCGGCGCTTCAATCCGCGCTTGAGCGGGAGCGCGAGACGACGAATGCTTACCGCAATTTCGTCTCCATGGTGTCTCATCAGTTCAGGACCCCGCTGGCGATCCTCGATTCGAGCGCGCAACGCATTCTCAGGCGTGGAGCGAGTCTGACGGAAGATGAGCTTTACAGCCGCATTCAGAAGATCCGTAACGCCGGGAGCCGCCTGACGCGCCTCGTCGAGAGCGTTCTGAACGCAGCGAAACTGGACGAGGGCCGGATTGAACTGAACCCGGAGCCCTGCGATCTCGTCAGCCTCGTCATGGATATCGGAGAGCGCCAGAGCGAGCTGAACTCCCATTCCACGATCCGCTTCCAGGTGCCCGAGCAGCCTGTCCAAGTCTATTGCGATACCATGCTGATCGAGCAGGTCGTCATCAATCTCCTGTCGAATGCAGTCAAATATTCGGGGGAGCAGCCGGTCGTGGAGATCACGATTTGGACCGAAGGAGCGCGGGCCTTCTGCTCCGTTCGGGACTGGGGGATTGGCATCCCCCCCGACGAGATGCCCAAAATCTTCGACCGCTTCTATCGTGCAAGAACCGCGTCCGGAATTGCAGGGACCGGTATTGGGCTGAATTTCGCCCAGAGAATCATGCACTTACACGGAGGAGAGATCCAGGTGAAAAGTAACGAAGCTGAGGGATCCCTATTCACATTCGACTTGCCGCTGTCGAATGTCGATCAGACGCAGCAGGCTGCATAAGTGAACGAGATCATGGACAAGCAAAAAACGATCTTTTGCGTTGAGGACGAGGATGACTTGAGGGCCGACCTGGCTGAAGAATTGGAAGCCGCCGGTTACAGGGTGCTTCAGGCCTCGAACGGCCTCGAGGCGCTCAGGCTTCTCGAGGCCGAAAGACCCGATCTCGTTCTCTGCGACATCACCATGCCCGGCCTGGGGGGCTACGACGTGCTCAAGGCGGTCCGTGATCAGGGCGACAAAGCGGATGTTCCCTTCATCTTTCTCACGGCTCTGGCGGAGCGGAACGACGTCCTTGTGGGAAAGCAGGCCGGCGTCGACGACTATCTGGTCAAGCCGATCGACTACGAGATCCTTCTCGCCACCATCGCGGCGCGCCTCAACCAGGTGGCGCGTGTGCGGTCGAGCGCCGTCAGCCGCGCCGAGGAGGCCTGGCAGGAAATCCTCAAGTCGTCCCGGGGGCGTACCGTCGAGGCGCTCTACAAGGCCACCTTCGCGTTCGACCGCTTTCTCGTGGGGGTTCTCATCGTCGAGGAGAACGGTGCCGTCAGGCTGATGAACAAGGAGGCTGAGCGCATCGTCGGGGAGAAGGACGGACTGAGCATTGCGGGGGGCGTACTGAAAGGCGCCGCGACGAAGCAGAATTCCAGGCTGCACCAGGCTATCGAGAGGGCCTTCGAGGAGGAATCCCTCGACGAGATCGTGTCCTTCCCGCGCATCTCGGGAGGGCGGCCCTACCTGGTGCTCGTGCCGGGACAGCGTTTTTCGCCGAACGAGCGACCCGACGCGGTCGTGCTGCTGGCGATCGATACGGAGCAGCGCACGAGGGTCTCCGGGGAGACGTTGGTGCAACTCTACAATCTGACACCTTCGGAGACGCGCGTCGCGATGATGCTCATCGACGGAAAGCGACTCGATCAGATTGCCGAGGAACTCGACGTGGCTCAGACGACTGTCGTCTTTCACCTGAAGAACCTGTTCAGGAAGACGGAGACCAACCGGCAGGCCGATCTGGTGCGGGTGCTGCTCTCGGTCCCCCTGCGGACGGCCGGGGATTGAGGGAGGTGGGCAGGCCCGTTAACAATCTGCTTACCATTTTTCTTGAAACAATGTTCGGTCGGGGCTTTGCCACAATCCGTTCAGCTTCCAGTGAGGTTTCGGGCCGTACAGTCGCTGCCAAGAAAGGAAGAGCGGACATCTTCCTCTTGCTTGCAGGTGACGATCCATGAAGGTCTTCAATTGTTTCTCCGGCACGGCCGCCGCCCTGATGCTGATGGCCGGTTTGGCTTCCGTCCAGCCGGCCGCGGCGCGGGATCGGATGTCTCCCGGCGCGGCTGCCGCCGTCGGTGTTCTGGGTGGCCTCGCGGTCGGCACCATCGTCGGTGCCACGGTTGCCCAGCAACCCGCCTATGCCGCCCCCGCTCCGGCCTACGTGGCTCCTCCGCCACCCCCGCCCCGCGTCTATGTGCAGGAACCGGCTCCGGTCGTGTATCATCACCGCCCGCGCCGCGTTTATGTCGAACGCTGCACGACCGAGCGATTTCGCGAGTGGGTCCCGGGCTGGGGCTGGGAATACCGCACCCGTCAAGTGTGCGACTGATCGAATTCTCCCCAATCGAGCAAGGCCCGTTGCCAAACGGGCCTTTTCTTTATGCGTTCTCGAAACCGCGACTCCATTGCTGCGTTGTTCGACGGAACCACAACGCGTGTCCCGTCATGAGCAAAACACCGCACGATCAAGCCGCATCTGATCAGCCGAAGCTCAATCCTGGTGATCAGGCCGAGCCGGATACGCCGGGCGCGGGCGAGAATATCTGCCCCGAGTGCAAGGGGAGTGGCCGCATCGGCACGACCGCCTGTCCGATCTGCGGCGGCACGGGCAAGGTCATCGAAGGTATCGGCGGAGCTTAGGACTTATCGGGCTTCGCCATCCACCGCACCAGCGGCATCAGCGGAACGATCCAGATCAGGCCGAGCACGATGTAGGCGAGGGTCTGGACGAGCTTAGGTGCTTCCGTGATCCGGCCTTCTGCGACCGCCATGGCGAACAGAGCATAGGTGATGATGAAGATCAGCATCGCCACCGTTCCGATCAGCTTGCGCAGTCTCATGCCCATGGTCGAACCCTTCCGGAACACCGCTTGGGGGCGGTGCGTCACTGTCATTGATTGCCTCACGGCTCCCCAGCCTCTATGTGACAGGCCATACCCTGGGTTCAAGTTTTAATTACCGATGAGAACGAGCATGGCTGTCGCAGCCTCTCCCGAGGGCGTGCCGCTGGCGCGCTTGCCCGAATCCCAGTCCCCCCAAGTGCGGTCCCGGACCCTTGTGAGAACCTGGATCTATATTCTTGCGGCTCTGGTCGTGCTGATGGTTGCCGTGGGCGGCGCCACGCGCCTGACGGGTTCGGGCCTGTCGATCACGGAATGGAAACCCGTCACCGGCGCAATTCCACCCTTGACGGAGCAGGCCTGGCAGGCGGAGTTCGAGAAATACCAGCAGATTTCGCAATATGAGCTCGTGAACAAGGGCATGACCCTGTCCGAGTTCAAGTTCATCTATGGCTGGGAATGGGGCCACCGGCAGCTCGGCCGGCTCATCGGCCTCGTGTTCTTCCTGCCATTGGTGTGGTTCTGGTTCCGGGGAACGATCAAGGGCCGGCTGGCCCTGACGCTTCTGGGTATCGGAGCCCTGGGAGGGCTCCAGGGGGCCATCGGATGGATCATGGTGGCGTCTGGCCTCGAGCCTGGCATGACGGCTGTCGCGCCGATCAAGCTCGCGCTCCATCTCACAGTCGCCAGCGTCATTCTGGCCTGCCTGGTCTGGGTGGCGGCAGGCCTGAAGGACCGCAGCCTTTCTCCCCCTGAGCAGGGAGCAGGGCTCGCGCCTCGCATTCTCGCCGGGCTGGTCCTGGTGCAGATTGCCCTTGGAGGGCTCGTGGCGGGCTCCAAGGCAGGGTATACCTACAACACTTGGCCGCTCATGGATGGAGCCCTGTTTCCGCCGTCTTCGGCTCTGTTCGTGGTGAAGCCCTGGATCGAGAACTTCGTCGACAACGTTCTCCTGGTTCAGTTCAACCACCGCATGGTGGCCTATGCGATCGTCGCCTTTGCCCTGTGGCATGCCTGGCGGATGCGCCGTAAAGCCCCCGGGTCGGGAGCCGCGCGCCGGGCGACGGGCATTGCGGGCCTTGCTCTCGGGCAGATGGCTCTCGGCATCGCGACCCTGATTCTCGTGGTGCCGCTCTGGGCTGGGCTCGCCCATCAGGTCTTCGCCATGGCCGTGCTCGCCATGACCATCGTCCACGCCCGCGTGGGCGCCGTCAGATGAAAAAGGGCGGCCGATCGGCCGCCCAGATTCCATCCGATCCGCCGAATTTTAGCGGATGACCTGCACGATGCGGTGCGTACCGGGGTCGACCAGGACCGGGGTATCGTTGACCACGGTGTAGCGGTACTGGGTCACGCCGTATTCGGCCGGAACCTCGTAATAGGTCACGCCCGAAGTGGGCAGGGTGGCGCCCACACGGACCTCTTCAGTATAGCGATAGGACGGAACGTCCTGCTGGACCACGTACTGGCGGAAGCGCGGCTGGGCATCGCCGGCCAAGCCGCCGACGATTGCGCCGGTCACGCCGCCGACGGCCGCGCCGATCGGGCCGCCCACGATCGCGCCGCCAACGGCACCCGTCGCGGCGCCGGCAGCGGCGCCACCGGCGGCCGGATCCTGGGCGAACGCACCGACCGGCGCCAGCGCGGCGAGAATAACGCCTGTAAAGAGTACCTTCTTCGACATCTGTCAGCTCCATAAGTAGTTAAGTCGGGAGCTTAACGACTAGGCAATTGGGTGGTTCCGATAATGATAGGAAGTTTCGTGAGGGGGTGACCTCCAGGAAAGGATTCTGATTTCTCCTATCTGTTGCAGGAGCGGAAGTGTCGTTCCTCGCGGAATGCCTGAGATTGGTTTTTCGGTGCCCATCAAACGCTTGGCCGTTGTTTTTCGTCCCGCGGCGGAAACCGGAGCGGAAATCCCGCGTTGGCATATCTTCCTGACGTTGCGTTACGCGCTTTTACCGGAAAATCCGCGTTCTTCATGGGGATATGTACAAGGCGATTGAAGGTGGAATTAGGAAATCAGGTATTGTTCTGCTAAAGATGAACGATATTAAGCTCGCATTAACTAAGGGCGGCGGGCTTTCTTGGGCTAATGAGGAGTCAGGCATGAATGTGCTGGTCTTTGCTTCGCGGAAAGGCGGCTCTGGTAAGAGCACGCTCGCTGCTCATCTCGCGAGCTATATTGCCAACCCGTCGCGGAAGACGCTGCTGATCGACAATGATCCCCAGGCGTCTCTTTCTCTCTGGCATAAGATCCGCAATCAGGAATTTCTGGGCCTGAAGCACAACGTGCGCAATATCGGCGAGGCCCTGAAGGAGGCCAAGCGCGAGGGCTACGAATGGGTCCTCATCGACACGCCGCCGAACAAGTCGCCGATCGTCGCGGAGGCCATCCGCCACGCCACCCTCGTCATCATCCCGACCCGCGCAAGCCTGTTCGACATCGCGGCCCTGCAGGATACGGTCCAGTTCGCCCGTGAGATGCGCAAGCCCTACGCTGCCGTGATCAATGCGGCTCCGGCCAAGCGTGGCGACAAGGAGGATCCGGTCGTGGCCGATGCGCGCGGCGCGCTCAACGCCCTGCAGGTGCCCGTGTGGGCAGGCCAGATCACTCATCGCCCGGAGCTGACCCTGTCGCTCGCCACCGGCGAGGGGGCCATGGAATACCGGCCGAATTCGCAGGGCGCAGAGGAAATCGGACGCCTCTGGACGGCCCTGGAGCGCTCCCTCAACGCCATCCACAACACCTACAAGAAGGCCGGCGGCTCCTCGCGCGCTGCGTGAGACCGAAGGTCTTCCGGGAATTCGAAAGGGCGGCTCCGAGCCGCCCTTTTTGTTGTCTGGTCCTGTCCTTCCCCGGATGAGGTCGAGGAGGGGGAGCGACCATGCCCGGGACGAGCCCGGGCATGATGCGATGACGGGCCTCAGGCTGCGTCGAGGGCCTGGTTGAGGTCCTCGATCAGGTCGTCCGTGTCCTCGAGGCCGATGGAGAGGCGCACCACCTCGGGGCCGGCGCCGGCCAGGGTCTTCTGCTCGTCCGTGAGCTGCCGGTGC
>Ga0182742_1001311_pt1 | contig 32552 bp, 23 predicted proteins | sample eDN5th37CBELigMG_FD_128880 | JGI IMG/M metagenome (GOLD analysis project Ga0182742, IMG submission 128880) | Enriched Miracle-Growth compost microbial communities from Emeryville, California, USA - eDNA 5th pass 37_C BE-Lig MG (version 2)... ... | reverse complement strand
GCTCCGCTTAATCGTCCTCCTTTTTGGAGATTGCTTAAATCGTCGACCATAAAATAAGCGTTGATTGTTTTTTTCATTTCATCCATCCGTGCCAAAATATCCTTTGGGTCAGCACCTTCATGAGCCATTTCTGCTGCTTCCAGGGCATAGAAGCCTTGGACCATGCAGCTGATTTCGGAATCATATGCATAAACGTCAATGTTTTCAACCATGTCTCCTGCTGTTGCCGCACCGTTGTATGTCCCACTAATTCCGCTGGAGAGGTGGATTGAAATCACTGCGTCATATTCTTTGGAAAGTGCCTCGAATAGTTCAACAAACTTTCCTACCGGTGGCTGTGATGTGGTTGGAAGTTGTTGCTGTCCTCGCATTTTTTCAAAAAATTGTTCTGATGTGATTTCGATTTCTTCCTGGTAGGATTCAGTTCCGAAGTTAACGCTTAAGGGAATCATTTGTATGTCATATTTTTCACGAATTTGTTGAGGGATATAGGCTGTACTATCTGTGACGATTGCCGTTTTCATAAGTTTTATTCCTTCCTTGTCCATGTTATTATCACCATTTTAACGGATAATCCTTAAGATTTCACTATTCGTTTAGTATATGGGGTAAGTTCGGATAATTATGACTTTTTCATTTTAAATAACAGGCTCTGTACATGGATGTTGATTTCCGCTGCAGGCATTCGCTTTCCGCGGGCGGTCCGGGAGCCTCCTCGGCGCGTTGCACCTGTGGGGTCTCCCCTTGACTCGCACTCCCGCAGGAGTCTCATGCCTTCCGCTCCAATCAACAAAGTGCTATATATTAATGAACATTAATTAGTAATAAATATGAGAACTCTGCCTACTGAGAAGTCATAGGAGCAATTGTACTAATACTTAATTTTTAATAGTAGGACTGCATAGAAAAACGGTTCTCCCTTGTTAGTTTATTTAATGTACAAAAAAAGCCAGAACCTAAAAAGATTCTGACTCTTGTGACGTTCCTATTTCACTTCAACCCAACCATTTTTAATCGCAACAACAACCGCTTGTGTACGGTCGTTTACATTCATTTTCTGAAGAATGTTACTTACATGGTTTTTAACAGTTTTTTCGCTGATAAATAATGCTTCTCCAATGCCGCGGTTGCTTTTACCGTCTGCAAGCATTTGAAGTACTTCGCATTCGCGACGTGTTAAGATATGTAGTGGTCGACGAATTTCTGGTTGTAATGGCTGCATGGTTGCAGCTTGTCCATTTGCTGCGGCAAGTCGTCTAAATTCATTTACTAAGTTATGTGTTACTTTTGGATGTAGGTATGAGCCGCCGTCTGCAACAACCTTGACAGCTTCAATTAATGTATCAGCATCCATTTCTTTTAATAGGTAGCCTCTTGCACCTGTTTTTAGCGCATGTGTTACATAGTTTTCATCATCATGAATTGATAAAATAATGACTTTTGTGTCTTCGTTTGCTTCAATCAATTGCTTCGTCGCTTCTACACCATTTACTTTCGGCATGTTGATGTCCATGATGACAACGTCCGGTTTATGAGCATCGACTAGTGCTAATGCTTCTTCCCCGTCATCACCTTCAGCAATTACCTCAAAGCTTGGTTCGAAATCCAATATGCGTTTTACACCTTCACGAAATAATTGATGATCATCTATAATAACAATTTTCGTCTTCATGCTTACGCCTCCCCATTATCTCTTTTAGTCTAGTTGCCAGTTCATTCCTACGTCAATATGCCTATAGTCATGCAACTTGGCTTAATTTCCATTAAACGGAACTTGAAACATGATAAAAGTCCCTAATTCGATCTTGGAGTCAATTGTCATTTTTCCTCCTAACAGATCGATTCTCTCCTTCATGCCAATAAGCCCAAATGACTTCTTATCTTTATTTCCTTTAGCATCTTTAACATTAAACCCTTTTCCATTGTCTTTTATGACCATGGTGATACTTTCACAGGTGACCTCGACTTTAACAGAGATCTCTGATGCCTCTGAATGTTTTAACGCATTTGTGACAGCCTCCTGGGCAAGACGAAATAAAGCCACCTCAAAGCGGGGTGGAAGTCGCTTTTCTTCCATTTTACCTACACTTTGGAAAAGAATCTTAGTTTTACCATTATATTCTTCGATTGTATCCATATATTTTCTGAGGGTCGGGATGAGTCCTAAGTCATCCAGTGCCATTGGCCTTAGGTCATAAATGATTCGCCTTACTTCATATAAGGCGTTCCTTACATTCACCTTGAGGCTCTTAATTTCCTTAAAGCCTTCCTCAGTTCCTCGCTCTCGGAAAATCCGTTCGATTAACTCAGAACGCATCATCACATTGGCAAGCATCTGCGCAGGACCGTCATGAATCTCCCGCGACACACGTTTTCTTTCTTCCTCCTGTGCCTCAATGATTCTTAAGCCAAAATCCTGCTTTTGCTGAGCATCCTCGAGTAGCATGCCCACCTGACGTAAATCACTATTTAAGTAATTCAGCACAACTGAAATTTGCCCAACAAGCGCCTCAGATCGTTCAATGATTTCCTGAAGGCCTAAAAGACGTCTTTCCAAATCATCACGGCGATCACGCAATTGTTTCTCAAGCTGTTGAAGCATTGTGTGTTCCACCTGAAGTCCATGTGCTTTTTCATATGCTTCCCTAATTTCATCCTCAGAGAACTCTCTGAAATTCTTACTCACCTGTGAGAGGCGGTTACGAGCAAGACGGGCTTGTATCTCAAGCTTATCCCCTTCGTCAATGACTTTGCTTACTTGAATTTTGATATCTTTTAATTCTTCAACCAATGATTCGTATTGCTGTCGGGAATTTTCACCAATTTTAAATATTTCATCCTTGCTCCCGGCAACCGTACCAATCATCTTATCTAAAATGAGATCAAGCATTTCGCTATCTAATTTTTTATAGGAGTTCACACGTATCCCTCCGCTTTTTCGACAGATATTTTTAGTTTGCCACATTTTTTACGATTGAAGTAAAAATTATGTCGTTTTATAATAAAAGAATGTGCTATTCTATTTTTGCTTGCTTGTCAGGAGGTGTACAAGCATGCTTTCACATTATTATACCGTAAAAGGCTATGGAGAGCATGAGATAATTATCCAAAAATCGCGTTTTATTTGCTATGTAGAACGTGTTACGTCAGAAGAAGAAGCAATTGAGTTTATTCAAAAAATTAAAAAGAAGCATCATGATGCAAATCATAATTGCTCAGCCTATTTAATCGGGGAAAATGATCATATCCAAAAAGCAAATGATGATGGCGAACCAAGTGGTACCGCCGGAGTGCCAATGCTTGAGGTGTTAAAGAAAAAGAAATTAAAAGACACTGTTGTCGTTGTCACACGCTATTTTGGCGGCATTAAACTTGGGACAGGCGGTTTAATCCGCGCCTACGGAAAATCCGTATCTGAGGGCTTACAGGCAACCGGTATGGTCGAACGGAAGCTTATGCGCATCATGAACACAAACATTGACTATACATGGCTGGGGAAAGTGGAAAATGAATTACGATCTTCCACATATTTATTAAAGGAAATCCACTATTTAAATGATGTAAATGTGGAAGCCTATGTAGAAGAAGAGAAAAAGACAGACTTTATTGAGTGGATGACAGAGCTGACGAATGGACAGGGTAAGATTTCGGCGGGTGATGTTGTGTACTTGGAAGAGGATGTCCAAATTTAATTTAGAGGAGAACGTTTATGAATAGAAAAGAGGCGAAAAAGGTTAAAAAGAAAAGAAGGTCAATTCTAAAGCGACTGCTGTTTCTTACTCTTTTAGTAATAATTGGTGTTGGTGCTTACGCTGGTTACTTATCATATAAAACAATTCAAGCAGCAAACGAATCCTATAATGAACTAGAGCGGGGAACTAAGTCAAAGCTTAGAGAAGTTGAAGTTTCTACCTCTAAGGATCCTATTTCCATCTTATTACTCGGTGTAGAAGACTATTCAAGTGGTGGTACACAGGGTCGTACAGATACCATTATCGTAGCAACAATGAACCCTGAAGACAGTACCATGAAAATGGTGAGTATCCCTAGAGACACACGTGTTTATGTAGAGTCTGAAGGAAAAGAAGATAAAATTAATCATGCATATGTCTTTGGCGGTAAAGATGGAACAATAGATGCTGTCGAAGAACTGTTGGATATTCCGATTGATTATTATGCTGAAGTGAACTTCAATGGTTTTAAAGAAATTATAGATGAAATTGGTGGAATTACAGTTGATGTTCCGTTTGATTTCTGGGAAAAAAGTGATGTAGATAATGAAAAAATTTACTTTACTGAAGGTGAAATGACACTGAATGGTGAAGAGGCGTTAGCGTATGCTCGTATGAGAAAACGTGACCCGATGGGTGATTTTGGTCGTAATGAACGTCAACAACAAATCATTTCAGCTTCCATTGATTCACTATTATCACCAAATAATTTATTAAAGCTTGATGCTATCACTGAACATGTTTCACAAAACGTCGAAACAAACATGAGACTTTCTGAAGCACTTGGGATCCAACAAAACTACAAATCCTTCAATTCAAAAAGTATTGAGAAGCTAAAACTTGAAGGCTCAGATGAATATCTTAATGGTATTTATTATTATGCACCAGACGAGGTAGAACTAGAAAATCTGAAAGATACCCTTAAAGTTCATTTAGGTTTAATTGAAGAAACCACAAATACAGATAATGGCACAATTGATGAAGAATATCCTCAATCAGATGAAGGAGAATATGGTCAATAAAAAAATCTCAGGTAAATTCCTGAGATTTTTTTATTGTTTACCAACAACTTTTTTATAGATTTTTATCAATGGGCTATACCGTTCATTAACTACTCCAACTATTTCTGCTATTAAGTGAATTAATATTAAAAGGCAGACAATAATAGCAATAGCTACCCAAAGTGTTGCTGATGATAAGATAACCGCTGAAATACTAAACAAAATGCTTACAGCGTATAAAGCTAAAACCGTATTTCTATGTGAGAAACCTAAAGCCATCATTTTATGGTGTAAATGTGCTTTGTCAGGTGCAGAAATTGGCTGTTTGTTCATAATTCTCCTCAGAATGGCGAAGGCAGTATCAAATATCGGTACCCCTAGAATGATAATAGGAATAACAAAACTAAAAAGGGTAACACTTTTAAACAGTCCCAGTAAAGAAAGAATGGAAATACTGTAACCTAGGAACAGAGCACCTGTATCTCCCATAAATATCTTGGCTGGATGGAAGTTGTAGAATAAAAATCCAATTGTACTTCCTAAAACAATTAAAGCTAATGCAAGAATCAGCTCTTTTCCTGCAAACATAGCCATAATTGCAATCGTAGCAATACCTATAGAAGAGACACCTGCTGCTAGGCCATCTAATCCATCAATTAGGTTAATAGCATTTGTAATCGCTACTATCCAAAGGATTGTGATAGGGTATGCCATCCATCCTAATTGAAATTTCTCAACAACTAGTGGTATTGATATAAACTCTATGGTTAAGCCTGTACTGACGACAATTGAGGCAATAATGATCTGTGCAAGGAATTTTATTTTTGCCGATAACTCATACATATCATCTAAAATACCAAGTATAATAATTAAAACCCCACCAATAGAAATAGCAGTAACTTTTTCATTATATAGTCCAGTTACAAAATACCCTGCAATTACACCGATAAAAATAGCAAGACCACCCATCCTTGGCATAATCTTCGTGTGCACTTTTCGATGATTTGCTTTATCAATTGCACCTATTTTGTAAGCTAGCTTTATGACATATGGTGTTACGAATATTGTAACGATAAGCGGAACTAAAAATCCAACAATCGTCATATAATTTAGCATATAAAAGTCTCCTTTAAGGAAATGCTATTAAATAGTCTACACAACTAGTTCTTGTTTCACACAGTTTAATTTTAACAAAATTATAAACCAATCCGCACTTATCTTATCACATTATATTTGCTTATTCTATATAAAAAGTATTACATTTTTCTTCCTATACAAAAACAGACCCCTTACATTGATCAGAGTCTGTCTGTCTCATCATTTATTTTAAGCTTTTAATATATTCTCTCACATCGTCTTTTAAGTCTTCCCTTTTTAGTGCAAAATCTATTTGAGCCTTTATGAAGCCAAGTTTATCACCAACATCATATCTCGCACCTTCAAATTGATAGGCATATACGGATTGGCTTTCATTTAACAAGACAATCGCATCTGTTAATTGAATCTCTCCTCCTGCACCTGCCGGGAGAGTTTCTAATATATTAAAAATTTCAGGTGTTAGAATATATCTTCCCATAACTGCATAATTTGAGGGGTTTTCACCTAGAATTGGCTTTTCTACAAGAGAACGAACATCTATTAACCCATCTCCAAACGTTTCTTTTGGATCAATAATTCCATATTTTGAAACATCTTGATCTTCTACTTCCTGAACTCCAATAATTGAAGATTTATATTCATCATATTTTTCAATTAATTGCATTAGACATGGGTTGTCTGAAGTGACAATATCGTCTCCAAGCATAACTGCAAAAGGTTCATCTCCAATGAATCTTCTTGCACAATAAATAGCATGTCCTAAACCCTTCGGTTCTTTTTGACGAATATAATGTATATTAGCCAAATCGGAGATATCTTGAACTTCCTTTAACATGCTCCATTTTTCTTTCTTTACTAACGTTTCTTCAAGCTCATAGGATTTATCAAAGTGATCTTCTATTGCTCTTTTTCCACGTCCACTTACGATGATAATATCCTCAATTCCTGAGGCAACAGCTTCTTCAATAATGTATTGAATTGTAGGTTTATCCACGATTGGTAACATTTCCTTAGGTTGTGCTTTAGTAGCTGGTAAAAAACGAGTTCCTAATCCAGCAGCAGGGATAATTGCTTTTTTAATCGTCACTACTTATTACCTCCATAAAGCTTTTGTTACGAATTATTATATCATAAGTTTGTACTGACCACATATATCCCTATTCTTAATAGCAATTGTATGCATATATAAAAAAGGTACAAGCTCTTAAAACTTCTACCAATAATTTATATCACTTTTTCATGGTGATTTGATACATTTTGCAAAAAATCTCTGCCCAATCATGTTCCTTAGCTAACTCTTTACGTGTATGAAATAGTTCCATACTATTATTAAAAATAAACTCCTCACATGCTGCTATTAAATGTCGAGGATCATCTTTCTCCAGGTATTCAAACACACCAGGTTGGGCATATTTCTTGGTGGATGGAAGATTAATCCCTACAACTGGCTTTTCAGCAGCTAAATATTCAAACAGCTTCAAAGGAAAAACTGCATTATTGTATTCAGAAGCCTTATATGGAAGGATACCTATGTCAATTTTACCCATATAGATTGGAACTTCTTGAGGAGATACTTTTCCTGTATATGTCACATTAGGTAAACTCAATAGGTCTTTAAACTCAGTATTCATATTCGTTCCATCAGGACCAACTAATAGAAGTTTCCAGTCTTCCCTAAGCTCCATGACTTGCCTAAGGAGATGGAAATCTAGTTTTGGTTTTATTCCACCTATAAAGCCCAGAGTTGGTTGGCCATTCATTTTAACCTTCTTTTCAGATTCAAGAGCTTGGTTAAAGAGATGATATTCAACCCCGTTTTCTAGCACATGGATAAGCTTTTTCACTTGATACCTTTTAATTAAGTTATCGTGCAAATAATCTGATGTACAGATAATATTGTTACATAAAGTAACGATTCTTCTTTCAGCACTGGCGATACTTTTTTCTCTAAGCTTTAAAACCATATTATGGTTTCCTGTAATGGAGGAAGCCCACAAATCACTGCAATCATATGTAGTTTTATCCCACTTTACAAGGTCTAACATGGCCGGAAAACCCGGAAACGTAAACCAGAGATTCAAGTGATCATTCATATTAGAATTTAAGTACTCTCTCAGCTTAGCAAGCTTTGTTTTATAAAAGGAATCAAAGTATCTGCCGAAACGAAAGATCTTATGTGGATGGATATCTTGAACGGTGTATTGAACAATACCATTGGCAAGTTTTTGAAATTGTCCGGTTTGTTTATCTGATGTTGGACAAACCCATATCACTTCTTTTGTATCTGGGTGACGTTGCAAAAATTCTGCAAAGCGATGCCGTCTATACCTTAAGTTATCTTGATCCCATTTTCCCGTTGCAATTAGAACATGGATATGTTTCCTCATATTTTTTCACCTATATTCTCTTCTTAACCGCGTAAAATGCATAATGAATAAAACACCATAAAGCATATGGAAAACTAAGCTTTTCTATTTTTCTAAAAACGTACCAATTTTTCTTTGCTGTATTCAGTTTATTGCTTGAAATAGAGCCCTTTACGATTCGATAAATTGAGAGGGTCTTTTGGAGTCCATAGGCAGTGAACCCTTTTTTCAAAATCGCTAACCATAATACAAAGTCCTGCCGGCTCTTTATATTCATCATTCTAAAATCACCTGTTTTTTCTCGATCAATCATTACTGTTAAACAACCGATAATGGTGTTTTTTAGCAGACCGTGATAATCAATCTTTTCAGGTACATGTATTGTCTTATTTAGCCTTTCTCCTTCTTCATTCATTAACTCGTACTCTGTGAAGGAGAAAGCAATGTTACGATCAAGCATAAATTGAAGTTGTGTCTCTAGTTTTTCGGGAACCCAAAGATCGTCACTATCAAGAAATGTTATAAACCTGCCTGTCGCAGCTTCTAATGCTTTATTTCTAGCAGCTCCAGCTCCGCTATTTTGCTTCAAAAAAATCACATGGATTCTTTCATCTTTTTGAGCATAAGCCGTTAGAAGCTCTCTAGTATGATCAGTTGAACAATCATCTACAATAATCATTTCCCAATTTGTATATGTTTGGTTCATGACACTCTCGATTGTATTAGAAATGAATTTTGATGAATTATAAGATGGTGTAATAACTGATATAAGAGGAGAATCTTGTAACATAAAACCACCGCATCTCTATATAGCGTTAACGTTCTTGTTGTAAATCTAATTAATAGAAAAAGACACGCAATCTTTAAGCTGATTAATAGCTGAAAGAATACGTCTCTTTTTTTATTTTTTATTTCTATACTGTTTCTAATTCTTTCTTGGTTAATAAAACATTTTCTAAGTCATGTAAGGTAATCCAATTTGTTTCCATTCCAAATACACTTCGTAGATTATCTTCTTTTGTATGTGCATTTTCTGGTTTATTATTAGCATCATCCATCATGACATATGCTGTTTCGGCATGAATGATTGGTGCACTGTCTAAAGCATAGTCTAGCACATATGCACTTCCAACAATAGCAATCTTAGTGTTTACTTCCTCATTTTTAACTAACAAATCAATTTGGTACTCACTAGCTGCTTGATACACATCATCCGCTAAAGCTTCAGTTGGATTACTTAAATAATATGGGTAATGAAAAAAGGCAATTTTCTTTCCGGATTGTACAGCATTTTGAATATGTGAATACAATTTTTGATCTTTCAATGAAGCAGTAAAATCACTGATAAAGACAATGTCATAGTCCCTATTGTCGGGCCTTTTTAACATATTTGGAACAGGGCATGGAAATTTTCTTTCTCTTTTAATAGGATCTAAATGAAACTCTGCTTTACTTTCAACTTTGTCATGCCACCATTGAAAAGATTCTCTATAGGTTCTTCTTAAACCATACATAATAGTTTTTACATTTGTCGTACTCATTCCAGTTAAGGAGGTTGGATTAGATAAGGCTAAAGAAAGAGGCACTTTCGGCTCTACTTTTACAATGCTATCTTTTCCATATAGGCTTTCGACTCGCCATATAAACTCAGTATCTCCAGCAACTCGAACACTATCCCATCCACCTAGCACTGAAAATACCTTTTTATCAAGTAATAACGAAGAAGAGTTCATCATAAGGAATTTAATACTTAGCAAAGAACCAGCATTTACTGGTGAAATATCCTCAAATGCTCTGATTAAGTATGAAACAGAACCAACAGTATTTGGATTTTTCAAGATAGCCTTCAATTGGACTTCGATTTTTTGGAAATGAGACCAGTCATCACCATCATGTATAGTGATATAATCACCTGTGACATAATTCAAAGCCGTATTTCTCGCAGCATACGCTCCCTCATTTACTTCCTTTTTAATATACTTAATACGTTGATCTTTTTCGATATATTTTGATACAACTTCTTCCGTGTTATCAGGACTGCAATCATCAACAATGACGATTTCCAGATTCTTATGAGTTTGAGCTAATAAACAATCTAGTGCTATGTGTATGGAATCTGCTGCATTATAAGCAGGGATTATAACAGAAACTTTATATTTCTCTAGTTCCTTATCATAGCTTGCATCCGCATCTGGATTCCAAAGATTTTCAATTGAAATAGGTTTTGATGGATCTTTTCTTTCAACACGAGCAAATCCAAATTTATCGTAAATTAAATTATACCAATTTAATCTTTCCTGACGATCATCATGAATATGAGCCATTGCTAAACAAAGTTCTGATTCAAGACCTACAGCATCTATTGTATCCCAAAGGATTTCCTTTGCCTTAGCAGCTTGTCCTACCTTTTTCAGAACTTTTATTTCAGGAATAACTCTGTCAACATTAGGCTTCTTGTATTTCTTTGTTTCGTTAATAAATTGAATACCCTCTAATGCTTTTTCGAAGTCACCATTATCATAATCATATCGTACAATGGCTCTGGCAGCCTTCACTCTTTCATTAACTGGTGCTGAGCTTGATTCCTTTATTTTGTAAAGCTCATCTAGGGCATATGTGGAAAAGCCGCCCCAAAGTTTCTTATCTAGCGTTCTTACATCTTCATAATGTCCACTTTTAACCTGTTGGAAGGTATCCTTTTTGGTATTTCTCTTAAAATTATTAGGCTGAGATTTAAATATGCCGCGATAAAGGTCCTTAACCTTTCTTATAGGAAGAGTGATTTTCCATGATCTGCTTTTTATTTTTTTCTCATAATTATTTTTCACTTTGTTCATTTTATTTCTTTCTTGCTTAAATCGATCTTGTGAATTCATAATTTTGAATTCTAAAGTCTCTATTTTCTCAGAAAGAAGATTTTCCAGTGCAGTTTCTTCCGCTAGTGATTTTTCTAATTCTTCATATTTCGTTTGTAACTCTCCCAATAGCTTTTTTGTGTCTGTTAATCCTGCTCTTGTTTGATCATTTTCCATGTCTTTCAATGGATGAATCCTCCTTTAAAACACGTTCTTAGTTGATTTATCATATGTAAAGTACATTAGCCTAGTAAATTTCATTTAGATTTAAGTAGTTGCCCAAGCTTTCTTACAGGTGATGTTAATCTCCAAGAACTACTTTTGAGGATTTTGTTATACTCTTTTTGATAATAATTTTGACTTTTTGTCGCAATACTGATTTTATTCTTAATATCATTCAATTGATTTTCATATTGGCTAATTTTACTTTTCACAATACTATTATTTCTTTTTTTTGTTTCTACTTCTTTCTCTAGCTTCATGACTCTCATTTCCATAGCCATTAAACCAATGAGATCTTCCTGTTTATCCATAAACATCTGTAATTTATCTTCTATTGCCGGATTTATTAAAAATTCTGTTGTTGTCTTATCTTTTATTTGCATATCTGTACTCCTGTTGAATTTTTCTACATTATTTAATGCTTTTCCAAAACTAATTTCTTCATTTTGATAGTAACATATTAAACGTTTACTTTTACCTATTTTAGTATTTCTCAACGGCTCTTCTACTATAATATAATAAGAAGGTTCCCTTCCCATCCATGTATTTACCTTTTGTAAATCAATCGGGTCGTGGATATGTTCATCTTCAGATCCTTCAGGCCACATATAGGGAACAGATATCAATACTCTATTCGATATCTTCAACAGTTTCTTTGCGAATTCTTCTACATTAGGTATGTGCTCTAATACTTGTAAGCATGTGACAAAGTCAAACTTTTCCTCTGGTTGATAGTCTAAAAAATCAATTTCTATAGATTTTACAGCTGCAGAACCATATGGATTCTTTATATCTAACGCATATTTATTAGGTATCCAATCAAAGTTTTCAATATATTGTGTATCAGCCGTTCCAATATCAATCAAACTCTTTGCATCAGCTGCAAAAGCCTGAACCATGAAATCAATATACTTATAGTACATCATCAAAGATCTTTTTTTCCAATATTGATCAACAACTCCAATTTTATTAGTCGTCATTATGAACAGCTCCTATTTACTAAAATTCACATAATGTTTTGAAATTCTAGTTGTTTAGAGGTTGAAAAACATAACTTAGTATAACTATCATGCACAGAACACAAGCACTAGCATACCATAGGAAAAAAAAAAATTAAAGTTTTGAAAGGAAAAACCCTATGTATTATATAGTACTAATCAACTACCTCAAAATAAAGCCTAGGCATATCCGCCTAGGCTTTATTCAATCCAATTATCTTATTTGTAGCTTACCACATCAAAATGAAGGATTGGATCTTCTAATTGTTCGTATAAACTTTTGATATTCGGTAGCTGTTTTACTGCCCAACCCATATCAGTCGCATATTGTGGATACCCTGGGTTAGCAGGATTCCATCTCATTTTATAAAGTGTATTTTGGTTATACTTATTATGAATATAACCTTCACCAATGAATTTTGCTCCTCCTAGTATTGCCGCTTTAGGAGTATACCACTTTTCTTTGTAAGCTCTAATTGCACCTTTTCGATCTGGATCACTATCTACTGCACCGATACCAAACATATTATACGTTGTTTTAATATTAGTAAGTTTGCTTTTGTTGGAGGCAGTAACCACTTCCGGCTCTCCCTTACTATTCTCTCCAACTTCTATTCCTTTTGATAAAGGTGAAGTGCCGTGCCCAGTCTCCAATAGTGCATGAGATAATAAATAGATCTCATTTACTGAATGCATTAATCCTGCTTCAATAAATAACTCACCAGTACCATCAAGTGTTCCCTTGCCAGCTAATAATTTATTTAATTGAGATGCAGATACTCCTGCACTGCTAGTTAAGACCAAGTGTTGGAAAATATCATTATTACTTGGATCAATATAAGGAGCATAGTCAGATTGTTTAGCATTTCGCCAATCTCCTAAACTAACTTCATACCAAACACTGCTGCCATTCCAACTTGATCCTGATAGTTTATCAAGAATTTTTAGTTCGGAGCCTTTTTTGCTTGTACTAAAAATATGAGCTTTTGAACTTGTGCTCTCATAAACATTAGTAGATTGTGAGACATTTCCTGTTCCAGAAGCTAGGTTTCCATGGATATACAGTATTTCATTTTTATACTTTATTTTATACCATATATTACTACCATTCCATGTTTCACCTGTCACAGTTCCAAGGAATTCAAAGGCTACCCCTTTACCGACATTAACAGAAATTTCTCCTTTTAGACTTGGAGTTTTTCTTAAATTATTGCTCGTACTTGTTGTTGCCCAAGTAACACTAGATAAAAACGAGCTATGAACATATGCCGGAGCATTACGATATTTATCCGTTTGTGGCGGAATATCTAAGTTTGCTTGAATCGAAATGGCTTCATCAAGAGAAACGTCATACGTTTTTTTTGTAATATACTCACCCTTAGGTAATTCGTTCGCTACAGCTGAATCCAAAAGCCTTTGAGTAATATTCTTTAAACTGTCTGAAATCCCCGGAGAGCTTAAAATGACATTATATCTCTGAATTGCTGTATTAAAATCTCTTGATTCATGCTTATTTCTCGCCCATTCTAATAGTGATAATGCACTTGAGTTTACACCAATTAAAAATCTTTCATCTTCCGGATATAAAATATATCCCTTAACGAATAGATCCAATTTACCAGAAGCTGTTGTATCACTAACTGCTTGACTGTAAAGCTGATCAGCCGAAATAGCTTTTTGCTCTTTTACTGCATAGCTTCTTCTTACCTCAGCCTCATAACGAATTAGTTCGTTCACCTCAGGTGCAGCGAGTATTCTTTCATATCGATCAACAGCTGTTGAATATTGTCCATTTTCATGTTGCTTAATTGTCCAATTTAATAGAGCTTCTGCGCTTGAGTTAATACCTTCTTTGAAACGACTATCTTGAGGGTAAAATGTATACCCAATGATAAATGCTTCAAGAAGTTTAGAAGCACTTGTTTCGCTGATTGCTTTATTATATAAATCATCAGCTGTTTGGAAGGTCTTATTCTGATTTGCTAGCTCTAACTTTAAGGTTGCTTCTTTTTTGATAAATTCCGTAATTCCAGGTGTTGCTAAAATAACTTCATATCGATCCTTAGCTGTTTGAAAATCTCCAGCTTCATGCTTAGTACTTGCCCATTCTAATAATGAACGAGCACTTGTATTGATTGCTTCAACTAATAGATTGTTACCTGGATAAAGTGTGTAGCCATCTACAAGTCTCGCTAATTGACCTGATGCAGTTGACTCACTCATAGCTAAAGCGTAAAAGCCTTCTGCATTAGGTACTTTCTTATTTTCCTTAGCAAATGGTAATTGAATCGATATTTTTTCTTTCAAACTGTTTGAGAGTGTTGGAACAGTTAATAATAATGCATAACGACCCTCTGCAATGTCATACTGCCCTTGATTATGTTTTGAAATTGTCCAACTATATAAGTTGTCGACACTTGAATTCAGGCCCTTCACAAATCTTGAATCATTCGGATAAAATTTATATCCTTCAAGATATAAATTCAGCTTACCCGAAGCAGTAGTATCCTTTACTGCCGCTTGATAAATAATATCTGCTGATCTTTTGCTGATTTTAGCATCAGCCAGTCGAGCCTCCACATCATTCTTTAAGCTAGATGAAATGGCTGACTCAGCAAGAATCATGTCATAGCGTACAATAGCCTTTTCATACTCGCCTTGATCGTGCTTGGCTTTAGCCCAATCGAAAAGTGATTGTGCACTTGATTGAAGGCCCTTTTGAAAACGCGCATCTTCAGGATACCAGCTAAAACCTTCAACATAGCTTTCAAAAATGCCGGATACCGTTGTAAGAGAAGTAGCCTTTTTATACAGACTATCTGCTGTTGGTACTGCTTTCTTTGCTTCTGCATATGCAAGATGTTTTTCCGTTATTTCTCTAATTGTTTCTTTAATACTTGGTGTCTGAATAATTCGTGTATAGCGATCAATAGCCGTTGCATAATTTCCTTTGTTATGCTGACCTCTTGCCCAGCTTAACAGACCTTCTGCACTGGATTGTATCCCATCTAGGAATCTAGTATCCTCTGGATATGATTCATATCCTTTTAGAAAAAGATCAAGTTTTCCAGATGCACTTGTTTCCTTTTGAGCTAATGCAAACAAAGAATCTGCTGATTGAGTGCCTTTCTCAGCTAGCTTTAAATACTTTTCGACTTCACTCTTTAGCTTTTCATTAATACCTGACACACTAAGAATTAATTCATAACGATCTGCAGCAATCTCATATTGACCCTGATTATGTTTATTCTTCGCCCAATTAAATAAAGATTCAGCACTTTCCTGAAGACCTAATTGGAATCGTGGATCATATGGATACCAGCCATAAGCCTCTACGAAACTTGTAAAAATAGAAGAGACATATGCTTGTTGCTTAGCAGCATGATAAAGATCGTTTGCAGTAGGTACCAACTTCTTTTCATTGGCAAATTTTAAATGCTTATCAACTGATGCACGAAAAGCTGATGATAATGCTGGTGCATTAAGTATTGCCTGATATCGATCAATAGCGAGAGCAAAATCTTTTTGATTATGCTTACCTCTTGTCCAGTTTAATAGATTAAGAGCACTCTCCTGAACACCTTTCACAAATCTACTGTCGTTTGGATAAGCATTATAGGCATCAATATAAGCCTCTAAAAGCCCTGAAGCAGTTGTTTGAGATGAAGCAAAAGTATACCACTCGTCGGCTGAATTTGGAGCTGCGGCTTGAGTTTTAAATAAAGTCATTTTCTCCTGACTTTCAGACTCCTCGTCTTGTTCGTCCGATTTTAGTTCTTCGTTTAAGGATTCATTCTTAGGTTCTACCTCTTTGACTTGATCTTCTTCTGTCTCTATCTCTATGTGCTCAGTTTCTTGATCATTGACCTCATCTTCGATCTTGTCAACTTCTTCTTTTGTTTCAGTATTATCTAAGGTTTCTTCATCAGGTGTAACTTCTTCCTTTGGCTGAGGTTCATCCTGTACTTCCTCTTCTATAGGAGCAGTTTCCTCCGAAGCCTCCTGATTCTGCTGTTCAGGCTCTTCTTGATTTAACTGCAGGTTTTCTTCCTCGTTAACAGTTGCCTTTGTCTCAATCTTTATTGACTCATCACTTACTGCTTTAACAATAGGAGAAGGAAATGCCAGAGTTGTGGCAGATAGTACATATATTAGTTTTTTCATGCCCTCACCTTTCTATATTAATTTTTAACTAATTCCCATAAACTAATATACTATAAAATTACAATTTTTAAATGGTATTTCATTTCTTTTTTTAGAAAATTTATCAAAAAATTGATTTAAACCGACATAAATCACTATTATTCTACGTATTGATAATGATTAATCCACATAAAAAAAATCAAAATTTGTCGACTGGTGGCCAGCCTCAAATTTTGATTTTCCTTTACTTCGATAGTAATTCTTTTATCCTTACTTCATGTGTATGGTAACTGAAATGCTCCCTCACATATGCAAAACCTTTTTGAATCTGATCATGATATAATCCATTATCTTCCATAAGTTTTTCAATGGTTTCTTTTACATATACAGGTTCAGCGTATAGTGCTGCATCCCCAAATAATTCCTGATAAACATTTGGTAAAATAACTGGTACTCCGGCTGCCATTGCCTCTAATATAACCCGACCAAAGGATTCGATCCAATTAGAATGAGTATAGTATACAAAAACATCCAATTGTTCAAGAAACTCTTTTGGTGATATTTCCCCAAACTCAAAAACTTTCCAATTACTAGGTAAATTCCCAAGTATTTTTTCAGGAGTTTTCGCTCCTCCTAGGATTTTCACTTGATACTTGCTAGAATCCGGATAAACAGACAGTAATTCATTTTTATTTTCTGGCCATTTAACATCCTGATCTCTAGAATGTCTTCCAATCGTAATCACACGACCCTGATCATCTAATGGCCTGTTTCGCTGCCATTCTTCTAAGTTGATAATATTGGCCCAATTGTCATCAGATAAATGTATTTTATTCATTTGCTCTTTATGACGACCTGTTAAAGCACTTCTAACTAGTGGACCAATCGGATACCAAATAGCCTCTTTTCCGAAATAGTCTTTTAAGCGATTATTTGCTGTTTCTATATCAAACCTAAGAACTCCACTTTCGCCATAATTACTCATAGGAGTCTGGTTAACAATCAATCGGATATGTTTGGCATCAACCGATGGTACATACCTTTGATGTTCCTGAAGTATTGGCGGGTATCTAACAATTAACAAGTCACATGTAACTTGTTCACCATATACGATTAATTGAACCTTATCTCCATCTATCAGATCTCTCACTTTTGAGTTGATAGGTTTATTTGGTGGTGTGAAATCATATCGTTCTAATTGAATAATCCCTGTTTTTAAACCAAGTTTTTTTTGAGCCTTTATTTCTTCTATATTGGATAAAGTACTCCCACCGTTCAATCTATAGTCAGATACGATGATGACGTCAAAATGTCTAGCACCTTTTATTCTAGCTGGTGTCATCGGTTCAGGAATAGGAAAAGGACGCTTTTCTAATGGGAAGTCATAATATAAGCTATCAGCCTTAGCATGGTAGTACTTTTGGGCTTCTAAATACTCTCTTCTTGCTCCCATAAAGAAGCCAGGAAAACCAAATGATGAATTTCCTGTTAACGAAGACTCTGATTGCCTTTGGAATGAAAGAGGACCTGTTGGTAATTCAACAATACTATTTTCTCCAAAAACAGTTCTAATTCGTTTTATATATTCAGAATCTCCACCAAATCTTACACAGTCCCAATAGCCAATCTTTGCCATCACTTGTTCTCTTTTAAACATAAAAGAAGACATATTACTAAAGATATATAAGCCTGGCTTCCCTCTTCGGTAAAACTTTAGATTTTCAGTTGCACGAGCTTGCTGAGAGGTATTTCCAATGATAGAAGGGTTACCTAGTAAATGAATAGCTTGCTTCTCTAATTTCTCAGGGTGTGACCAGTCATCAGCATCGTTAATGGTAACAAAATCACCTGTTGCAGCTTTAAGAGCTAAATTACGCGCTACGTAGGCTCCACCATTTTTTTCGGCTTGTATAAACTTAACCCTTGAATCTTGTTCTCTTACCTTCTCAATAAGTTCTACTGTTCGATCTGAACTACAGTCGTCCACAACAATAACTTCTAAATTCGTCCAGGTTTGGGTTAGAATGGATTGAAGAGAGGTCTCAATAACATCTTCAGCGTTAAACACAGGAATAATAACGGTTATTTTCGCCTTGGATGAATCAGCTTTCTCCTTAACCCTTGAGTTAAGTCTGTCATATGCATCTGAATCATTCGATTCTAAATGCACCTTATTTAATTTATGGAAGTCAAACACTTTATTAATCCAAGTAAGACGTTCTGAAATTGACTCTTCTGTATTGGCAGCCGCGAGAAAGAGATCAGGGTGTACACCATTTTCAATGGTGCTCAAAATAAGATGTTTCGCCTCATCTTTTCTCCCTATAGTTTCCAAGCATTCTGCCTTTAAAATAGCAATTTGCCGTAGCTTTTCGTCGTCTTTTTCTTCATCGGAAACACGCGGCAAATATTCAAGACATTTTTTAGCTCCAGCTTCCGTTTGAAGGTTTGCATACCATAAGGCCATTTCCCATGCTGCTATCTTCTTTACATCAGGGTCCTGACTTTGTTGATAAATCCTCTCAAGATCTGCAAGTGCAGGTTCTGTAAAGCCTAAATTTCTAAGTCTGTATTTTACTTGCTCAATTTCAGTAAATTTACTTTGTTTTTTTCCAGACTTAAAAAATTGTTTAATTCGTTGCTTTTGCTTTTGAGAGAGAAGATTTTTCACATAACGCCTGTGCTTAGCATTAAACACATTATATATAGTTAGTTCAAGGATGTTCACAACTCCTCGTTTTATCCTGCTCCTCATGCTTTACACCTACTTATTTTTTGAGCTTTTGCTGCTTCTCTTTTACTCTCTGTTGATATAATTTAACAGCTTCTTTTGGATCTCCATCATAGACAATTTGTCCTCTTTCAAACCATATTGCTCGAGTACAAACTGTTTGAACAAAGCTCATACTATGAGAAACAATAATGACAGCTTTTGCACTTTCTATCATGCTTTGAATCTTTTCCGAAGCTTTTTGCTGAAAGGCTATGTCTCCTGTAGATAAAGCTTCATCAATAATAAAAATGTCCGGCTGTAACGTAGCTGCAATACTAAAACCTAATCTAGCTCTCATACCACTAGAGTATTGTTTAACTGGTTGATTAATCTTTTTGCCAAGCTCAGAAAACTCGATAATCTCCGGCGCATTTTCCTTTACATTCTTCAACGGCATCCCAAGCAGCATTCCATTTAAGAAGATATTATCTACACCGGATAATTGGGAGTTAAAGCCAGTACCATATCCTAATAAGGCAGATGTCTCACCTTTTATATCGATATCACCTTTTTCAGGCTCTAAAATATTTGTGAGCACTTTACATAAAGTACTTTTTCCTGCCCCATTATGCCCGATAATGCCGATAATTTCTCCCTCATTAATTTCAAAGCTAACATCCTTTAATGCCCAAAACGTTTCCTTCTTTAATCGATAGGAAACGCTAATATTCTCTGCTTTTACTACAAGGTTATCTTTAATACGTGCATCTGTTTTTTTGAGATCCAGTCGTTTCTTAGGTTTTCTAGGAGGGATTGTTCCCTTGTACTCCTGGATAATCGTTTTAGGATCTCCTATATTTTTAATAACACCTTTTTCCAGCCATATTAATCGATCACAGTTTTCCTCTGCATATCGCAGGCTATGTGTTACGAGTATGACCATTTTAGCTTTTTTAACAAGCTCTTTTATCTTTTCTGCAGCTTTGTTACTAAATTCACTGTCACCGGTGTTTAAAGCTTCATCTAAGATTAATACCTCCGGCTCCAAATGAGCAGCTACACTAAAACCTAATCTTGCTTTCATTCCACTGGAATAATATTTCATTGGCTGCTCAAAAAACTCGCCGATTCCCGAGAATTCATGAATATCGTCAATAAAACTGCGGATTTTTTTCTTGTCAATCCCTAGCATCATTCCATTTAAATAAACATTTTCCCGACCTGTTAATTCTTTATTAAAGCCCATACCTAATGAGAACAATGCTGTTACTTTACCATCAACACTAATTTTACCCTCATCTGGTTCTAAAATCCCTGAGATTAGTTTGCATAAAGTAGTCTTACCAGAACCATTTGAGCCTATGATACCTAATACTTCACCTTTATAACCTTTAAATTCAATATTACGTAGGGGCCAAACAATATCACTCGTTTTTTTGTTCGTTTGGGTTTTTTTCTTTTTCAAAAAATTAATAGCATGAGATTTATAATCATCTTTTTGATATGCAGAATTAAAGGAAACGCCAAGGTTATCTGCTTTTATTATGATTTCATCTGTAATGCTCGAAGCCTTCCCTTTACTGTTCAAAGTTAATGTCATATAAATAACCTCTTTTATAATGCCTTGATAATTTTATGTTCGTTTTTGCTATAGTAGTATAACATTGCACCGATTGCCAAAATGGACAATACAGCAATAATCAATAATCCGGAAAATTGTGGACTTGTATGATACATTAATACATCGCGATACGCATTTAAAAGAATGGCAACTGGATTTATTGCTACAACCCAATCATATTGCGACGGAAGTCGACTTCCTTCCCAAATAATTGGAGATGCATAAAAAAACAGTCTCATAATATGGGATAGAATATTATCAATATCTCTAATAAAAATACAAATATACGCAATGAATAAGCTAACAGCTAGTAACATCATCAAAGTAATCAAAACAATAATTGGTAAATACACGATTTGCCAACCCGGAATGACTCCAAAAAGTACTAAAAAGATTGCAACTACAACTAGTCCAAAAATGAAATTAAATAATTGGGTTGAAGCAGCAGTTAATGGGAAAACCGATTTAGGTAAATACACTTGATTAATAATAGAAGCATATTTCTTAATCGATCTCGCAGAAGTAGTTACAGTAGTATTCATCCATCTCCAAACTACAAGACCAATAACTAAATAAACCGGATAATCTTCTCCACCACGTCCCAGAATAACAACCACAAGGAAATAATAGACCACAACGTTTAATAACGGATCTAATAACCACCAAAAATAACCAAGATAACTATTGCGATTCTCAGCTTTTAAGCCTGATTTAACTAAATATATCAACAAGTCTTTTCTTTTAAGCATTTCTAATAAATATTTTTGCATAAATTCACATGACACCGCCTGTATTAATTACTATTAGGTAAAGTTTTTAATAATTTTCGCATCGCATTGTTGTCGAATTTTGAGACACTTTACTTTACCACATCTGTTTAAAACTTTCCAATGTTATTAGACAAATATTGACTACTATACCGAGTTACGTCTGTATCGTTATTTTCTCCTATAGATCATATAAAAAACCTTATTAAATTGCTTATTTATTATTTATATAAAACAAAAATAAGTCCCTCAAATAATTGAAAGACTTTAGAATTATAAGCTGCATTTACTTTATAATGTCTGAACAACCTCATTTATATTTGCAACTGTTTTTTCTAAGTTGAGTGGACTATGTCCAGACTTTTTATCAGAATATAGACGAATTGTAATGTTATTTGTAAATAAATGTTCATCTAATTGTTCCAGTCCTGTAATAAATGGATTAAGGTGATGAGTAAGATCTCTTTCACTTGCAACATTCTGTAGATATATGACTTCGGGAATATAGTTTATTTTCCTATAAAACTCAATACTACTTAATCGATATGCATAACGTTCAATAATTTCATCCCTCGTTAAAGTAGGATGGGCACTGCTGAACATTGCATTTACATGTCGATCGTAGTAATTCCAAACAATTGTCTGTGGATTGTTAACCAATACTTTAGAATCTTTTAATAAACCACCTAATATCAGTGACATATAACCGCCTGCTGAGCTTCCATAAAAGAGAGTTTTCGTTCTCTTTATCGACGCCTTATCTAGTAGTATTCCTAAGATATCAGCTATTTCCTCTAAATAAAACCTATCTTCAAAGCCAAATCCCCACCCCATATTTATCTGACCATGGTACAGAGTTGGATCATTGTAATAAATAAGGTTTTCTTTGAAGTGTTTGACCCATTTATGCCTTTGAAAAATTGGAGGTTCGAGATCTGAAGTAGCATCATATGCACCAGATCCGAAAACAATCGCTTTTTCACTTTCCTGCTTTAATCTAATTAGAAATTCAAATTTTACGTTCTCTTTCATAACAGTTAATAAAAAAGGAGCTTCCGACTGTGGGAACCTAAAGTTTTTAAGCATGTAATAATTAATTCGATAGTTTTCATAATTATTTAGCATCAAAATCCTCCATAAATCCATAATAGAAAAATGTGTAAACCCTTTTAACCTATTAATTTATATTTTATTCGAAAATAACGAGATGATCAATAAGGTAGAAAGACAGGGGATAATATGACAATTTATCCTATTTAGGACCTACTACATTAAACCTATAATCAGGATATAGATTTTCTAGTATTTTCAAATTTTCATTCATAGTTTATAGTAGTTAGGGAGTGTTTTTAATAGATTTTAGAAAGGTGAGATCATGAAGAAATTAGTTTTCATTGTTAGTATAATTATCTTCCTTCTTCCTACTTTACCTGTTATGGCTAACGAAGAAGGACCCGGTCAAAAGGTCACGAATATTGATGAAATTGAAGCACAGGAAGAACAGCAGTTTAAAATAGAAACAGCTGATGAATGGTATGAATATGCCAGTTCTCAAACAAGTGCTTCCAGTCTTCTTAACGCATATATTGATGCCTACAAAGCCTACCCAAATGACAGTAGATTTGTAAATGGACTACAAGATAGTGCTGTTAATCTGTTAAGTTGGGCAAGAGGAAAACATAATCAGGGAGAGTTCACTCTTGCTGCGGATCGGTATCAAGCAATACTAGAGGCACCAAATTTATCATCAGCATTTCGCACCTCAGTAGATCAGCATGTAAAATATGCGCATGAAAAGAAGTTGGTGCCAACTGCTAACGATCTTTATAAAATTGCTATGCAACAAGCATTTGTCTCGTCTATTTTTACAAGTTTCGTAGATGCCTATAGTTGGTATCCACATGATCCACGTTTCCAATCAGGTCTTCAGGAAAGTGCTGAATCTTTATTTAATTGGGCGAAGAATAAACATAATCAAAGCCAATACGATCTTGCTGCAGAACGTTATGAATTAATTCTTAGTGTGCCGGACATTGATGAAGAGTTAAAAGAAGAAGTTAAAAATCAAATGAAGCTTGCTGCTAATGGTACTCAATCAGCTGATTCTTTGTTTACTTTAGCTCAAAAGGAAACAAGTGCATCTGGTAAACTTGATCTTTTTCTAAAAGGATATGAATTGTATCCAAAGGATACTAGATTCCTAAATGGAATTCAATCAAGTGCTGACGGCCTTTTAAGCTGGGCAAGAAATCAGCATAACAAAGGAAATTATGCAACGGCTATTGACCGCTATACACGGATTATTCGGACACCAAGTATTAATGAAACAATTAAAAAAATAACAGAAAAACATCTTGCATATGCAGAAGCAAGGAAAGCTGTACCAACAGCAGATAGTCTGTATAAAAAAGCTACTTCTCTTACAACTGTATCCGGCATTTTTGAAAGCTATGTAGAAGGTCTTAGCTGGTATCCTGAAGATGCTCGTTTTCAAAAGGGCCTTCAATCAAGTGCACAATCACTATTTGATTGGGCTAAGTCTAAGCACGATCAAGGCGAGTATGAAAAAGCTATTGTACGCTATGACATGATTCTTGTTGAGTCAGCCATTTCATCTAGTTTAAAGAAAGATGTGGAGGCTCGGCTTGCTGATGCTAAAATTGGCAAAAGATCGGCAAATAGTATTTATCAAGCAGCAATAAAAGATACCACCGCTTCTGGTAAGCTAAATTTATATCTTGAAGGCTATCGTTTTTATCCAAGCGATTCCAGATTTAAAACTGGTATTAAAACAAGTGCTGAACTATTGCTGAAATGGACTACGACTCAGCATCAAAAGGGAAGTTTTGACATTGCAAGGGATCGCTATTCAATCATTTTATCAGTACCTGAAATAACTTCATCCTTTAAATATAATGTAGAATTACAGCAGGGATTTGCTTTAAACAACAAAAAAATCCCCTCAGCAAATGAGTATTATACACTAGCAATGAAAGAACCTACTGCATCTGGACAATTAAATGCTTTTCTAGATGGCTTCCTTCTTCATAATGACAGTGAAAAAATAAAAGAAGGAATAAACAAAAGTGCTCAAGCACTACTAACATGGGCTAGTAGTAAACATGAACAAAAAGAATATGCTACTGCTATAAACCGCTATGAGACATTATTAGCCATCTCACCAATTGCAGAAGGGATTAAGCAGGAAGCATCCTTAAAGCTTAAATATGCTGAAAACAAAGAAGTATTTCCAACTGCAAATGAGTTGTATAAACTTGCTGATAATCATTCAAGTGCATCAAAACAATTAGAAACATTTATCGAAGGACTTATCTTTTATCCAAAGGATACTCGTTTTAAAGAAGGATTAAACACTAGTGCTCAATCCTTATTACGATGGGCAACTACCCAGCACCAAAAGGGGAACTACGAAACAGCGAAAGACCGTTATGGACGTATCCTTTCTACACCAGAAATAAAACAATCTACAATAGAAGAAACAGAGTTTAAACTAAATTACGCTAGAAAAAGTCAGAAAATACCTTCTGCTAATAGTCTTATCAATCAAGCAAACTCTATTAATACAGCTTCTGGTAAGCATCAGCTATTTATATTAGGGAATGTCATTTATCCGACAGATGACCGCTTTATTAAAGGAATTAATAGCAGTTCTCAGCTTTTATTAGACTGGGCAACAGGTCAACAACAGAAACGTTCTTATTCTGTGGCCAAAGATCGTTACAAAACAATACTAAACAGCCCACATCTTAATAAGGAAATAACAGAACGTACAAAAATGCAGTTACAATACGCTAATAACAACAAAGTTTTACCAGATCCTATGATGATAGGTACAATAGAGTCAGATGCTGTTACCTTTAGAACCGGTCCAGGTAGTGATTATAAAAAAATTCTGAATCTGTCGAAAAACACATATGTTGAAGTCCTATCTCGTAATAACATAAACTGGCTTAAGGTTTCTTATGATGGAGCCGTTGGTTATGTACCATCTGATTCAGTTAAAATCAAGTATATTTCTACAAATCCAAATGTCGGTCCTCTGAATGGACAAGTTATTATTTTGGATCCAGGACATGGAGGAAAGGATCCAGGAGCAATAGGTATTAATATAATTGAGAAAGAATTAGTCTTAGATGTGTCTCTGAGAACAAAAAAACTATTAGAAGATGCAGGGGCAATAGTCATTATGACAAGAAGTACTGATGTGTTTTTAGAGCTACAGGAAAGGGCCGCAATTGCTAATAGTTCTAACGCTGATATATTTATCAGTGTGCATGCAAACAAATTCAATAAAGTCACAAGCGGTACAGAGACTTTCTGGTATGGAAAATATCAGGCCCTCAACAGCTTAGACCTAGCATACTCACTTCAAGATGCAGTGGTAGATAAACTTAACACAAGATATCGTAGAGTTGCAGAAGGAAACTTCCATGTTATTCGCGAAACTAAAATACCTAGCGCCTTACTAGAACTTGGTTTCATCGATAACTTTTATGATTCTTCTATTTTAAGTAGTTCTTCTAATCGTCAACGTGCTGCTGAAGGAATGTTTAATGGCATAAAAAATTATTTCAACTAGAAAAACCTCTTTGAGTTTCTTCATAACTCAAAGAGGTTTTTTTATAAATCTAGCATAACCATCCAGCCTAGATAATAAGATGTAATAAACAAATCCTACTTTAGCAAGAATATTTGGTTGAAAATATGGGAATAGTACTATAAATAACATAAAGATTGAGGTGGGAATTATGCTAAACTGGCTTTTAAATATCTTTTCAGACAGTGAATCCCAATCAAAAATAGTACAAGGTCAACCTAATACGTCTTTAGACGAAAGCATCCCTGAGTTTCACAATGAAGTCTATGATATAGATGAAGTTGATGAGGACTTTTATGATCAGGATGATCAAGATAGCGATATGTTAGATGAAGATGAAGATATTCTTTACTGACATCATATTATGTTAACAGCCTACATATTTTCACGAAAAATTAAAAGAGTATTCTCCGGCTTAAAGGAGAACACTCTTTTTTCTTTCTCTATCTTACAGTCTCCACAAATTAATTGTAGATGGACAATCAGACTTATCAAGCTTACTTTTAATATCAACGATAATTCCTGATCCTTCATTAAATAATTCTTCAAAATCTGACCATTTTTTATCTAAGTAGAATTGGTGAGGTACAGCTAACACAATTGCATCAGCTTTATCTAGCTCTTCATATTTCGTTAATTCTACACCGTACTCTTCTTTAGCCTCTTCAGGAGAAGCATATGGATCTGCAACCTGAACTTTAATTCCATAATCCTCAAGCTCTCTTATTACATCAATTACCTTAGAGTTACGTAAATCCGGGACATTTTCTTTGAATGTTAACCCTAAAACAGTTACTTTTGAACCGTTAACAGGTAATCCTCTTTGGATCATTTCTTTTACAAGTGCAGTCGCAATATGCTTGCCCATATTATCATTGATTCGTCTACCCGCAAGAATAAGCTCCGGACGGTATCCTACACTTTCAGATTTATGAGTTAAGTAATATGGATCCACTCCAATGCAGTGACCACCAACCAAACCAGGGCTGAACGGAAGGAAGTTCCATTTAGTTCCAGCAGCTTCTAAAACCTCTTGTGTATCTATACCCATTCTATCGAACATCAGAGCAAGTTCATTCATTAATGCAATGTTAACATCTCGCTGAGTATTTTCAATAATTTTTGCAGCTTCTGCTACTTTAATTGAGCTAGCCTTATAGACACCTGCATCTACAACACTGTCATAAACACTTGCAACTATTTCTAACACTTCTGGTGTTTGACCTGAAACAACTTTTTTAATTGTTTTAAATGTATGAGTCTTATCACCAGGATTGATTCTCTCTGGAGAGTATCCTACAAAGAAATCAACACCAGCTTTTAATCCTGATTCCTTTTCAAGGATAGGTAGACAAACTTCTTCTGTTGCACCAGGATTAACTGTTGATTCATAAACAACAATTGTTCCTTTTCTTAAATGACGTCCAACAGTTTCAGATGATTTTTCTAATGGTGTAAAATCAGGAAGCTTGTTTATATTTATTGGAGTTGGTACAGCGATAATAATAAAGTCACAATCAGACAATCTTGTTGGATCTGTTGTAAAATCAATATTAGCTGCCTTCAGCTCTTCACTTTCAACTTCATTTGTATAATCTACATTGTTTTTAAGAGTGCTGATTCGGTGCTCATTAATATCGAAACCAACAATATGGTGTTCCTGTCCGAAAGCTACAGCTACAGGTAACCCAACATATCCTAGTCCTACGACACCAATTTTTCTATCCATTCTAATATCCACCTCTTAGTTTATATTCGGACATAACATTAACTTAGTTTTTTAATATCAACATATGTTTAGTATTGATATTGAGATTTAATATATACTTACGAAGCAAAAGTTCATACATAAATAAATCATCCCATTATTCAAATATATAATTATATGTTATATATTTCAACATTTTTTTACATTTTTTGTTGAACTAGCCCGTTAAGAAAGTTCTTTGTTATAAGCTCTATTCTCTATATTTAATGTCCGTAAAAATACTGTTTCGTAATTTCTAACAATTTTTTGGGCATTAAAATGCTCAGCACGGTTCAACCCTTTCTGTATTAGTTGGTGTAATTGCTCTTGGTTTAAACCAAATACATAAAGAATTTTCTGTGTCATTTCTTCAACATTTCCCACTCCACAAAGCTCACCATACTCCCCATTATCTAATACCTCTGCCGGTCCTGATTTACAGTTGGTTGACACAACTGGAACACCCGTTGCTAACGCCTCTGCGATAACATGACTAAACCCTTCATGAATAGAAGATAAAACAAATAAATCCGCTTGTTTAAAGTAGATATATGGATTCCTCTGAAAACCAACAAAATGCACTCTATCATGAATATGCAGGTCTTTAGCTTGTTGTTCTAGTTGGTCCTTTAAATAACCTTCACCAAGTATAATGAGATGGCTTTTTGTAACCTTGTTAACATTTGCAAATGCATCAAGAAGTGTTTTTTGATCTTTTTGTGGAACTAATCTGCCTGCGGTAACAATAATTTTATCCTCTGTTTCATACAGAACTCGGTCTTTTTCTTCAATTTTTCCATTTTTGATTTTTTCTTCAATGCTTTGCAGATCTACCGGATTATAAATCACCTCAATTTCTGAGGGATTAATTTTGTATCGTTTAATTAAATTCTCTTTAACCCCTTCCGATAATGAAATAATTTGATTCGATAATTTATAAACAAGCCCAAATAGTAATAACTGTATATTTACTGATAGTTTCCCCCCAAGATTATCTGCTTCTCTAATGACAGACTTTGCTTTTGAGAAAGAAAATCTTGTAGCCAAAATGGCAATAGTATTTACTCGAGGAATCGTACTGAAAACAATATCTATTTTTTCCTTCCTAATAATCCTCGCTAATTTAAAAATAGATCGACTAAGCCTTGTTGTATCTAATTTAATAAAGATAACATCCTCTTTTACTTCTTTTTCATATGAGCCATTATAATTTAATGTGACAAGAACAGGGGAAAATATCGAGCGATCTAAATTATTAATAATATTCAATAATGTTCTAGCTGCCCCACCTGCTCCCATTTGATAAATAAAAAATAAAATTCTTATTTTCTTCATCATTCATACAGCCTTTCTATTTGTTTCTATTTGATTTTATTCTTACCCTTAATACTTAAATAAACTCTAGATCAACGTCAGACCTAGAGTTTATTTTCAGTTTTTTACGGTTGTTCGCCCATGTCCTCAGTAACATCAGTATCATTCTCAGTCTCTGTTGTCACTGCCTCACCATTTAAGAATTGTTCAATTGCTTGTTTGTTCGCTTCAAAATCAATTTCAAGTACTGAACCTGCATGGCTATAGCTCGTGTTCGTATACGAATTATCCACTGGAATTCTTAATGTATCAATTTGATCAGGAGGATTTAAAATAAAATCCTTAGACAAATCAAGTAAATCTATCCCTTGTAAATTGGTTTCAATATAAGGCTGAATTGTTCCCAATAATTTAGGCAATTTAGCTACACCACTCACACTAATCATTTCATCCTTTAGTGCATTAATTACTTCTTGTTGACGCTTAACTCGTCCAAAATCCCCTTCAGCATCCTGTCTAAACCTAGCATAACCTAATAATTCTTCTCCATCTAATTTTTGTAATCCAGGTTCTATAACAACACCTATTTTTTCTGACATTCTCTTCTCGACATTCATCTCAATGCCATCAGGCGCAATTGTATCAACCACTTGTTCAAAACCTTTAAAATCCACTATTGCATAATAATGAATATCTAAATCAAAGTTTTGTTTAATCGTTTGTCTTAACAACTCAGGTCCACCTAAAAAGAATGCAGTGTTTATTTTGTAATTTTTATAACCAGGTATCTCAGCGTAAATATCCCTCATTAGCGAAATGACTTTTGCACTATCATTTTTCGGGTCATATTGGGCAATCATCATCGTATCTGTTCTCGATTGCTCTTCTCCCCTAGAGTCTACACCAAGCAACAGTACATTTACTTTATCTAATCTCTTTGCACCATTAAATTCTATTTCTTCACCTGAGTTTGAAATCCCTGACTCACCAGCACCTTTTACACCTTGATAATATTGAAAAACAGCGTAACCAATCAAAGCAATGATTATAAGGAATAGAAGGAGGAATATTCTTCTTATTTTCCTTTTCTTCTTTTCCCGCTTCTTTTTATGTCGATTCATACGTTCATCCCTTTGCCATTTTTGTGTCAACTACCCCTATAATATCACGAATTTTGTAGAAATATAGGGTACATTTTTAGAAAAATTAGGATTCTTCTTGACTAGCATTTATTTGCTAGCACGTTAGCAGTTTTGACCTTCTTGAACAAGAAAGCAGAAAGTCCAAAATATGACTTTCTGCTTCTACTCCTGTATGCTGAATGAATCATTTCCATTATTGACTCTTCTGCAACAACTCTATCTTTTTCTTCAACTTCTCATTTTCAGCCTTCAATTGACTATTTTCAAGCTTTAAATCCTGTACTTCTTTCTGGATTTCTGTGCTTACTTCACCTTTTGTGGCATTCTCTTTATCAGTTGAACAGCCAACTGCCGCTAAAGCTAACATTATGGTAAAAAGACCAATTATATATTTACGTTTCATTTTAAGAATCCTCCTGGATAAAACTTTACATTTAATTAGTAGCTAAAAGGGCCTAACTAATTCGTTAAAAGCCAGTTCCTTCAATTATTTTATGCTCTTTTACTTTTTAGCGCAATAAAGAAAACAGATCCACCAACTGAATGATTACTGATACTACAAAGCCCTTTCTCTTTCTTTACTTCTGTTTATCAAAAAAGTGAAAAACACAGGATCCCCATCCTGTGTTTACTTCGCAACAAAATATTCAACTAAGTACTCTGCCCAAACAGCAAAACCTTCTTCATTCACATCATTATCATCTGTTAAGTAGTTTTCCATGTCAGGGTGATCATGCTCAGGCCAATTTTCCCAATGATTCAGATACGTCATCTTATTTTTTTCAACATGAGTTTCTAACTGTTTTACTTCACTAGGATAATAAGTAGCATTATAGAGCGGCTGTGACGGCTGAACCATCAAAACAAGATTCTCATTCGCACCTTGCCAGGACTCGTACATTTTTTCAAGATTCTCCAGAGTATTCGTTATGCCAACATCTCCATTATCCTCTAACATCGGTGCCTCAAATAATAAAATGTCAGGATTTAACTCATTTATTTCTTTATATGAATTGTCATTTATTATGTCACGTGTTGTATTTGTTCCTGTTGATATAGCTATGGTATCAAAAACACCTTCTCCATAGGCAGTTATCAGCTCCTGTTTAAATGAGTCAATCCAGGTGCCTTCTACTTCCGTTGTTCCATATATAACAAGTTTCACTGGCTCATCAGAGACAATAGCTGTTTTTATTTTCTCCTGTGCAGCTTCCGGGAGATTTGCCATATAGGTTTCTGCATCTGAATTCTCTTGCTTTTCTTCTACTTTTTCTACCGGATCCGCTTTTCCTCCAGCTGGTTCACTTTGTGCGGTTATTTTTTCATTCCAATGAAGATTACCAAATATAATTGCAGCACCGCACACAATAAGTGTTGCTATAACCATAATTTTTTTCACTATATGAGTCCTCCAATTTTCGACATTTCTATATAAAATTATACACATTCTATAAGGATCTACAAACAATTTCCATATATGGTTTTTTCATTAATGGTAGGAAATCATTTGTAGATGCTTCATTATTTCAAGCTCTTCCATGTGTTTTTGGTTATTTGCCTCTTTATTAAGAGAGGTTAGGCACTCTTCTAATGAGATACACATTCCACTCTCAACTAGTTTAATCATTTTACCTATCGAACTTGGGGTCATATGTGATGGAGGTATTGGTGATTTCGCCAAATCTTGTAGAATCTTAAATCGAAGTTGATCAAGCTCATAAATAGACATCACTGATTTCACCTTTGGTTCTTGCTTATCTTCCTGAGCAGGATCCGTTTGCGTCATCTTTTTCATAACAAGCATATACACACTAATGGCTAAAACCATTTGAATGACTGTAATCGAAAAAAGAACGGATCTTTCTACTTTTATAAACGTACTAATTGCTAGTGTTGCTATAAGGATTGCGGTAAGAATACCAATTATATAGACAACGTGTTGTCTTAAAGGAATAGAAGGTTCCTTTAGATGAGTTCTTCTTGATTGATAATCTTCATAACTATTCATTAGGGTTAAAAGCAGCTTTTGAACAAGTTGTAAATGGTTTGTTAACTCTTGGCCTATCATACTACTACTCCTTTAGACGATGTACTTTTTTATTTTTATGTAATAAAAAGAGTCGTAATCAATAAATTGTCGTCCATTTATTATTTCGGCTAAAACACTGAATTCTTTAGTGGATTTAAACAAAAAAAGAGAGCCTAAGCTCCCTTTT
>Ga0182742_1001310_pt1 | contig 32553 bp, 26 predicted proteins | sample eDN5th37CBELigMG_FD_128880 | JGI IMG/M metagenome (GOLD analysis project Ga0182742, IMG submission 128880) | Enriched Miracle-Growth compost microbial communities from Emeryville, California, USA - eDNA 5th pass 37_C BE-Lig MG (version 2)... ... | reverse complement strand
TCACGCATCGGCTAAATGGTCGGCGGGACGCGCCGGCGATCGAGGGTTACCTCCTCCGCCGCGACGGCGAGGAGCTCGCCTCGCTGGGGAGCGGCGCTACCGCATACCTCGACCTCGACGCGGCCCCGGGAGAGGTCGATCCGCCGGCGCTCTCGGTCACCGGCGACGTCGACGCCGTGACCCTGTCCTGGTCGCCAGGGACGCCGCGGCCCGGATCGATCCACGACTATTCCATCGAGGCGGTCACGGCGATCGGGCCGAGCGCGCCCGCCACGCTCCTCGACCGCCGCAGCGCCCCCGCGATCGAGGGCTACGAGATCGAGCGGGATCAGCAGGTCGCCGAGAACCTCGGCGCCGGAACGCTGGGATGGAGCGATACCTCGATCGAGCCGGGCGTCATTGCGGCGCCTGCCGCCGTCGTCACGACGGCGACGGAATCGGCGATCCAGCTCTCGTGGTCGGCGGCCGTCGCATCGGCGGGCGCCAGCCACCTCTATCGGGTGAGCGCGCTCTACGGTGCGGAGAGTCGATCGCCCTCGAACGCCGAGTCGGGGGCCCGATCCGCGCCACCGATCACCGGGTACCAGGTGACCCGCGACGGCGTGGTCGTCTCGTCGCTCGGTCCGAGCGTGCTCGTCTACGAAGACGCTGACGCGTCGCCCGGTACGGTCGAAGCTCCGTCGCTCCAAGCGGTCGGGGATGTCGGCTCGGTCCAGCTCTCGTGGACCCCCCCCGCCGCCCACCCGGGAGCGAACCACCGCTACACGGTCGCGGTCCTCACCGCCAACGGCCCCGGCGCTGTGTCCAACGAGGCGACGGCCGCGCGGAGCGGCCCGGCGCTGGTGGGCTACCGGCTGCTTCGTAATGGAGCACTGCTCGCGCAGGTCGGTCCGACTGCGACGAGCCACCAGGACATGCAGGCCGCGCCCGGCGGGATCGACCTCAACCTCAACACATTCAGGATCGCGAACCGCGAAGACGCCGTCGTGTTCTCGTGGGAGATCCCCAGTTCAATCCCCGGTTTCACCTACACCTACGCGCTCGCCGCGCAGTGGGCAGAAGGGGAGGGTCTGTCCCTGCCCGTGACGGCGGGTCGCGGCGCCCCCGTGCTCACAAAGTGGGAGGTGTGGCGCGACGACGTAATGATCACCGAGCTGACGCCTGATACGACATCCTTCGTGGACGAGGATGCGGAGCCGGGAACGGTCGGGGCGCCCACGCTCTCGGCGACGGAGGGGCCCCAGGACGTCGAGCTCGCCTGGGCGATTCCGCGCAGCGAAAACGGTCGGGTCCACGAGTACAAGTTTATCCCGGTCGATTCTAGAGGCATGCGGGGCACGATCGTCGCCAGCGGTCTGCGGGCCTCTCCCTCAATCGTTGGGTACCGTCTCCTCCGCGACGGCGACGAGATCGCCTCCCTTGCGACCTGGGAAAGGTCGTACTCCGACAGGGGCGCCGCCCCGGGAGAGCTCGATCCCCCGTCTCTGGTGGCCTCCGGAGGCTCCGGCTCCATCTCTCTCTCGTGGTCCCAGCCGGCGACTCGCCCCGGACCGAAGGCGGTCTACGAAATCGAGGCTCTCACGACAATGGGCTCGGGCGCCCGCGGCGTCTTGCTCGCCGGCCGCAGCGCCCCCGAGGTCACCGGATTCTCGATCGAGCGGGATCTGCTTCCCCTCGCGAGCCTCTCGCCGACGACCCTGGCATTCGACGACACCACGGCGAGCGCCGGATCGTTCGATGATTCGGTCACCCTCTCCGCGAGCCAGGGGACGAACGTGGAAGCCGTCGAGCTGCGATGGCAGGCGCCCGTCGGCAACGCCGGGCCGGTCCACGCCTACCGCGTGGTCGCGAGCGCGATCGGCGCCGCCCCGGCGTACTCCGCCGAAGAAACCGGCCAGCGGGGGGCACCTGCGGTCTCCTCGTACCAGTTACAACGCGACGAAGGTCCCTGGACCGACGTCGGGAACGTCACGGCCTACGACGACACCGATGCGCCGACGGGGACGATCGAGGCGGAGGTGATCGCGTTCGGCGACCGGTTCCGTGGCTTCATCGAAGCCGCTTTCGTGCGCGAGCCGATGGTGGTGCCGCCGACCCCGAGCAGCTACCGGATCCGCGCGGTGGGCGACGGCGTCGTCGGCATCTCGTCAGACGAAGCCATCGGCTACCGGAAGGTCGGCAGCGAAGTCGAGGTCCAGTGGCAGCGCTCCGCCGCCGATTCGGACGACGGCTACGCGGACCTGCCGGGTGTCCAGACCCACAACTGGCTCGACTTCGACACGCCCGTGGACGAAGGACGCTTCTACCGCGCGTCGCTGCGCACGGAAGGGGTAGAGGCGATCACGCCGGGCTCGCGCGCCGTGGCATTCTCGTACCAGTCGATCGCAGCCGGAGGCAATTTTTCCTGCGGCGTGCGGAGCGATGGGAGGGTGATCTGCTGGGGAAACAACCAAGTCGGCCAGGCGCCCCCCCAGCCCTCGACCGCACTCTTCACCAGCGTGACCGCCGGCACGTCCCACGCCTGCGGTTTGCGGGCGGACGGCAAGGTGGAATGCTGGGGGTCGAACTGGTTCGGCCAGGCGCCTCCGCAGGCCACGGTCGATTCGTTCGAGAGCGTGAACGCGGGCGCCGACCATACCTGCGGCGTGAGGACGGACGGCAGGGTGGTCTGCTGGGGGCTGAACACGTCCGGCCAGGCGCCCAGGCAGGCGACCACCGTTTCGTTCAAGAGCGTGAGCGGGGGGGCCTTCCATTCCTGCGGCGTGCGGACGGACGGCAAGGTGGTCTGCTGGGGGCAAAACACATACGGGCAGGCGCCTTCCTCTCCCACGGCCGATTCGTTCTCGAGCGTGAGCGCGGGGCCCTACCACACCTGCGGCGTTCGTCTGGACCGCAGGATCGTCTGCTGGGGGAGCAACTATGACGGGCAGGCGCCTCCCTCTCCTTCGGCCGATCTCTACACGGAGGTGAGCGCGGGTGACGGCTACACCTGCGGGCTGCGGGTGGACGGCAAGGTGGTTTGCTGGGGCTACAACCGCTTCGGCGGGGCGAATCCACAAGCCACCTTCGACAGCTTCACGAGCGTGAGCGCGGGTGTCGCCCACACCTGCGGCGTGCGGGCGGACGGCAGGGCGCGCTGCTGGGGGGCCAACCATTCCGGCGAGGCGCCGGGATCTCCCCAGACGGATTCCTTCACGAACGTGAGCGCGGGGGTCAATTACACCTGCGGTGTTCGAGCGGATGGCAAGGTGGTCTGCTGGGGGCTGAACCGGAATGGCCAGGCGTCCACACATCCGACGGTCGATTCGTACAGCAGCGTGAGCGCTTCGGACACCCACGCCTGCGGCCTGCGGACGGACGGCAGGGTGAAGTGCTGGGGTGCCAACAACTTCGGCGAGGCGCCAGCAACCCCTTGGGCCGCTTCCTTCACGAGCGTGGGCACGGGGCCCTTCTACACCTGCGGCATCCGGGTGGACGGCAAGGTCGTCTGCTTCGGGCGAAACGACCTCGGCCAGGCACCCGCACAGCCCTCCGCCGATTCGTTCACCGCGTTGGGCGTGGGCAACACCCACTCCTGCGGCGTTCGGGTGGACGGCAAGGTGATCTGCTGGGGGCGCAACACCTACGGACAGGCGCCCACCGTGGCCACGGCCGATTCCTTCACGAGCGTGAGCGCGGGTGGTTTCCACACCTGCGGCGTGCGGACGGACGGCAAAGTGGTTTGCTGGGGGCGCAACGACTACGGCCAGGCGCCCACCGAGGCCACGGCCGATTCCTTCACGAGCGTGAGCGCGGGGACCTTTCACACCTGCGGCATTCGGGTGGACGGCGAGGTGGTTTGCTGGGGCGACCACTCCGCCGCGGTCCCCACTGGCGCCCCCTTCACGAGCGTGAGTGCAGGCGCCCCCCACACGTGCGGCGTGCGGGTGGACGGCAAGGTGGATTGCTGGGGCCCCAACACCCATGGTCAGGCGCCTCCCCACCAGGCGACGCCGTGAGGTGACGTGTTCGAACGCATTTCGCGCCGGCTTCTGACGCTTGGAATTGGGCACGCCGGGAACGCGCCAGTTCTTGGCCTGATTGACCTCGTGGGCGGTGAACGCTGTTAGCATGTGGCGGTGTCCATGAACCAGGAGGGCCGGCCTGCCAGGCTGCGAGCGGATCGAGCCGGACCGCGACGAGGCGTGGCGAGGCAGAGTCGCCGTCTCCTCCTCGTGGTCGGCGGACTCGTGCTCTGCGCGCTGGCGATCGGCTGCTCCATTTTCAGCGCCCCGCGCTACCGAGGACCGATGCCGAGAGGTGCGGCCTTCGACGGCGAGCGGTTCCTGAATGAGGATCCAGTCGAACCACGCAGCTTCTGGGACGTGCTCAAGTGGAAGTTCAACGACGATCAAGGACCCTGGCGCGATTGGACGGTCGAGCCCCCCGGGCCGCCGCCCCCAGCTCGCGTCGGCCCGGGCGAGCTGCGCGTCACCTTCGTCAACCACGCGACGACGCTCGTCCAGATCGACGGGCTCAACATCGTCACCGATCCCGTCTGGTCCGAGCGGGTCAGCCCGATCTCGTTTCTCGGCCCCTCACGTGTGCGGCCGCCCGGCATCCGTTTCGACGACCTGCCGGAGATCGACCTCGTGGTCGTCAGCCACAACCACTACGACCACCTCGACCTCCCCACGCTGGAGCGCCTCCGCGAGGCGCACAACCCGCGCATCTTCGTCGGCCTGGGGAACGCGCCGACCCTGCGCAAGGCGGGCATCGTCAAAGTGACCGAGCTGGACTGGTGGCAGTCGATCCCGCTGCGCAATGGGGTGAAGCTCACCGCCGTCCCCGCCCAGCACGGCTCCAACCGCGGGCTCGCCGATCGGAACCGGACGCTCTGGGCGGGCTTCGTCTTCGAAGGGCAGGGTGGCTACGCCTACTTCGCGGGCGATACCGGCTTCGGGCCGCACTTTGCCGGCATCCGGGAGCGCTTCGGCCCACCGCGTCTGGCCATCCTCCCCATCGGCGCGTTCCGACCCCAGTGGTTCATGCAGCCCGTGCACGTCTCGCCGGCAGAGGCCGTGCAGGCGCATCTGTCGATGGGCGCGAAACGCAGCGTGGCCATGCACTTCGGCACCTTCCAGCTGGCCGACGATGGCCAGGACGAGCCCGTCGCGGAGCTCGTCGCTGCCCTGGCGCGCCAAGGCGTGCCCGAGGATCACTTCTGGGTCCTCGGCTTCGGGGAAGGACGCGACGTGCCACCCGTCGAAGATGTGCGGTAGGAATCCCTCGAACCCCAGCCGGCCGCGCCGCTACGAAGGTCCCCAATGTCCTTGCCCCGGATCCAGGACGCCGCGCTGCTCGAGAACCACCTGGCCTTCATCCGGTGGCATCGGGGCACCGCCTTCTACATGACCTTCGTCAGCTCTCGCATGTACTCGTTGGGCGTCAGGTCGTGCGCCGACGCCAGCTTCTTGATGGTCTCGACACGAGGGAACACGAGCCCCCTTTCGACCCTGCGCAGGGTTCGGTCGGTGAGGCCCGGGATGTCGGTCTGCCGAAGCCCCTTTTCTTCGCGAAGCCTCCGGATCGCAGCACCGTAGCGGTCTGCCTCGGCGAAATAGGATGCCTGCTGCTCCCGGATTCGCCGCGGATCGATCGCGGATCGCATCGCCTCCAGGTCGAGATCCACGTCACCATCCGGCCAGTGGAGCCTGCTGCCACTCGGCGAGACCTCGAACCACCCCCGCGATCGCTTGGGGAGACGCAGGAGGCTCGGAAAGGCCGAGATCGGGATTCGATAGAGTTTGGGCTCGCAGCTCCAGACCTCGAGTGTGTCTCCAACCAGGTCCGCTGACGCGATCAGCAGGTCCTCGGCACCGTTCGCCTGCGCGAGCAGCAAGCGCCGCGCCGAGGCCGCGTCGGGCGCGACGTACGTCGGTTTTCGGCTCCGTGCGCTGAGCTGCGCCGCACGCTGCGCGACGCGCCAGTCGCCAGTGTGGCCTCCTCCCTCGTGCCAGACGACGACGACGGGGGTATCCGCAGAAACGGACTCCAGCCACTCGGCGATCGCACCGTCCGGGCGCTCCAGGCTCCCCGCCAGCGCCAGGCCGATCGTCCGGATCGAGGGGTCGCCGGCCGGCGCCCTCACGAAGCGTGCCCCAGCAATTCGGCCCACCCGGCGGGCGGCGGCGCGCTCCGTCTCGGCGGGAACGATGACGTCGAGGTGGTGCGCCTTGGTCATTTCTTCGCTCCCGGCGAGGTGAGCGACACCTTCCTCGCCCATTCGGCATGCAGTTCGAACCGACGAGCCTCGACGCGATCCAGGAGCTCTCGTCTCTCCCGGCCGCTCGGGCCACGTCCCCAGATCACTTCGATCATCTCGTCTCGCGGGCGGAGGAACCGGATAGCCACTCCCCATTTCCCGGGGCGCTCCGCGTGGAGGTGCGGAGGGAGGTGATCGTTGCTGTTGAACCAAAGAACGAGGCCGGCGACCTCGAGCGCTTCGACGCGTCCCATCGGCCCAACATGGCATGGGTACCGGACACTCATGTGAGTGTGGGGGGATGCGTCCGGTTTGGCAAGGCCGCCGGTGGGCTTGCGCTCTCGCCAGCCCGAGGATGGGCGCAGCCTCCGGTTCATCGGGCTCCGGCCGAAGCGTCGATGCGGCGCCACAGCTCGGCGTTGCGCCCTCCTTAGAGAGAGGGCCGGGGGGCCGCGCTGCGGCGGCGCCTGGGGAGGAAGCGCGGCTTGTCAGCGAAGGAGCGGGCCCAGCCTGCGCCAAGGGCCTCCTCCTCCTGTCGGATCCGGGTGCGGAGGAGGGCGGCGTTGGCGAGGCTGAATGCGACGGCGGTGAGCCACGCGCCGCCGACGAGGGGTACGCAGAGGAGCTCGATCGCCACCGCCAGGTAGTTGGGGTGGCGGACGAACCGGTAGGGGCCGGCGGTGACCGGCGCTGCGCCGGGGATCACCAGGATCCGCACGTTCCACCGGTCGCCGAGGGTGGACACCGCCCAATAGCGCAGCGCCTGCGCGGCGGCGGCCCCGACGAGGGCCACGTGGCTCACGATCGGCCAGGGGTGCCGGCCCAGGAGCGGCGGCTCGACCAGGCAGGCCGCGAGGAAGAGCGCATGGACCGCCGCCATCAGCCGAAAGTGGCCGCGACCGACCTCGACGGCGCCGCGGGCACGGGCTCGCGAGGCGTTTCGCAGGGAGAGCGCTAGCTCGAAGATTCGCTCCACCACCAGCAGCGCGATGAGAAGGCGGTAGGCGGTCACCACCGGAGGAGCACCAGCTCGCAGCAGAATCCCGGTCCCATCGCCAGGAGGAGTCCGATCTCTCCTGGGGCCGCCTCCGCCATCGCCTGCTCGAGGACCAGCAGGATCGAAGCCGAGGAGAGGTTCCCCGCGCGGGCCAGCGCCTCGCGACTGGGGTCGAGGGCCGCGTCCGGCAGTTGCAGCGCCTGCGAGAGGGCCTCCAGCACCTTGGGGCCGCCGGGATGGCAGATCCACCGGGTGACGTCCTCGCGCCGCAGGCCGTTGGCGGAGAGGAAGGCGTCCACGTCGGCGCCGATCCGTTCCCTCGCCAGGTCGGGGATGCGCGCGGAGAGGACGATCCGCAAGCCGCTCTCCTCCACGCTCCAGCCCATCACGTTTTCTGTGTGTGGGTAGAACACCGAGCGCGTCGCGACCACGCTGGGGCCCTGGCCCCGCGCGGTGCCGCCCAGGACGGCTGCGCCGGCGCCGTCGCCGAACAGGCCGGTGGCGATGGCGTTCGCCACCGATACGTCGTCGCGCTGAAAGGTGAGCGAGCAGAGCTCCACGGAGACCACGAGGGCCACCTCCTCCGGCGCGCCGCGGAGCACGTCCGCCGCCCGCGCCACCCCCGCGGCGCCAGCGGCGCAGCCGAGCCCGAAGATCGGCGTCCGCTTCACGCGCGCCGGGAGGCCCAGGCGGTTCGTGAGGATCGCGTCCACGCTCGGCGTCGCGATGCCGGTGGTCGATACGAAGAAGATCCGGTCGACGTCGGCAGGCTCCACGCCTGCGCGTTCGAGCGCGAGCCTCGCGGCCCTCTCTCCCAAGGTGGACGCCACTTCGACCCACGCGCGGTTCGCGTCCGCGAAGGAGGCGAGGCCCTCGTAGGCATCCAGCGGGAGGGCGAGGTGCCGGCCACGCACCTGCGTCGCACGGTGGAGGTGGGTCAGGTGGTCCGGGTTGAAGACCCGCCCCTCCCAGCGGTCGCGAAGAAAGGCCGTGAGGTCTCCCTGCGCCACGTAGTGGGGCGGGAGCGCGCTCGCCGCGGCGAGCAGCGTCGGATCGCGAGGGGTGGGCTGTCGCATGGACTCGGTGGAGGGAGGAGGAGTGGGCCCGAGAGGGGCTCACAATCTGCGCCGGGACCGTCACTCCTGCACTGCCCTCTTTGGGGCACCGTCTTCCGTCCGCTTCACCATGCCGAGAGAGCAGACCGGGTCCCACCGCTGGGCGCCAGTTCGTTCCCCGGAAACTGTTTGTCACGAAGTGTTCAATTACCCGAACTTGACGCTCGGTTCTTTGATGTCCGAGCATTTCTTCGACGGTCGGGGGCCGGAAGCACTGCTGCCCGGCCTCCTGAATCGTCGATGCAGGCTAGTGACAAGCGGAAGGATGGGCCTTCCGCCCAGGAGGAAACAAATGAGAAACATTCTCTTTGCAGTGCTGGCCTTCGCCATCCCGGTCTCTGCCTTCGCGGCCCCGCCTCGCCTCCAGAATGACATCCGGGTGGAGCGCTCCCGCCCCGCGGACATGCAGAGGACCGAGGTGCGGCAGGTCGACCGCGCCAGGGCAAATACCGCAGTTCGCCCCGAGAGGATGCCCGAGGCGGTGAAGCAGATGCTCAAGTACGACGTCTGCACCAGCGCGTCGGCCCGCTGCGACTGACGGGTCGAACCTGGGCGAAGCGAGCGGTCGAAAGCGACGTGGCAAGCCTTTTCGCCGAACGTCTTCGCGCTCGCTTCGCCCGGATTTCCGCGCAGTCGCGCTCGTCGCTCCCCATGGGAGCCGCTGCGGCACGTGATCGAGGCGGGCAGGAACCGAAGCCCAGTTGGCACGGGCTCGGGGGATCGCCATGCTCGGGGAAGCAGCGTCACCAGAGCTGACCTCCTCATCGGCGCGGCGCTCCCGAAGGTCCCATGGGCAACTCCTCGCCGCCACCCAGCGCCGCTTCGACGCATGGCTCGCTCGAACGGACGCACCTGGCAGCCACCCGAACGCTGCTGGCGCTGGTAAGAACGGGCTCGGTCATCGCGGGCGGCGGTGCACTGGCCACCGATTTGCTGGTCAAGAACTGGCCTCGGTGGGTGGTGCTCCTCCTCTCCACCGGCTTCATCCTCCTCGGGTACTGGATGATGTGGGCAGCGGTGAGAAGGGCGAAGAAGTTGCGGGCTCGGCTGACTCACGATCCCCAGACCGACGGGTTCTTGGTTACGCACGGTCAGTTCGTGACGATGACGGTCGCTCTCCAGATCCTCATCGCCGCGGTTGTGGTCCTCTACCTGCTCGGAGGATGAGCGCATGAAATGCGAGCAAATCCAGGCAATTGAGGACCGGTCGAAATCTGCTGAGATCCTGCGCGTCCTCGCGAATGTTGCACCGCCCCATCAAGCCGCTCCTTGGGTGCTTACCAAAAGGTGCATGTCGCCATGAAATTACCCCGTCGACTGCATCGACCGCGGGGGTTCCATGGGCAGGCTGGATGGGAAGATCGCTCTCATCACTGGCGGGAACGGGGGCATCGGGCTCGCGAGCGCGCGGCGCTTCGTCGACGAGGGAGCTTTCGTATTCATCACGGGTAGGCGACAGGCAGAGCTCGATGGCGCTGTCTCCGCCATCGGCAGGAACGTGCGCGGGATCCAGGGCGACGTGACGAACTCCGACGACCTCGACCGCACGATGGCGACGATTGCGGCGGAACGAGGGCGGCTCGACATCGTATTCGCCAACGCGGGCATCGTGGAGATGTCGCCGCTCGGCGCCATCACGAAAGAGCATTACAGCAGGATATTCGGCGTCAACGTAGAGGGGCTGCTCTTCACCGTGCAGAAGGCATTGCCGCTCATGCGACCGGGCGGATCGATCATCCTCTCCGGGTCGACCTCGGGATCGAAGGGCATGCAGGCTCTCAGCGTCTACGGCGCCACGAAGGCCGCGGTTCGCAACTTTGCCCGCTCGTGGGCGCTCGACCTTCGGGAGCACGGAATCCGCGTGAACGTGCTGTCACCTGGGCCGACGGCGACTCCAGGGCTGGAGGGTGCAGCGGTGGCGGCGGGCGCAGCGCCTGAAGTGCTGTTCGACGCTCTCAAGGTGCAGACGGCGCTCGGTCGGCTCGCCGATCCGGCCGAGACGGCGGCGGTGGCGCTGTTCCTCGCCTCGGATGAAAGCAGCTTCATGACCGGGAGCGAGCTGTTCGTCGACGGCGGAGCTGCGCAGATATGATCTGCACGTGAAATGGCTCTGCCCCGATTTGGTGAAAACGCCTGGTTATGCAGGGGGACGTCATCAGACCGGCGGAGGCTCGAAACGAAGCCGATCCCCCAGGCGCACGATTCCGTGTTTCAGGACGCGAGCGTAGACGCCCAAGCGAGCATTTCGACCCTCGGCGAGTTTGCGCAGAAGGGTGGGGAGCGAGGGAAGGCCCCCCTGCGGAAGGCCGATCATCCGGCAGCGCTCGGTCGCCTGGACGATCTCGACGACGACCTCCTCGCCCAAGCGCATCCGCCCGCCGAGCCATTCGTCCTCGACGAAGCCCGCGCCCTCCGTCCGGATCACGAGGTTGGGGCGGAAGCGAGGGGCGTCCTCGTCCGCGAGGCCGAGCGCCTCGAGCGATGAGGTCGTGACCAGGTGGAGCGGCCCCGCGTCGAAATGCGAGACCGCCGCCTCGCGCGCCAGGGTCACGGGTAGTCCGAGCTCGCGGGAGAGCGCCTCGTGGATGCGTGGGTCGTCGCCGGCCATGAGGCTGCCGTCCGGAAAGCGGACGATCGGGGTTTCACCGTCGTAGCGGGCTTCGATGCCGAAAAGGCCATCGATTCGACGAAAACGCCTCGTGTCCTTGCCGCTGCCGAACTTCCCGGCTTCATCTCGCACTGCGAAGAGACGGTCGCCGATCGCGCCCCGCCCATCGAAGGCGACGCGCTCGAGCGGTTCGCCGCGCATGGATTTCACCGGGTAGCGCCACAGGCGTTCGACGACACCGATCATGTGCCTCTACATACCCCAGGAGTGTGCGCGATGTGACCTGCAGGGCTGTGGGTCGGACCACGATCTGGCGGGCCGGTGATGGGGGGCAGGTCAGCGGGTGCGCGCATGAGGGGCGGTGGGCTGGGTACGCTGGTAGAATGCGGTGGTGCGCTTGAACCAGGAGGGCCGGTCGGCCCGGCCGCGAGCGGTTCGAGCTGGACCGCGGCGAGGCATGGCGAGGCGGAGTCGCAATATCTTCCTCGTGTTCGGCGGCCTCGTGCTCGGCGTGCTGGCGATGGGCTGCTCCATCTTCAAGCGCCCCGCGATACCGAGGACCGATGCCGAGAGGTGCGGCCTTCGACGGCGAGCGGTTCCTGAATGAGGATCCAGTCGAACCGCGCAGCTTCTGGGACGTGCTCAAGTGGAAGTTCGACGACGATCCGGGACCCTGGCGCGACTGGATGGACGAGCCCCCCGGGCCGCCGCCCCCACCTCGCGTCGGCCCGGGCGAGCTGCGCGTCACCTTCGTCAACCACGCGACCACTCGTACAGATCGACGGGCTCAACATCCTCACCGATCCCGTCTGGTCGTACCGGGTCAGCCCGATCTCGTTCCTGGAACCCACACGTGTGCGGCCGCCCGGCATCCGGGAGCGATTCGGCCCACCGCGCCTGGCCATCCTTCCCATTGGCGCGTTTCGACCGCAGTGGTTCATGCAGCCGGTACACGTCTCCCCGGCCGAAGCCGTGCAGGCGCATCTCGTGATGGGCGCGAAACGCAGCGTTGCCATGCACTTCGGCACGTTCCAGCTCGCCGACGATGGCCAGGACGAGCCCGTCGCGGAGCTCGTCGCGGCTCTGGCGCGCCTGGGAGTGCACGAGGATCACTTCTGGGTGCTTGGCTTCGGCGAAGGACGCGACGTGCCACCCATCGAAGACGTGCGGTAGATAATATCACTCGACCCCCAGCCGACCGCGCCGCCTGCCCGCTGCTCGGGGCGGTTCGGCGCGGATGCTCCTCATCGCAGCACGGCTCAGCGAGGGTTCTTCATGTTGGTCATCTTCGACATCGACGGCACGCTGACGAGGACCGTCGAGCTCGACGGCTCGGCCTACGCCGCCGCGTTCCGCGGCACGTTTGGCGCGGAGCTTCCCTCGCACGACTGGGCGTCCTACCGAGACGCCACCGAGCCTGGCGTGGCGATCGAGGCCGCGACCGCCGTGCTCGGGCGGCCCCCTGCACCGGCGGAGCTCGAGGCGATGCGGGACGAGTTCCTGGAGCTCCTGGGGCACGCGATGGCAGACCTGCGTGCGTCCGAGCTGGAGGTGCCCGGCGCTGCCGAGCTTCTCCGGAGCCTCGTGAGTGAAGGTCACGACGTGGCGCTCGCGACCGGGTGCTGGCGTCGCTCTGCCGAAGCGAAGCTGGAGGCCGCCGGCCTCGACGTCGCCGGCATCGCGCTGGCGACCGCCGATGACGCCGACGAGCGCACGGAGATCATGCGGATCGCCGCGGCGCGGGCCGGGTACCGTCCGACGGCGCGCCATGTCTACGTCGGCGACGGGCTCTGGGACCTGCGAGCTGCCGCAGCTCTCGGCTGGGACTTCATCGGGGTAGGACCCGCCGGCTCCACCCTCGCAAAGCATGGCGCCGATCGGCTCGTGCCTGATTTCGGCGACCTCGACGGCGTTCGCAGGCTGCTCGCGAGTTGCCTCGAACACCCATCCGACCGGCCGCCGGGCGTGAACACCATCGAGCGGGCTGGATCTGAAGGCGTGTCTGCCGCGGACACTCGGCCGAGGGGCGATTTGCCCTCCTTGCGACATGTTGCGGCTGCGGACATCGGACGATTCTTCGAACACCATCTCGATCCGGCCGCCACCTGGATGGCTGCGTCCTCCGCGACCAACCCAAGCGAACGCGATGCCTTCGAGGCGCGGTGGAAGCGCAGCCTCGAAGACCCATCCATCGTCGCCCGCACGGTCGTGAGCCAGGGGGAAGCCGTCGGCTACGTGGTCACGTTCCTTCGCGACGGAACGCGCGAGGTCGCGTACTGGATCGGGCGCGCGCACTGGGGGCGCGGGATCGCGTCCTCCGCGGTCGCGCAATTTCTCGGAGAGGTCGAGGTGCGTCCGCTCTTCGCTCGTGCCGCACGAGACAACGTCGCATCGCTGCGGGTTCTCGAGAAGTGCGGTTTCCGCAGGGTCGGCGAGGACCGCTTCTTCTCGAGCGCTCGCAAGGCGGAGGTGGAAGAGGTCGTCCTCGCCTTGCTTCGTGGCTGATGGCCATGACGCAGCTCTGGCGCGCCAGGGCGTGCACGAGGATCACTTCTGTGTGCTCGGCATCGGCGAAGGACGAGACGTGCCACCCGTCGAAGACGTGCCGTAGGTATCGCTCGACCCCCAGCCGACCATGCCGCTACACTTGCCCGCCTCCATGACCCTGCCCTCGATCGAAGACGCGGCGCTGCTCGAGAACCACCTGGCCTTCACCCGGTGGCACCGGGGCACCGCCTTGGAAGGCCCGCTCGGCGTTCGGATCGAGAGCTCGATCCCGGGGTTCACCTGCTTCATCCCGATCGCCGGAGTCGGAGCGCCCGGGATGGCGGAAGAGCTGGCCTCGTTCGAGCGGGTGCGCCTCGTCCCGTGGAGCGGCGTCGGCGAGGCGGACCTGGACGCGGCGGGCTTCGTCCCTGCGGGTGCGCTCGCGTACCTGCAGCTCGGCGACAGTCCTGCGGCCGCCCCAGCCGACGCCGACGTGCGGGTGGTGGAGGACACCGAGGCGATGGAGACCTTCACTCGCGTGCAGGTCTACGGCTTCGGCGCCACGGGGGAGGATGCGCGCCGCTGGCTGGGCTGGCTCGGAGAAGCCAACCGCCGCAACCTTGGGCACGCGAGCCAGGTCTTCTACGTCGGAAGAAGGAACGGCGAGCCGGCGGGCGTGACGCTCCTCCTGTGCACCGGGTCCGTCGGCGGGATCTACGCAGTGGCGACCTTGCCCGAGCACCGCCGCCACGGCGTCAGCCGCACGCTGCTGGGCCGCGCCATCGCGGACGCGCGGGCCCGAGGGTGCCGGACGATCGGGCTGCAGGTGGCCGAGGGCAGCGATGCCCACCGGCTCTATCTCTCGCTGGGGTTTCGCGAGGCCTTCCGGTCGCCGATGTTCGTTCGCCGGGTGGACGAGTAGGGGGGCCCAGGGACCATCCGAGACGAAGGTCGCCTCCAACGCCGAAGTTCCGCCTTCGGTTCCAGCGGAAAGGGATTCGAACCCGCGGCCCTCAGCTTGGGAATCGGTAGCGGGGAGGTTCCTACCCCTTCCGACAGGTTCCACGAGGTCCCACCGACTACGCAAGTGCTTGAAAACAGGGGAGGGCGGGAGACCCGGAAATTCCACGCGGTCCGGCCCGTCACACCGGTTCCGACACCGTTTGCTACCCGGTTGCTACCGCCGGGCTTCCCCCGCTCTGGCTCCCGAGAAGTGGGAAGGAACACCCGGCGGCCGCCACTGCTGACGGTCCGCGACGTGGCGGAAATCCTTAGTGTAAGCCGGGCGACCGTCTACCGGCTTGTGGACACTGGCGAGCTCATGCACGTTAGGGTCGCCAACTCGATCCGGATTCCGGCCGGCGGTCTGGAAACTTACCTCTTTCGAGATCCGTGAAGGGCGCTCTCAGCAGAGATCGGGGCTGGCGGGCGGTGAGCCGGTAAGCGCTCCTGCGGCCGATTGCAGGTCTACATCCGGCGACCACGGGGGGCTGCGAGGCGGCCCGCTCGGCTACATGGAATCGATGGGACCCCTTGACCCTATAGGCCATGCGGAGCCATGCAAAAGCGATCGCCGTGCAGTTCCAGAGCTGCCCTGCGGTCTTCTTCCGGACCTGGGCCGGGCCGATGGGCGCGAATGATGGTAACTTGGCCGACCAGAAGTCCTAGGCGGGCATCGCTCACCTTGGGATACCATGCAAATTCGTCGTGTTCACAAGGGGTGTTGGGAACCCGCTAAGTAGAAAATTATGGCGGTCGGTGGTTCTCAGATAAATTTGCTCGGAAGGTCCATAGGGCATTAGGGGACCGATCTTCCAACCTCTTCATTGACAAGGTCGGATAAGAATGGGGGAAAGTCAGGGAGCTGGAGATAGCGCTCCCAACGTCAATGTGGCCGAGAAGGTGACGAGCCTAGAGGCCCTACTATGCGACCCTCGCCCCCCTGATCTGAGCGGAGCGCGAGGTAGCAACCGGTATGACTTCCAGAAATCCTGGGCCCTTTGCCTTCTCCTGCGGCTTCATAATGAAGACGAGGAATACGTCCTTCTTCTCGAACACTTCGATGATGTTGTGGTCCTCGATTCTCCGACGGCGCCAACGTCCATTTCGTTTTTTCAGATCAAGACTGCGAAACACCATTGGACAAACGCTCGACTCGTGAAACAAAAGGCTGGCGCAAAGGGTCCAAAACGCTCGATTTTAGGTCGCCTTATTGAGAACGGAGTTAAGTTCGGGGAATACGCAGAGCGCCTTGTGCTCGTATCTAATCAACCGTTCTCGCTGGAACTCTACGACGGTGCTGAAACGAGCGAGCTCACAAATGTGGCATTCACCAATCTCTCCTCAGCGGAAAAGAGCCGGTTCAGGAAAAAGCTCAAGGAACAGCTTGAAGGCGACTTCACTGCGTCGGAAGAGATTACCCACTTCGAAGTCACCGAACTCTCCGTTCTGGAACATTCGACGCATGCGCGCGGGAAAATTTCGGAATTTGCGGAAAAGCGCGGACTCATGGAGGGGCATGGAGCGCTCTTTAAGGCGATAACCGAGGAGTTGAGGCGCCGAACGACCTTCGAAGGCAGCCGCACCTCGCTTAGCGAAATTTTGAAATCAAAAGGTATATCCCGCAATGAATTCGAGGCAATGATCCTCCATGCCGCCCAAGCAGCACGTAACCCATCTTTGGACCAGTGCATCACGCAGCTAACGGCAGAGAAAGTATCCTGGAGCGAAATCAGCTCCATGCAGGCCAACTGGAGACGCCATCAAATCTCTTTGTTGGACGCAAACAGGCCTGACCTGAAGCGTATGGCACAAGACATCCGGGCCCAGATCGAGAGTTATCGCCAACTCCACCCGAAAACTGGCCTCCATGAGATGGCCTTCGCACTCAGCGAATCCATGGATAATCCGATTGGATACTCGGACGCCGAACTTTACGCTGCGATTCTCTTCGAGGCATATCGGAATGAATAAGGAATCGGAAACCAGGACGCTGATCCGGAATCTCCGAAAGCGAAACTATGAAAAATTGCAAGTTCCTGGAACTCAGCGTTCTTTCGATTTCAGAAAAGAAGGCAAGGCGGATAGCGTTTCATCCGGACGCGACGCTTCTGATCGGAAAGAACGACACAGGTAAGTCTTCGCTTATCAAGACTCTCTACTGGACACTCGGCGCAGAGCCAGGACGGGTGAGTCAAAAATGGGTAAGCGCAGATGCGAGGTCAGCGCTTCGCTTCGAAGTCAATCAGATGCGGTATACGATCGTCCGTAGCAAAAGGACGTTTGGCATCTTCGATTCGGACTATCGCCTCCTCGCCCGCTTCAACTCTGTCACAAAGGAGCTTGCTCCATATCTAGCAAGAATGTTCGACTTCGATCTGCAGCTGCGGTCGAACAACGACGAGTCATCCATAGCGGCTCCTGCGTACTTGTACCTGCCGTTCTACGTCGACCAGGATGAAGGCTGGGGCTCGCCTTGGGGATCCTTCGCGAACCTCAAGCAATTCTCTGGATACAAGCAAGCTGTCGCCGAGTATCATTCTGGACTTAAGCCGAACGAGTACTACATCGCGGACAATCGGGTTCATCAGCTCAAGAGGGCGATAGAGGAGCCTCGCAACAAGCGAGACACCCTTGAAATTATTCGGGGCGACATGCAGGAACGCCTGAATCCGGGCACCTTCAATATCGACCTTGACGCCTACAAGACCGAGATCTCAGAGCTCCTTGCCAAGTGCAACGCGCTCAAGATTGAGGAGGAAAAGTACCGAGACAGGGTGACCGACTGCGAGCTAAGAGCGGCAAATATTGAGGTGCAGCAAGAAATGCTGCGTCGTTCGAGAGAAGAACTCTCAGAAGACTTCGAGTTCGCCGCAGGCCAACCCGATTCCATCGTCTGCCCCACGTGTGGCCACGAGCACCTAAACGACTTCACAAATCGATTCTCGATAGCCGTCGATGAAGACCGGTGTCTCGAATTGGTGGAGGCCCTTAGTCAGGAACTTGTCGAGATAAAGAAGGAGCGAGACGAGGCGGAATCGCTGCTCAATTCAAGTCGTGCCTCGTTTGAAGATGCGATGCTCCTCCTTACAAAGAAGCAGGGGGAGGTCTCGCTTCACGAACTAATCCGCAACGAGGGGCGGCGGGAAGTGGGAGCCATCATAGAATCGGATCTCAAGAGGGCCCAAGAACAAGTGGAACAAGTCGAGGGGGAAATCCGCAAGTCGACATCAGAACGGGACCGCTTCATGGACCGAGAACGTCGTCGCGAACTGTCCGCGAGGTATCGAGATCTCATGGAGCGACACCTCATGAAGCTAAACGTCAACTCTGTACCGGAATCCGCCTACGCGAAAATTACGAGCTCTATTTCTGCAACCGGCAGTGATGCGCCGCGATTGGTTTTGGCGTACGTATATGCCATTTTGAAGATGATCAGGGAGAAGAACCAACATACCTTCTTTCCGATTGTGGTCGACACCGTGAATCAGCAGGAGCAGGACCCCGAGAACCTCAAAGCGATGCTTAGATTCATTCAGTCAGAACGCCCCGCTGGATCTCAGCTGATTGTGGGATTAGTGGACTCTTGCGGCGTAGACTTCGACGGTACGACTGTTGCGCTGACCGAAAAGTATAGCGTTCTGAGAAAGTCCGAGTACGGAACAGTATCTGACGAGGTTGGTCCGTTGCTCTCGAAGCTATTCGATCAAGCCTAGAGCAGTTGGCAGGGTGGCAGCCAGACGGTGGTGCTCATTCTGTCGGAGCGTAATCGCGCCCAATGCAGGCGGAGATAATTCGCATCGCCCTAGCGCTTCATTTGCTCCGCGAGAGCTTCGATTCGGTCGCCACTTTTGACTTCGCATTCCCAGACTACGAGTACGCGCCAACCGTCGGCTTCCAACTCGGCGCAGACCGCCTTGTCTCGATCCTTGTTGCGGGCGAGCTTGGCGGTCCACCAATCAGTCCTCGTGCGTGGAATCCGAAAGTTCTTGCAACCTTCATGGCTGTGCCAGAAGCAACCATGGACGAAAATGACCGTCCGGCGACCGGGGAATACCAAGTCGGGCGTTCCTGGGAGCCGAGAATCATTCAGGCGATATCGGAGCCCAGCTGCCCACATTGCACGTCGAACTACTAGTTCAGGCCAAGTTCCATTGGCTCGGATCCTCGACATGTTCTCGGAGCGGGTTATTGGCCCTGTTTTGGCTCGGTGACGCTTTGGTTGTCTCGTTGCCATCACGTACTCAGAACTCAAGCGCTTCGGTCAATATTTGCATCCCTGATCATGACCATCGCCTCGTCTAACCCCAAGGCAGGGAGATTCGCAAGATCGACTGAATACCTTACAGACACGACACCAGACGGGGGTACGTAGTCATCGGGAAGCCTGGGAAAGTCTTCGTCGACAGCGAATATCTCCGCGCCTCTAACGTTGAATCGGAGAAGCTCGCCCGTATCCCGCATCTGCTCCGACCAGCCCAGATTCACCATTTTGGTCATAAAGTCGTCCAGCGCCGCGGCGTCGCCTCGGAGCAGGTCTACGGCAGCGTCCATTTGGCTTGCTAAGGTCTCACTGCCACCAGCAGTCTGTTCTAATTGGACCGAAACGAATAATAGCTTTCCGCCGAGCGGTGCGCGAAGCTGATCCAAACGGGAGATTTCATGCTCTGGGCGGCTCTTTCGCGTGGTCTTCACCTCGATGTGAAGATTTCCGCTAACGAAGTCATGACGCTCAGAATCCGGCCCGGTCCACTGGCTGACTGCGGCAGGCCCAATGCAGGGGAGCATCACCAACCGGAGGAATAGCAATTCGCCGAAAACGCCGACTTGCACTGTCTTGTCCATCTCCTGCCGCGCCGGCTTCCAGGCGGACTGCCAAGCTCGAACGGTCGCCGCTACTGCTTTCCATGGATCACGGTTTTGGATCAGAACAGCGTCCAAGACTTCCTTGCAGAATGGAGTGAACACTTGTTCGTGCGACGGTGGAGCAGAGAGGTCGAGTACTTCTCCCGTCTCCAGGCGACGGTGCCGAACCTTTAGACCATTGAGGTCCGGGGGAGGATTGCCTGCGGGTGGGCCTTGTACTGGTAACAAGAGGTGGAGGTGCCCAGATTGGTCCATGGCCATCGCCACTTCGGATGCCTCTCCGGCGACCGCTATTGGAATGGTTGCCAAGGCATCCTCGCCCTGGGGGCGCCTTGTCCGAAGGTTCGCCCATAGTGTTGGAGCTGGAACCTCAACCATTGGACACCATCCCGTTGACTACCCAGGCGGTTCCCGAGTCCGACGTATGCGGTAGGCTCATCCCAAGGGCTATGACTGCGCCAGACCGCTGGATGGGCAGATACTCTGGGTCAAGAGGGTAGATTATCAGCAACCCTTGTGTAGCCGGCCTAGCCTTCCGCATGGCCTCTGCGTCATAGGCCCCTCCTTCCCGTTTGTAGGAGTCAGGCCCGTATGGCAGGTCGACACCCTCGTGAGCAGGGTCGATCAGAATGCCGATGCTTTCGCTGCTGATAAGCTTTCGTCGAACAAGCCCAATCTCCCTTCCTCCGAAAACGAACTTTCGACCGCTCGCAGGCGACGCGACGAAAACGGACCAATCGGTCAATTCATCCGCGGCAGCCCGACCCATGATCCAGTCCGCGAGAAGACTAGGTTGGAATGAAATCACGTCGTCATGGACTTGGTATCCACGAAGAAACTTGGTGATTTCCTCGGGCTCTACGTCTCGCGCCAGGAAACCACCGGTACAGGGTGAAGCCGGCAAGCTTGCCACGAATTGATCCGCGAGCTCTAGGTTGACCTGCAATTTCTCATGATTCGATAACGGGAGCAAAACCGTTTGGGGGTGCTCGCCTGACCAGGAATCCTGCTGCACGACAGCTGTTTCGGACTTATTTCGTGCGGTCAGTAGGAGGTCACTATGGGCTCGAAGGCGAATCGCCATTTGGTCAGGTCGGCGCCCAGCTCGTTCTAAGGCTACGATGGAATCACGCAGTGATTGCTCGACCAGTGCCAGTTCTGAGAAAAGTTTCGCAATTCCATCTGTCGTCCATATGCGGATTAGGTCCTCGTATCCTCGACGGAAACCGTACCACCGCGCCATTTGAAGAAGCGTGTCACACATGGAAGCGGTCCGGAGGAAATAGGAGATCGTCAGGCCCTCCAGGGTCAAGCCACGCGACAATCGGTTGCCACCGACCGCAACAAGGTGCCTCCCTGGCTTAGTCTCGTACTCCAGGTCCTCACCGGTGGCGCTGTTAAGTTCAAGCACGACAATCCGACGGAGGACCGAACGCGACGCATTCATGACGGCTTCGTCATTAGGCGGCGCATTGATTCCGGCCTTCATCGTCTCCCAGATTGGACCAAAGGCGACGTCAAGGCGCTGCCCCTGCCGTTCTGCCTCCTGCCACAGCTCCAATTGGCTTCGAATCGATTTCGCGATGCGCTGCTGGTCCGCCGTCCGGGGACTCACATGGACGAGCATGGTGTGAGCCTTGCCTTCGAATCCTGGACGAAGGAGCCGTACTCCACCAGCGAGACAGAAAGAGATCAAAGCATCGCCCAACGAGGTAGGCAGTCCATCGCGGTTCCGTCCGATGATGATCTCTGCCTCCCTTCGCGTCCTCGGTGTACGAAGGAGATTCACATCTACTTCAGGCACGACGCGTAGAACGTCACGCCCTTGGGCTGAGACGCCGAATAGTTCCTCTGTACCGGTATAACCGTTTGGGCGTGGCAGCTGGATCACGAAGTCCTTGGGAAAAAGATCGGCGCCCACTCGCCGATCCAGGGCTTCGGGGTTGATCAAGATATTGGCGAACGGTGTTGCCGTGTAGGCTACGTATGCGGCCTTCGTCGACCGGCTTAGGATCGACCGGACCAACTCGTTGGTCCTAGAAGGCGCCAAATCTTCATCGTCTTCCTCGTCGTCGCGGATCGCAGGATCTGGAGGCCGATTGCTCTTGGTGTTGATTGAAGCCTGATCGGCCTCGTCGTCTACTACCAAGACCGGCATATCGACCAGGAAGCGCTTTGCCGCCTTTAGCCATTTGTCCAGCTTCTTAAGTACAACGACGTTCTTTTTGACCACCGCAAGAAAAGGCGCTGGGGATTGAAGGATACGCTCATCCGGTTCCTTGAAATCGTCGGTAGGAGTGGTCAACGAAATCCACTCTCGCCCCCGCTCTGCCCGCGGCAGACCACTGGCTTGGTGCCCAGTGAGTTCGCGCTCCAATCTATTCTGCGTCTGGCTCCGAAGCGAATCGTGAATCCCTGATAGTACGATCACAATTCGATATCCGGCATCCACGGCGCGTGCAGCGACAGCAGTATAGTTTGCGGTTTTCCCGCTCTGCACGTAACCAACAACAAGCCCACGCCCTTGAAATGGACCAGGCTGCGACGGATCAGGAAGTAGACGCAGGACGCGGAGCGATTCAGCTGCGAGGGAGTCGACCTGTTGCGACTCCCAGCCCTGGTCGGAGCGGAGAAGCGACTCCAGCCTCCTCCAATGGTAGAATGCATCGGCTCCAAGTCGGTCTGCCCAGGTCGGCCTCGGCGGCAACGGAGAGATGACACGAATAGTCGCCATCAGGTGGCCTTCTTCGCCAGAATGTGCTTCTGGATGTCGACGTCGTCGAGGTCGACAAGGAAGGACGCAAGGTGCGAGAGCCCCTGCGGGTCTCTGCAAATCTGCCTCACGAGTGCGGCGAGATTCGGATTAACCTCGCTGACTTGTAAGTCGAGCGACCCAGTTATCCCGGTCGTCACTTTCCAAACGAATTTCTCGGTCCTTACCTCTTTAATTGCTACCCTCGGTGACGTCGCGTGGGGTTTTTCCCCGTGGTCATCCGATTTCGACGAGGTTTCGGGATCGGGAGACGGTGCGACCTTCGCTCTACTGTTGAATGGAGCTCCAGTCGCGTTACCCGGAGCCGAGGAAGGAGGCCCTTTCGCGCTCATCTTCCGAAACTTCTTCTGACTCTCCTTCCGAACCGGCTGCGCGAGTTTCTTAATCTCAGCCTGGAGCTGTTGAGGCAACTCGACGATCTGCTTACTGATATTAATCCTGAAGGCTTCATCCAAGACCTTATCGAATGAGACCATTACGCGTGCAAGCTTTGTCTTCTCGTCGCTCGTCTCCCACATCTGGTGCCATCCACCCCATTTGATGAGCCGGTCGTGACGATAAATGAACAGGCCCTGGGTCTCATTCCGTTTTCCATGGAGTCCGATAAGATCCTTCGCTCGACGGATCCCATCCGGACCTTCAGGTCGGTGATAATCCTCAATCTCTTCCTCAGAGGGGAGGAGGAATGGCTGAACCAGAACTCGGCCGTCCTCATGCTCAGTCGGCACGCGAATCGATTTTACATCGTTAGCGGTAGCGAGTGGGTGTCCAAACGGATTATTGGGGCCTACAGGATTTCCGTTGATCGAAATCGAGACCCTTTTCCTTCCTTTAGCCGTCCCTTCAAGGAATCTATGGAACACTAAAGCGAGGTGACGCTCAAGTCGCATGATCTCGTCCGAATATGGATCCAGGCCGCGGGTCATCGGAAATGCCTCGGGCGGACGCATTTCCTTCCAAAGAACAACCGTCCCATGGCGGCCGAGCGTTGTCGCATTGACCTCCCATTGCTCTAGTCGGTTGGACTTCGCGACCCATCCATCCATGTCCCCAATGTCCCAAGTCAAGTGGCAGAGAGGATGACCGTCGGCTTTGCTGACGACGGTGAATGTCTTGGCCTGCGACCAAGAGGCGCCCTTTAATCCATAACCATATTTTCCGAGGCTGTTTCCCTCGTAATCGGAGTTGCTCCCAATTCGCATGGCCTCTGCCAGCGCACCGCGATCCATTCCTCTCCCATTGTCCGCGATACTCATCCAGCGTCCATGCCCCCCGTCTGGACGACCAAATGTTATCGATACTTCAGTGGCGTCGGCACTGATGGCGTTGTCGACCAAATCAGCGACAGCCGATGGCAATGTGTGGCCAACGGACGCCAAGATTTCGACTAGCCGTACAGGGTTCGGTGGGAGTGCAACACCATCCGGGCCGAACGTTGCCCTGTTTTCCGAAACTGATGCCGTCCTCCGTGGAGCCGAGAAAAGATCTGGGCGGGCGACGCTGAGAACCTCCCAGCTCTGCAACCCTTCCTCGTCGTGCAACGCGATCATTGACGAGTTGGTAAGCCGACTGCTTTCCCCCTTCGAAAGGATGGCTGTTGAAACGGGGTGGTTTGGAGCAAAAACTGCCCACGAACCGGATGCCGGCGAAGTTCCAGCGTCGACTTCCATGGCAAATAAGCATCCTGGCTCGACGAAATGATAACACTTATCCTTTGGACAGTTCCCTTCAAGGCGCCAGTTTTTTTCTTGACGCTTCAACCACTGACGCGACTGTCGAACTCCCTGATCGGTGTCGAACTTCAGCGTCATCTCGATCGTATCTGTATCCTTGGCCGCAGGGAAGACTCGATCCACCACATTCCAGTCGAAATTCACCGCGCGTTGCTTCGACCGTTCCTTGCCCTGCCGACGATACTCGTGGAACATGCCGAGCTCGCTGTGAGTCAGCATTCTTAGTATCAGGAAACGCATTCTCTTTCACCCCTTGCGTCGCGTTCCCGAAACTGAGTTGAGCGCCAAAGCTGATCTCTGATGTCGGGAATCGACAGGCAACCAACCATGCGACGGACTTCCATGGCGATAGCGTAGGCAACCAAGGGCGGGACGGCATTGCCGATCTGCCTGAACGCGGCGTTCATGCTGCCTCTAAACTGGAAGCCGTCAGGAAAGGACTGAAGCCTAGCAGCCTCGCGGACCGAAATTGTTCGGGCTTGGGCGTCGTCGTAATGGATATGGCTGTACGAATCTTTTCCTAGATGAGCCATCAGCGTCCGGACTGGCTTGTTCCGATAGAGCTTCCACCACTTATTGGGAAATTTCGCCGGATCATATGGAAGCGTCCATTCTCTCTCGAAGGCCTTTAGTTCGTCGCTACCATCTGCCCTGGACGTTCCCGTCCGCCATCTCTCGTTCATCAACTGTTGCCGCTTTGCCTCAACAAAGCGCCAGACCTCTGGGTATTGCCAGCCTTCCTCCATCATGCTGAAGATTTTGAAGTCCCTTGGCAGGTATCGAATCACATGCCCAGTTGTCGTAGCTTTAGTCTCGAATCCCGGCCAACGTCGCATTAGCCGGGACCAAGCCGTGGACGGAATTCGAGAAGTGTAACTGACTGGCTCACTCGGGTCCTTTCGGCCACGTGCGAGCCTCCCCGTCCTAAGTAGCTCAAGTGCATAGATTGGCGGGAGGTCGGCGAACGCCTCTTGTGCCGTCGTAGTTGAGGGAAGGCCTGAGCTCTCGATAGGGTCGCTTATCCAAAAGTGACTATGGCTCTCATCGCTCGTGTCCACGATTGCGCGCGGAACCAGCTTCCGAGCTGACGATCTAGTGGCGGTATATCCAGATGGGAGGACTGCGAAGTGAGTTGGGAGCGGGAAACGAACAGCTTCTTCAAGCTGTTCGTGAACCCCGATCAAGAACATTCTCTCGCGGGTCTGCGGAACACCGAACCAAGATGCATTCAACAAGGAATAGCGGACCCTGTAGCCTTCGGCTCGAAGGTGCTCGGAAATGGTTTCCGCCACGTTCTTGCCGCCATGGTTGAGGATGTCCGGTACGTTCTCCATTAGGATCGCAAGGGGCTTTGTCTCGCGAACGAAATGGAGATATCGACGCCAGAGGTTTACTCGTCCGTCTACAAGGAAGGCGACATCGGCATCGTCCTCGTCTCGACGATGTGCCTCGTGGCGGAGCTTGGCACGCCCGACCCGTGCGAACGCCTGGCACGGCGGCCCACCTACCAAGACGTCCACGTGGTCGGCGGGCGATCCTCCTATGCCTAGGTCCTTGAAAATATCCCCTGGTTCCTCGGTGGTTATGTCCCGAGCCTTGAAGTGGGCGTCGCAATTTTTGCCATGGCTAACTTCCGCGAAGTTCGCTCCATGCGACTCGGCGGCGAACGGGTCAAGTTCGACGGAGCCGACTAGCTCGAATCCTGCGGATACGAAGCCGAGCGATATTCCACCGCACCCTGCAAATAGGTCCATGAACCGGGGAGGGTTCCCAGAACGTAGGCGGGAAATCTTCCGTCCAATTGTGTTCGAATTCTTCATTACCGAGTTCCATGGCGCCTCGTTAGCCTCTGCCGAATCGCCAGCTCGGCCTGGCATTTCTGACGCGGAGGAACGGGTCCCCCGGCCCGTTCGCTGCTGAACATGCGGAGGATCCCCCGTTACCCGTCTGAAATCAAGGGAAGGATCCGGCCCCACAAGCCGACGAGTGGCCCGCTCCGCCGCTCTTCAGTGGTCGGGGGAAAAAATGGCACGGACGTTGGGACAAGGAGAAGGGAGGGTTCTTCGCCTTCCTCCGGACTGAGCGTACTCGCTTGGGTGCCGGTTTTCGCGCCACTTGGCGAAGGAGAAGCTCGTGTCCTTGATTGAACTCCGAGAAGCACTGGCGGACGGCGATTGGCACCTTGGTGATCTCGTCTGGTGGAGCCTGTCCGACGCCCGCGTCGACCGCTCCTCGCTCGAAAGCATCTGGTCCAATGCCACCCTAGATCGGTCCTTCCTCCCCGAGATCCCCCACAGACGAGAAGGCACTCAAGACGGCCGTCCGGGAGCAGCAGGTTGGGCTGAAGGAGGCCCTCATTCGGCTCGGGAAGCAGGACGAGTCCGAGATCGTCTTCGGCGTCGTTCGGGAGCACCACCACGCCGATGGCTCCCTCAGCTACACGCAGGAAGCCCGGATCCGCCTCGATCGCAAGGCGTCCGTCGTCGTCACCGACTCCCCGGCGCATGCTGTAGCGGCCGGGGTGGTCGACTCCTTCCGGCAGCTCCGTCACACCCACACCGCCGACGACGTGCGCCGCACGATGATCCGTCTTCTCGATTCGTGCTCGGCCCTGTCGCTCAGGGGCCACGGCGGGATCTACTGGGTCCCCGCTCCGCACGCCGACGTCGTGCGGCGGATGCAGGGGGCCATCGAGCAGATCGGCGGCTCCAGGGTTCACCTGCTGCCCGTCCACCGCAGCCGGGAGGCCCGTAGGGCTCTCGGCGAGGTCGCGCACGGCGCCATCGAGCAGGAACTCGACGCGCTGAAAGCCGAGATCGACGGTTTCATCGCAGCCCCGCCGGAGCGGGTCTCGACACTGGTGCGTCGGTTCGATGCCTTCGACGCCATTCGAGCGAAGGCCGGTCTCTATCGGCAAATCCTCCAGGTTCAGGTCGACGACCTCGACGAGCGGTTGGGCGAGATGTCGAAGACCGTCGAGGGCCTCCTTCACCAGAAGTCCGCAGCGTAGTTCCAATCCCCAATCCCTCAATTCGAAGGGCGGCCCCGGAGCGATCCGACGGCCGCGCTTTTTTGTTTCCGAAGGTGACCATGTCCGTCCGCACGTTCCAGCAGCTCCGCACCGATCTCGCCTCCCGGTTCCCCGAGCGTGGCCCGGTGATCTCCGGCGCACTCGCCGCGATCCTCGCCGGTGAGCACGTCCTCCTGGTCGGACCTCCCGGCACCGGGAAGTCCGCACTCGTCCGTTCGATCGCGCAGGCGTTCGGCGGCAGCTACTTCGAGACGCTGCTCACGCGCTTCAGCACCCCCGAGGAGCTCTTCGGGCCGATCAGCCTCAAGGCCTTGGAGCACGACCGCTTCACCCGCGTCACCGCCGACCGCTTGCCCGAGGTGGAGTTCGCTTTCGTCGACGAGATCTTCAAGGCGAACTCGGCGATCCTCAACTCGCTCCTGTCGCTGGTGAACGAGCGGGTCTTCCACAACGACGGCGCCGCGTTGGCGTGCCCGCTCGTGTCGCTCTTCGGCGCCTCGAACGAGCTGCCGGACGGGAAGGAGCTGGAGGCGCTGTTCGATCGGTTCCTCCTCCGGTTCGACGTCGCCTACCTGCTCCAGGCGCACACGTTCCGATCGGTGATTACGTCGCCCGAGCCGTCGCCGTCCGTCTCGCTGTCGATGGAGATGCTCGCCCAGGCACGCGAGGCGGTGGGAAGGGTGAAGATCACCGACGAAACGATCGACGCGCTGATCGCGATCCGGGATGCCTGCCGGGCGGAAGGGATCGTCGCCAGCGATCGCCGCTGGAAGAAGAGCCTCCGCCTCGTGCAGGCCGCAGCCTGGCTGGAGGGCGAGAAGCAGACGACACCCGAAGATCTCGCGCTGCTGTCGGACTCGCTGTGGCGGGAGCCGAAGGAGCGGCCAAAGATCGCCCGCATCGTCGGTACCCTGTCTGAATCCCGTGGGCAGCCAGGCCACGGAGATCCTCGATGCCGCCCGCGAGACCGCCGAGAAGGTGAAGGGCCTGAAGGCAGCCGATCGGAAGGCGTACATCGCGCAGGCGGCGCAAGCGCTGGAGCAGTTCAATCAGCAGCAGGCCAAGCTGGAGACCCTGGGACGGTCCGGCGGTCGGCGAGCTCGCGGCGTGATCTCGGACGCCAGCGCCGAGATCGGGTTCATGCACTCCGACCTCGCGCGGGCGGTCAGCACCGGCCTCGGCCTCCGGGGCGTGCGGTGAAGCGGATCGTCTTCGACGTTCCCCGCTGGCACCTGTACCTCCACCGGGAGGCCAGGAGCATCGAGGCGGCGTCGCCCTCGGATCCGAACGAGCGGTGTTTCGAGGACGAGCTGTTCGAGCGTCTGTACGCCGGAGAGGGGGAGCGCCTTCCCGAGTCCGATCAGGATCCGCAGGGCGCTACATGGGCGGGCCGTCTGCACGAGGCGTGCTCCGCTCTCCCCGATTTCGAGCGCCTCGCCAGCCAGTGCCGGGGCGACGCCGATGCCGCGGCGATCGCCACGGAGGAGCTTCTCCGGAAGCTCGGCCCGCTGGAATCCGGGGACGACAGTGCATCCAGGGCGGCGATCCGGTCCGGCTGTGCCCAGGCAGCGGAGGCCGTCGAGCAGTTCCGCGAATCCGCCTCCGGGGTCGAAGGGGTCTCGTTCGGGCGCAAGGCGGGAACGGGCTCCGGTGCATCGTCCCCGCGCTCCGGCGGGAGGGCTCGAGCCCTCGCAAGCCGCCTCCGCCAGGACGATCGCCTCCGGCGCATCGCGCTTCTCGCAGGTCGGTTCAAGCGGATCCTCGCCCGCAAGCGTCGGGAGCGTATCCGCCACGGTGCAGACGAGCTCACCGACATCGAACTCGGGAGCGACCTCCCGCGCCTCCTACCGTCGGAGCTCGCCCGCCTCAACCATCCGGTCCTCAGGCTCGCCATGCTCCGCGACCTGACGGAACGCCGCTGTCTCCAGTACCGCCTGGAAGGAGCGGGATCGAAGGGCAGGGGACCCCTCGTCGTCTGCCTGGACAAGTCCGGCTCGATGGAAGGCCAAGCCGACATCTGGGCGACGGCGGTGGCGCTCGCGCTGCTCGACGTGGCCCAACAGGAACGACGTCCGTTCTCGCTGCTCTGCTTCGACGATCGCATCCGCTACCAGGCGAACGTCGAACCGGGCGGGAAGCTCCCCGAGGAGGCGTTGTTCGTTTCGTGCAGCGGGGGAACCGACGTCTCCCTCTGCGTCGGCGTCGCCCTGGAGGTGATCCGCACTGCGACGGATGCGATGTCGAAGGCGGATGTCGTCCTGGTCACCGACGGCGAGAGCGATTCCACGATCGCCCCCGTCCTTCGTGAGCGCGCGGGCGGGATGGGCGTCTCGATCCTCGGATTCGGGATCGGGATCCCACCGGCGGCGCTCGAACCGTGGTGCGATGAGGTTCACACGGTCCGTGACGTCGACAGGCTCGATGAAGCCATCGCCGGATCGATGGTCGGCCGGTAGTCCGAGAGAAGTGGTCTCGGCGTCGGCCTCCTGTCTTCCATCCTCTCCACTGGCCGGTGGGGCAGGAGGACGTCGCATGTCGGGCTGGAAGAAGCTGGCCGGTTCTTCGCTGGTGACGGAGATCGTCGTCACCGTGCTGGTGCTGGTCGCGCGCAATCTGAGCAAGCGCATTCGGCCATAGGCGCCGAGACGGAGCGCCCGGGATCTTCCTGGGCGCTCCACTTTCACGGGGAGTTCCTCCCCACCACCGAAGTGCAACCCGAGAGCCACCGATCGAATGGTCGATCGCGTGGCTCTTTTCAAATCAACGGGCCTCGGGCCCGAAGGAGTCGATCGTGACCCACGAAGAGAAGAAGAAGATATACTTGGCTCTTTCCGCGCCGTTTCCGGAGGAGGCTATCGAGCGCACTGACGGCCGCATCACCGGCCGTGGCTACAGCACGACAGGCATCAAGTACCAGTACGTCGTCAACCGGCTGAACGAGGTCCTCGGTCTAGGCTGCTACCGCGCCCACCGAACGGTGACGGTGAAGGAGGTCAGCACTGCGAAGGGTCGCCAGGCGTTCGAGGCGATCTGTGACATCACCCTGGAGCTCGGGGAGTGGATCGACGGCGAGTTCGTCACGTGGGCGGAGGCCCTCGCGGACGGCGGCCACACCGCTACCTCGGAAGCGGACGCGCGGAAGGGCGCCTACACTAACGCGCTCAAGAAGGCGGCAGCGTTCTTCGGCGTCGGGAGGCAGGCGTACGAAGGCACGCTCGACGATGACAACGTCGCCGACCCCGACCCGTCCGAGCCGACGATGCTTCCGACGGAGGTCCGTTCGCAGGCGCCCAGGGCGAACGTCACCCCGATGCCCACCGGCCCTCGCACCGCGACCGGTGCACGGACGCGGCTCACCGCCAAGCAACTCGCCGCCCTCTGGTCGATCGCGCGCCGCCGGAACCTCGGCCAGGGAGAGTTCCGTGGGCAGGTGAAGGCGCAGTTCGGAGTGCAGCCCGAGTACCTCACCCGCGAGCAGGCGAGCGTGCTCATCGGCTCGATGGGCAACGGGAACGTCGAGGACGATAACATCGGCGGCCACGTTGGGATGGGCGGGTGACGGGATGGCAAGCCTTTCGGTTCTCCGGCAGGGCCTGCACGTAAGCGTCAGCCAGATCAAGGGGTACATGCGCTGCCCGAGGCAGTACGAGCTGCACTACGTCCGGGGCGCCGAGCCCGCGTTCGTGCCCGTGGCACTCGCCTTCGGGTCGGCTTTCCATGCTGCCCTCGCGTTCTTCTACTCGGGGATCCGCTCCTCAGGCGAAGCGCCACCGTTCACCGAAACGGTGGAGGTGTTCGCCTCGGCCTGGCAGGCAGCAGAAAAAGGCCCGGTCCCGCTCCAGGAAGACGAGGAACCGAGCGGGAACCGCATCGATCAGGCGGCGTTGATGCTCGGGGCATTCGACACGACGATCCGCGCCGCCGGACTTCCTCTGGTCGAAAGCGTCGAGGCTCCCTTCTCAATCGAGATCCACGATCTGGAAACGGGCGAGGTGCTGGAGGAGCGCCTGACGGGAGCCTTCGATCTCGTTACGAACGAAGGCGGAAGGCGTGTGGTGGTCGAGCACAAGACCAGCGCCCGGAAGTACGGCAAGGATCAGCTCCGTTTCGACTTCCAGCCGACGGCCTACCAGATGGCCGCACGCGAACTTGGTCTCGGCGAAGTTGGGCTCCGGTATCAGGTGGTAACGAAGGCAAAGCAACCGGCGGTCCAGGTTGAGGACATCACCCGCGGCCCTGCGGACGAGAGCGACTTCCTCGCCACTGCTGCTGGCGTCCTTCGTGCGATCGACGCCGGAGCGTTCTTCCCGATCCGCGGCAGGCAATGTCGGAGCTGCCCGTATGAATGGGCGTGTAATGCCGGCGGCGTTCGACAGGCGGGATGAGCAGACTTCATGGTGGAAGGCTGGGGACGGCAGACGGCGAATGCTCTCCCTGGCCTTCTCGGCGGCGGCCGGCGATTGACCGGGCTAGGTTACTCTCTTCGGCTCGGATACCTCTGTTCTCTCGCTGCCTTCCGGGGGCGCCCGCCTCTCACTGGAGGCAGAAATTCGGCTTGGCGAGTGACGCCGAGCGTACTTGAAGGGCGCCAGCCAAAACGACCAGGACCCCGATGCTCGGGTCCGGCGAGCCCCGTTCGACCCTATGAAGGAAGCCCAGGTTCCGAGCCATCTCCTCGGCGAGCGCTCCTGCGCTAGCCCTCCCCCGTACACCGCGCACGTTGGCCCCAATGGACTGAAGATCGGCTTCGGAACGGGAGCTGGGCCCACGCAGGTCGGTAGCCCAACGGATGCCCGTGCGTAACGCCTTATTTGCCGGCATTCTTGACGGTCACGGATCCCGGACCGAACATGACCTCTCGGGGGAGGTCTCCCTTCGGTTTGCCGATCCTCGTAGGGTCGGCCTCGGGTCGTACGAATCCTGGCAAGTTGGTCGGACAATCGACGAACCGATTAGGTAACCGCATTTCCCCCCAGGGAGATGCCAAAGTGCCGGCATTCAGGAAAATCGCATTAAGTGGAATTGGGGAGTTCGAATCATGCGCAAGAGCCATTTTCGGAATCTGATGGCAAAGCCCCTCTGCTTTGGTCTGCTTCTGCTAGCTTCTTGTGCCAGCGTTCCGCGAAAGCAAGTTTCACCGTTGCCTGCGCCGACGAGCGAAGTGTGCAACAAGCATGGAGGCAGTTCCCGGTCGTTCGACGGCCGCTATCGTCAGACATTTGACGGAGATGAGTGCTTTCGCAGGGCTGTGGATGGAGATCCCATTGCAATGAAAGCGATCTACGACGACTTCGCAGACTATCCGTGCGGATTCTACGCGAGGACGACTGAAACCAGCTTATGCGGACTGATCGATAGATATAAGAATGGCGACTCGACGGTGCGAGAGCGGGCGGCGTCATCGCTTTGGTCATTGTGGGCATGCTCGGAGCGCGTTTCTGCGTACTTTACTAATCCGACTCCCGACGATTGCCGGAATCAGATTCTATCTGGGAACAGATTGGCGGCCGCAACCTACCTACGACGGCGTCAAGTATGGTCAGCACCGGCAAGTTCCTATTTGGAGCGGTATCTGGAGGCGGTCTCAATCGGTGAACGCACCACCGGGTGCTTCTGTGGCACCCTCCGTCAGAGAGGTGCCGAGGAATGTGGGCTCGTAGCAAGGCAAGTCGCCTGACCATCGAAGATCACCTGGAGCTC
>Ga0182742_1001309_pt1 | contig 32562 bp, 29 predicted proteins | sample eDN5th37CBELigMG_FD_128880 | JGI IMG/M metagenome (GOLD analysis project Ga0182742, IMG submission 128880) | Enriched Miracle-Growth compost microbial communities from Emeryville, California, USA - eDNA 5th pass 37_C BE-Lig MG (version 2)... ... | reverse complement strand
TGCCCCACCAGCCGGTAGGGGCTGCCGCGGCCCGGCGCGCCCAGCGGCGCGGCGCGCGTGGTCACGGCGCGCAGGTCGGAGCCGCCCTGCTTCTCGGTCAGGCCCATGCCGATCAGGGCGCTGCGCTTGGCCGTCAGCGGCGCGTCGGCGCCGTCGAATTCGCGCGCGTACAGGGCGTTGAGCCACAGGCCGCCGAAGTCCACGGCGCCGGCCGGCTCGCGCTGCAGCAGCGGCACCGCGGCGAAGGTCATGGTGGTGGGGCACAGCGTGCCGGCCTCGACCTGGCCCTGCATCAGGTAGGCCGCCGCGCGCGCCACCTGCGCGCCCGGCTCGGGATGCTGCCAGGCCCGGCTGTGCAGGCCGCGCGCCATGATGCCGCTCATCAGCAGGTTCCATGACGGATGGAATTCGATGTGGTCGATGCGGTGGCCGCTGCGGTCGTAGCTGTGCAGCTGCGGCTTATGGCGGTTGGCCTGCGCGCCGGCTTCCAGCGTCTGCGCGCGGCCCAGCCAGGCGCCGTGCTCGGCCAGCTCGCCGGCCCAGGCCTGCGCGCCCTCGCGGCTTACGGCTGCGCGCAGCGCCGGGTCGGTCTCGTACAGCGAATAGTCCTCCAGGGGCGGGACCTGGTTGAACACGATGTGCGTCTCGAACGATGGCATGGGCGAGCCTCCGTGTGTCTTGCCGCGGGTCCGCGCGGCGCGCCGGCCTCAGCGGGCCATGGGCGCCACCAGGGCCCAGGGCCGCAGCGCCTCGACCTGCGCGGCCAGCTCCAGCAGCAGGGCCTCGCTGCCCAGCGGCCCCATCAGCTGGATGCCGATGGGCAGGCCGTCGGACGACATGCCGTAGGGAATGGAGATGGCGGGCATGCCGGTCAGGTTGGCCAGCGGCGCAAACGGCGAATAGCCGATCACGCCCTTCTTGCCCAGACGGTAGGCCAGATAGTCGGCGTTGTCCATGGCATAGCGGCCGATGGGCGCCGGCGGCTGCGCCAGCACCGGGCTGAGGAACAGGTCGTAGCCCTGCGCGCCTTCGCGCGCCAGGAAGCGCCCGACCCGGCGGGTGATCTCGTGGCAGGTGTCCACGCAGGCCACGTATTGCGCGCCGGAGATGGCGCGCGCGTATTCGCGCGCGCCCAGCGTGGTGGGCTGCAGCTCGTCGGCGGCCAGCCGCTTGCCGCGCGCGCCGACGAAAGCGTCGATGGCGTTGGCCGCGGCGCTGGCGATCAGGGGCAGCATGGGCGAGAGCACCTCTTCGGAGCCGACCGGCGGCGCGGCCGGCGCCAGCTCGTGGCCCAGCCCGGCGAAGAAACGGGCGGCCTCGTCCACCACGGCCGCGACTTCGGGATGGATGGCCTCGCCTTCGTAGGTGGTGGTGACGAACGCGATGCGGCGGCGCGCGGCCGCGTACGGATCGGCCGCCACCCGCGCCACGACGGTGCGGTAGGACTCGGGCGGCTGGGCCGGCGCGGCGTACGGCGCGCCCACGTCGGCGCCGGCGCTGATGTCCAGCGCGGCGGCGCAGTCGCGCACCGACAGCGTCATCATGTGTTCGGTGGCCAGGCCGCCCCAGCCCTCGCCCTTGAGCGGACCCAGCGGCATCAGCCCGCGCGAGGGCTTCAGGCCCAGTACGCCGCAGCACGAGGACGGGATGCGGATCGAACCGCCGCCGTCGCTGCCGTGTGCGATGCGCACCATGCCGCTGGCCAGCGCCGCGCCCGCGCCGCCGCTGGAGCCGCCGGCGCTGTGGCTGGCCTTCCAGGGATTCTGCGTGGCCGGGCCGTAGACGGGCGATTCGGTGGTGGGGCTCAGGCCCAGTTCCGCGCTGGTGCTGCGGCCGAAGGGGATCAGGCCGGCGCGGCGGTAGCGCTTGACGAGTTCGGCGTCGACGTTCCATTCGACCTGGCCGTACAGCACCGAGCCCATGGCGCTGGGCAGGCCCAGCGCGGCGGTGCCGAGATCCTTGAGCAAGGTGGGCACGCCCAGGAACGGACGCCGCTGCAATTGCGCCTGCCGCTGGCCGGCGGGCATCGCGGCCAGTTCGTCGTCCAGCAGTTTCGCCAGGTGCAGACCGGTCTCGGCCTGCACGCCGCAGGCCGCGTTGATCGCGGGGTTGCGGGCCGCCACCCGGTCCAGCGCCTGCTGCATGGCGGCTTGCGCGGTCGTGACCCCCAGCGCGATGTCGGCGCCCAGCGCCGTCGCGTCGAGGGGGGAGGAATCATGGCGTTCGGCGGTGCTCATGCTGCGATGCTCCTGGTATCGACGGCGAATTGCCGTAGCCCCCAGGATATCGGCACAAGCAGCGGGCAACAAGGGCATGCCCGCCAGCCCCGGACCGAGGGCTCAGCGCGGCCCGGGTTCGTCCGGCTCCGGCTCGTCGCCGGCTTCGCCCAGCAGCAGCCGCGCGTCGGCCTCGGGCAGCGCCTCCACGTCTTTCAGGTTGCGCAGCATGGCGCGCGTGCGCACCTCGGTCTGGCCGATCTTGTTGCTGGCGGTGTCCAGCGTTTTCTTCACGCTGGCCAGCGCGTCGCCGAACTTGCCGAATTCGGTCTTGACCGCGCGCAGCACCTGCCAGACTTCGGACGAACGCTGTTCGATCGCCAGCGTGCGGAACCCCATTTGCAGGCTGTTGAGCAGCGCCGCCAGATTGCTGGGGCCGGCCACGTTGACCCGCAGGTCGTGCAGCCGGTCGAGCAGGCCCGGACGGCGCAGCACTTCGGCATACAGGCTTTCCGTGGGCAGGAACATGATGGCGAAGTCGGTGGTGTGCGGCGGCGCCACGTATTTGGCGGCGATGGCGCGCGCCTGCAGCTCGACCGCGCGGCCCAGCGCGGCGCCGGCGGTCTTCACGCCTTCGGCGTCGGCGGCGTCCTGCGCGTCCATGAGGCGCTCGTATTCTTCCTTGGGGAATTTGGCGTCGATGGGCAGCCAGACCGGGCCCGCGCCCTCGCCCCGGCCCGGCAGGCGGATGGCGAATTCCACCACCGCGTCACTGCCCGGCACGGGCTTGATGTTGCTGGCGTACTGGTCCGGCGTCATGTTGTCTTCGATCAGCCGGGCGAGCTGCACTTCGCCCCAGGTGCCGCGCGACTTGACGTTGGTCAGCACGCGCTTGAGGTCGCCCACGCCGGCGGCCAGGGCCTGCATTTCGCCCAATCCCTTGTGCACCGCTTCGAGCCGGTCCGACACCAGCTTGAAGGATTCGCCCAGGCGCTGCTCCAGCGTGGCGTGCAGCTTCTCGTCCACGGTGCGGCGCATTTCCTCGAGCTTGGCGCTGTTGTCGGTTTGCAACGCCTGCAGGCGCTGGTCGACGGTGGCGCGCACTTCCATCAGGCGGCGCTCGTTGATCTGGATGAGGCCTTGCAGCTGTTCCGAGAAGCCCGTGGCGAAGCGCGCCAGCGATTGCGCCGACTCGGCGCGGGCGGCCTGGGCGTCGCGCGCCAGGCCCGCGCGCAGTTCGTCCTGCGACTGGGCGGCTTCGGCGCGCAGCGCGCGCTGGCCTTCGGCGAATTCGCTGCGCAGCCCGCGCTGGCCTTCCGCGATCTCGGCGCGCAGCGCGCGCTCGGTCCGTTCCAGCCCGTCGAGCAGCGCGTCCAGGCGCGCGTCCCGGGCGGGCGGCCGCAGCCAGGCCAGCAAGGCCGCCAGAAAAGCCAGCACCGCGCCGCCGGCGGCGACCCAAAGCAGAATATCGTTCAAAGCATGCGTCTCCAAAGCCAGGATTGTAGGGCCGGCGCCGCCCGATCCGGAGTTGCCCGACTGCTTTTGGCCGCCAACGGGATTACACTCAGGACCAACCAAACAGGTCTCAGCCTTGAATCCCGCCGATCCTTTCTCCTGTATGTCCGCGGCTTCGTTCCAGTCGGTTTTCGGCCCGCTGGATCTGGACGCCGCAACGCCGCTCGCCACCGGTCACGACCGGCATATCTTCCAGCATCCGCACATGCCGTCCCTGCTCGTCAAGGTCATGGACATGCGCGCCCGCGCCGTGTACCTGGAGACGCGCCCGTTCAAGCGCTGGTACAAGCAGTACCAGCGCGAAAGCGCCTACCGCGTCTACCTGAACGAGATCTCCGAATACGTCACCACCACCACCCGGCCTTCGGGCGTGTGGCAGGTGCCCATGGCCCGCATCCTGGGCGTGGCCCAGACCACGCTCGGCCTGGGCCTGCTGGTCGAGAAGATCTGCGACGCCGAGGGCAACATCGCCCCCACCGTCGCCGACCTGGCCTACCAGGGCAAGCTGGACGCGGCGCTGAACGCGCAGCTCGACGAGTTCTTCGAAGACCTGGCCGACGCCCACGTGGTGCTGCACGACATTTCCGCCAGCAACATCGCCTGCGGCCTGAACGCCGACGGCAAGCCCGGCCTGTACCTGATCGACGGCTTCGGCGGGCTGCCGCTGATCCCGGTATACGCCTGGAGCAAGCGCCTGAACCGCCGCCGCATCGAGCGCAAGTCCACGTCCATGCGCGCGCGCCTGCAGGCGCGCCTGGGTTAGGGGCGGATTGGGACGCCCGATGGGTTCCGCGCGTTGGGCATCCGATTTTTTTGGCGGGGCTTGCCGCGCTGCACCCATCCTACGACCACCCGCGACATGCCGTAGGATGGGTGCAGCGCGAGATGCGATCCGCAAGAACGAAACCGTCAAACGCGCGGAACCCATCGGCCGGCGAAAGCCGGCACTCCCCCATCAAACCGCGTCAGGCGCCCGCTCCAGCACGACGCCCTGGCGATCCACCCACACATAGTCATGGCCGGCGCGCTGGCCGCGCCGCAGCGGATTGCGGGTGCAGAAGGCGGCATAAGCCGGGTCCACGAAACGGTAGCTCAGGTGTTCGTCGCGGCCTTGCGGTATGCCCAGCCGCGTGGTGCAGATCAGCGCCGCCGGCGCCTCGCCGACGTCTTCCACGTAAAGGCCGCGAGCGTCGAAGCGGCGCGCGTCCCAGTCCGGCACCTTCAGCCCCAGCGCCCGGCACAGCAGCGTCTGGCCGGCGCACAGGCGTCCCGGCGGCCGCGGCCGGCCCTGCGCGTCCGGGTTCAGTTCCTGCATGCGGGCCAGCGAACGCGGACCGGACAGCGCGTCGGTATAGGGATAGCCGGACTTGATCAGCACGGCGTTGCCGGGACCGCCCGCGCTGAAGTTCAGCGAATCCCCGCCGCGGGCGTAATACATGTAGACCGTGCCGCCGTCCATGAAGAGCGCGCGGCGCTTGTGGGTGTAGCCGAGCGAGGCGTGGCTGCCCTTCTCTTCCAGGTAGTAGGCCTCGGTCTCGATGATGCGCGCCGCCAGCCACAGGTCGCCGACGCGATGCCGGATCACCTTGCCCAGCAGCTCGCGCGCCAGCTGCGCCGCGTCGCGGTCGAAGAACGCGTCGGGCAGCTTGCGCGCGCCCGCGCCTGAGCCGGCCGCCTCAGGCGAAGCGTTCGCCGTAGCGCTTTTCGCTGAAGCCAACGCTGACCTCGCCGTCCGGCGTGACCGTGACCGGCCGGCGCACCAGCGCCGGGAAGTCCGCGATCAGTTCGCTCCATTGCGCGTCGGTGTGCGCCGTCTTGCGCGCTTCGGGCAGATTGCGCCAGGTCATGGAAGCGCGGTTGACCAGCTTTTCCCATCCGCCGACCTTGCCGGCCCAGGCCTTGAGGGTGGCGGCGGGCACGGGGTGGTCGCGGTAGTCCACGAATTCGTGTTCTACGCCGTGTTCGGTCAGCCAGTCGCGCGCCTTGACGCAGGTGCTGCACTTGGTCAGGCCATACAGGGTGGTTTGCTTCATTTGGGTTCGGACTCCTTGCGCCATTGCATGCGGTTGGCCAGGATCACGCAGGTGCCCACCGCCAGGATGAACAGGGTGGCCAGCGCGTTGATCTCGGGCTTGAGGCCCAGGCGCACCCGCGAAAAGACTTCCATGGGCAGCGTGCTGGAGCTGGGGCCGGACAGGAACGAAGCCAGCACCACGTCGTCCAGCGACAGGGTGAAGGACAGCAGCCAGGCCGAGGCCAGCGCCGGCGCGATCAACGGCAGCGTGATCCGGAAGAACACGGTGATGGGCGTGGCGCCCAGGTCCAGCGCGGCTTCTTCGAGCGAACGGTCCAGGTCGCGGATGCGGGTCTGGATGATGACCGCCACGAAGGCCATGCACAGGGTCACGTGGCCCACCCAGATCGTGAACATGCCGTTCTCGGCCGGCCAACCCAGCGTGCCGCGCAGCTCCACGAACATCAGCAAGAGCGAAATGCCCAGCACCACCTCGGGGATGACGAGCGGCGCGCTCAGCATGCCCACGTACAGCGCGAAACCGCGGAAACGCCCCATGCGCCCGAGCACGTAGCCGGCCCAGGTGCCGATGATGACGGCGGCGGTGGCGGTCAGGGCGGCGATGCGAAACGACAGCCAGGCCGCGCGCAAGAGCGCGTCATCGTTAAAGAGCGACTCATACCAGCGGAACGACAGCCCGGTCCAGGACGTGACGGTGGGCGACTCGTTGAACGAGAACACCATCAGGCTGATGATGGGCACGTACAGGAAGAAGTACCCCAGCCCCAGCACGACGCCGCGCAAAGTCTTGTTGGGTCCGTTCATTTGCGGCCTCCGGCGGCCTGCTCCTGCTGCCTGACCTGGTTGTACTGGAAGACCACCAGCGGCACGAGCAGCAGCAGCACCATCACGCAGGTCACGGCCGAGGCCATGGGCCAGTCTGCGTTGTTGAAGAACTCGTTCCACATGACCCGGCCCATCATCAGCGTGTTGGCCCCGCCCAGCATTTCCGGGATCACGTATTCGCCGACGGACGGGATGAACACCAGCATGGCGCCGGCGATCACGCCCTGGCGCGACAGCGGCACGGTGATCTGCCAGAACGCCTGCCAGGGCCTGGCGCCCAGGTCATAGGCCGCTTCCAGCAGGCGCAGGTCCATCTTCACCAGCGTGGCGTACAGCGGCAGGATGAAAAACGGCAGATAGGCGTAGACCATGCCGATATAGACCGCGACGTCGGTGCGGTAGATTTCGAGCGGGCTGGAGATGATGCCCAGGCCCTGCAGCAGGTTGTTGAGCAGGCCGTCGTTGCGCAGGATGCCCACCCAGGCGTAGACGCGCAGCAGCAGCGAGGTCCAGAACGGCAGGATCACGCCCAGCAGCAGCAGGTTGCGCACCGACGGCGAGGAGCGCGCGATGTAGTACGCGATGGGATAGCCGATCAGCACGCAGATGAGCGTGGTGACGGCGGCGATCTTGACCGAGTTCAGGTAGGTGGCGAAGTACAGGCTGTCGGTGAACAGCAGGATGTAGCCGCGCAGGTGCAGGCTGAACTGCACCGCCTCGTCCTTGAATTCCGCCAGCGAGGTATAGGGCGGAATGCCGAACTTCAGCTCGGCGAAGCTGATCTTGAAGACCAGCAGGAACGGCACCAGCAGGAACAGCACCAGCCAGGCGTACGGCGGCACCACCGCCAGCGCGCGGCCCGAGGGTAGCCAGTCGCGGGGCGAGAAGCGCATCATGACGCCAGCACCGTCGCGCTGTCGGCGTCCCAGCTGACGAAGATCTCTTCGTCGATGCCGGGCGCGTCCATCTGGGCGAGCAGCTGGCTGGGCACGCTGGCCTCGACCGCCTTGCCCGAATCGAGGCGGATTTGATAGAGCGCGTAGCTGCCCATCCAGGCCATGTGGCTGACCATGCCGTGGGCCCAGTTGTATTCGCCTTCGGGCTGCTCGCGCGAGACCACCAGGCGCTCGGGGCGGATGGAGACGTGGACCTCCATGCCCAGCGGTTCGCTCACGCCGTGGTTGACGAAGAGCGGACGGGTCAGCTCGCCGCACTCGATGGCGACGTGGTCGGGTTCGTCGACCACGATGGTGCCGGTGAACATATTGGTCGAGCCGATGAAGCTGGCCACGAAGCGCGAGTTCGGAAACGCGTAGACGTCCTGGGGCGAGCCGCACTGGACGATCTGGCCTTCGGTCATGACGGCCAGGCGGTGGGCCATGGTCATGGCCTCTTCCTGGTCGTGGGTGACCATGATGCAGGTCACGCCGACCTGCTCCAGGATCTTGACCAGCTCGATCTGGGTCTTCTGGCGGATCTGCTTGTCCAGCGCCGACATGGGCTCGTCGAGCAGCAGCAGCTTGGGACGCTTGACCAGGCTGCGCGCCAGGGCCACGCGCTGCTGCTGGCCGCCCGAAAGCTGGCTGGGCTTGCGGCGCGAATAGCCGGCCATCTGCACCAGGTCCAGGGCCTCGAACACGCGGTCATGGATCTCGGCGCGGTCCACGCCTTCCTGCTTCAGGCCGAAGGCCACGTTGGCCTCGACCGTCATGTGCGGGAACAGCGCATAGGACTGGAACATCATGTTCACGGGCCGGCGGTACGGCGGCACGTGGGTGATGTCCTCGCCGTCGAGCAGGATCTGGCCCGAGGTGGCTTCTTCGAAGCCCGCCAGCATGCGCAGCAGCGTGGACTTGCCGCTGCCCGAGCTGCCCAGCAGGGCGAAGATCTCGTTGCGCTTGACCGACAGGTTGACGGAACGGACGGCGACCACGTCGCCGAAAATCTTTACGACATCGGAGATCCGGACGAACTCGTCCGGATCGGTCGAGTGCTGCGCCGAGTAACGGCTTTCGCTCATGATGACTTATCTTCCCGACTTCAGCTCGGACCACATCCGGTTTTGCAGGCGCTGGATGTTCAAGGGCAGCGCCTTGATCACGTAGAGGGTCTTGGAGACCTCGGCCGGCGGGTAGATCATGGGGTTCTCGGCCACGTCCTTGACCACGTACTGCCGCGCCTCTTTGTTGGCGTTCGGGTAGAACATGGTGTTGGTGATGGCGGCGTGGACCTTGGGCGTTTCGATGTAGTTGATGAACGCGTGGGCTTCCTCGGGATGCGGGGCGTCCTTGGGGATGACCATCAGGTCGAACCACGCCGGCGCGCCGCCCTTGGGAATGAAGTAGTTCACTTCGTAGGGCTTCTTGGCGTCCTGGGCGCGCTTGCGGGCGATCATCACGTCGCCGGAAAAGCCGTAGACCATGCACAGGTCGCCCACGGCGAGCTCGTCGATGTAGCCCGAGGAGCTGAACTGGCGGATGTACGGGCGGATCTTCATCAGCACGTCCAGCGCGGCCTTGTAGTCGTCGGCGCTGGTGCTGTTGGGGTCCTTGCCCAGGTACTTGAGCACGGCGGGGAACACCTGGGCGGCCTCGTCCAGCATGGAGATGCCGCATTCCTTCAGCTTGGCGGCGTTCTCGGGCTTGAAGATCATGTCCCAGCTGGCCAGGTCGACGCCGTCGCCCATGATCTGCTTGACCTTGGTGACGTTGTAGCCCAGGCCGTTGGTGCCGTAGCCCCACGGAATGGCGTACTCGTTGCCCGGATCGACCGAGGCGACCAGCGCCATGACCTCGGGGTCGAGGTTCTTCCAGTTGGGGATCTTGGACTTGTCCAGCTTCTGGAACAGGCCGGCCTCGATCTGGCGCGAGGCGTAGTGCGTGGACGGAACAACGACGTCATAGCCCGATTTGCCGGCCAGCAGCTTGGCCTGCAGGGTGTCGTTGCTGTCGTAGACGTCATAGCGGACCTTGATGCCGGTTTCCTTCTCGAAACCCGGAATCGTGTCCGGCGCCGTGTATTCGGCCCAGTTGTAGACGTTGACGACCTTGTTCTGCGCGACCGCCGCCGATGTCGCCGCGGCAGCCAACATCGTTCCCAGCGCCCAGCGCATGCCCGCCCGTAGTTTCATTACCAGCCCCTTGCGTTATGCCGTGTATGTGACAGGAGTCCTAAAAGGCGAAATGATAAAGCTTTTTAGCGATCGCCTGCCCAACTTTGCCGGGGGATCGGCCCGGCGGCCTCAGGGCTGGATGCCCACGCCCCAAGCGGTCCAGTAGCTGTCGCGCAGGCGCAGCCAGAAGCGTTCGCCGTCCTCGCCCGCGACTTTGCGCAGCGAGCGGCGCAGGCGCTCCAGGTTGCCCTGGCGCTGCCGCTCCGACAGCGTGCCCTGCGTGCCGCGATCGAAATCGATCAGCCAGACCTGGCCGTCGCTGCCCACCAGGATGTTGAAGGCGTTGAGATCGGCGTGCCAGACGCCGGCCCGGTGCATGCGCACGATGGCCTCGGCCGCCGGCTGCCACAGGGGTTCGGCCAGCGCCTGGGCCAGCGGCCGCACGCCGGGTATGCGCTCGACCACGATGGCGGCGCGGTAGACCGGGCCCTGCCGCCAATACGCGGCGGCCAGCGGCGCCGGCACCGCCAGGCCCTGGGCGCGCATGGCGGCCAGCAGGCGGAATTCGCGGAAACTGCGGGTGCGGTCCTCGCCGTTCCACAGATAGGCGTCGCGGCTGATGCGGGCGATTATGCCGCCGCGGCGGTAGCGCCGCAGCACGCCTTGCCAGCCCGGGCCCTGGACGAACCAGGCCGCCTGGCGTCCGCCGGCGTCGACCGGGCGGGCCTGTTCGCCGTAATGGCCGGGGTTGAACAGCTCCGGACCGGCGTCCGGCAGGCGCGCGGCGTCGGACAGCATGGCGCCGGCCAGCGGGCCGGGCCAGGACTGGCGGCGGGCGGCGGCCTCAGCCTTCACGGTTGCGCATCCAGTCGGCCACGCCGTAGAACGACTGCAGCAGCCGGTCCACCAGGGCGGGCTCGATGTCGCGGTCCTGCATGGCGCGGCCGATGCAGGTCACCCACTGATCGCGCTCGGCCTCGCCGATCGAGAACGGCAGGTGGCGGGCGCGCAGCCGCGGATGGCCGAAGCGCTCGATGTAGTGGTCCGGGCCGCCGAAGTAGCCGCAAAGAAACCAGAACAGTTTGTCGCGCGCGCTGTCCAGGCTGGGGCCGTGAGCGGCGCGCAGTTCCTTCAGGTCGGGTTCCATGTCCATCAGGTCATAGAAACGATCGACGAGGGCGCGCACGCCGGCCTCGCCGCCTAGCAGGTCGAAAATGCTGTGGGAAGAGTTTTCCACGGGTTCGGTAATGGATTGGACGGAAGACGTCATCAGGTTTCTCGGAGGGTGACCAGGGGCGGCGTGCGCAGGACGCCGCGCAGGGCAAGCGCGCCGCCCGCCCAGGCGCCGAGCATGCCCGCGACGATGCCCGCCAGCCACGGCCAGAGGCTAAGCGTAATCGTGAAATCGAATACCTGGGTTGACAAAGCCCAAGCGATGGCCGTGGCGCCGGCGGCCGCCAGCAGGCCGGCCAGGCCGCCCACGGCCCACAATTCGATGCGCTGCGAGCGCGCCAGCTGGCTGCGGGTGGCGCCCAGCGCGCGCAGCACCGCGGCCTCGCGCATGCGCTCGTCGCGCGTGGCGGTCAGCGCCGCCGACAGCACCAGCACGCCCGCGGCCAGCGTGAACAGGAACAGCAGCTGCACCGCGCGGCCCACTTCGTTCAGCACGGACTGCAATTGCTGCAGGATGGCGCCCACGTCGAACACCGTCAGGTTGGGGAATTCCTTCACCAGCTCGGGCAGCACCGAGGCCTTCTCGGGCGGCAAGTAGAAAGAAGTGATCCAGCTTTGTGGCATGTCGGCCAGCGCGGCGGGGGTCAGGATGGCGAAGAAATTCACCCGCATCGTATCCCAGTCCACCCGGCGGATGCTGGAGACGTCCACTTCGACCTGCTGGCCGGCCACGTCGAAGGTCATCTTGTCGCCCAGCGCGATGCCCAGCGTCCTGGCCAGCCCGGATTCGAGCGAGACCTCGGCCGAGCCGGGCGCCAGCCAGCGGCCGGCCTCGATCCGGTTGGACGCGGGCAGCGTCTCGCCATAGGAAAGATTGAACTCGCGGTCCACCAGCCGCTTGGCGCGCGGTTCCTCGTAGTCGTCCGGACCGACCGGCTTGCCGTTGATGGCGATGAGCCGGCCGCGCACCATGGGCGCCAGCGCGATGCGGCCCAGCCCCGCGCGCGTGAGCGCGTCCGTCACGGCCTGGCGCTGGTCGGGCTGCACGTTGATCAGGAAGCGGTTGGGCGCGTCGGGCGGCAGGGTCCGCTGCCAGCCCTGGATCAGGTCGGTGCGCGTCATGGTCAGGAGCAGGAGCGCCATCAGGCCCACCGCCAGCGCGCACACCTGGGTGATGGTGGCGGCGCGCCGCCGCACCACCCCGGCCAGCGCGAAACGCAGCGCCGGCAGGCCGGCGGCCAGCCGGCGCACCCGCGCCAGGCCCAGGATGCAGAGCCAGGCCACCAGCGCGAACACCGCGAACGCGCCCAGAAAGCCCCCGGCCACCACCGCGCCCAGCTTGGCGTCGCCGGCGAACCACCAGATCAGCAGCGCGAAGCCGGCGGCGCCGAGCACGTAGCCCAGGGCGCTGCGCGCGCTGAGCGCGTCGGCGTCGCGCCGCAGCACGCGGGCCGGCGGCACGTGGCGCAACTGGGCCAGCGCGGGCAACGCAAAGCCCAGCAACAGCAGCAGGCCGGTCAACAGCCCCTGCAGCGCCGGAATCGCCGAGGGCGCCGGCAAGGCCGTGTCGATCAGCGATCCCAGCAGCACGACCAGCACCTGGTGCACCGCGAAGCCCAGCAGACAGCCCGCCGCCGACGAGAACAGGCCCACCAGGGTGAACTCCAGCGTCAGCATGCGCGCGACCTGCGACTGCTGCGCGCCCAGGCAGCGCATCACCGCCACGCCATCGCGATGGCGCGCCATATAGCGCCCGGCCGCCAGCGCCACGGCCACCGCCGAGATCAGCACCGCCAGGAGCGCCACCAGCGACAGGAAGCGCTGCGCCCGGTCCAGCGTGCGGCGCACTTCCGGACGGCCGGATTCCAGCGTGGCCAGCTTCTGGCCGCGCTTGAGGTTCTGCTTGAGCCAGGCCGAATAGCCGGCCACGGCGTCGGGCTGGCCGGCGACCAGCAAGGCATAGCCGATGCGGCTGCCCGGCGCGATCAGGCCGGTGGCCGGCAGGTCGCTGGCCCGCAGCAGCACCCGCGGCGCCACGTTCACGAACTGCATGCCGCGGTCGGGTTCATAGGTGATCACGCGGTCCACGCGCAGCCGGGCGTCGCCCACGTTCAGGCTGTCGCCCACTTTCAGGTCCAGCAGGGCCAGCAGCTGCGCGTCGACCCACACCGCGCCTTCGGGCGGGATCTCGCGCGTGGTCGCGTCGGGCGCGAACGGCGCATCGGCCACCCGCAGCGCCCCGCGCAGCGGATAGCCCGGCTCGACCGCCTTGAGCGCGGCCAGCTGCGCGCCGTCGCCGGCGCCCACCATGGACGGGAACTGCCAGGTGCTGGAGACCGCCAGGCCGCGCCCGCGGGCCTCCTCCAGGAAGGCGGGCGGCACCGGCTCGTCGGCGTCCAGCACCAGGTCGGCGCCCAGCATCTGCCCCGCGTCGCGCTCCAGCGCGCGGCCGACCCGGTCTGCCAGGAAGCCCACGCTGGTCACCGCGGCCACCGCCACGACCAGCGCCAGCACCAGCAGGCGCAGCTCGCCGGCCCGGGCGTCGCGCATCATCATGCGGGCGCCCAGGCGCAGGGTGGACCAGAAACCCGGGCGCCCGGCCCGCGACATATCAGGGAAATCCATCATTCCGCAATGTTAACCAACGGCCAAGATCGGGGCCGAATCCCGATATCATCCCGGGGCGGGAGGCTGTGCCGCCCCCAAAATACAAAGATCAAAGTCTCACCCCTGGAGAAGATTATGCGTAAATCCTGGCTTGCCGCCACGATTCTGGCCGCCTGCGCGGCCGCCACCTCCCTGCCCTCCGTGGCCCAGACCACCCTGAAGATGGCCTATGCGCTGTCCACGTCGTCGCACTACGGCGCCGGCGCCGACGCCATGGCCAAGTCCATCGAGGCGTCCACCAACGGCAAGTTCAAGGTGCAGCAGTTCGCCAACAGCGCGCTGGGCGGCGAACGCGAAGTCATCGAAGGCCTGCAGATCGGCACGATCGACCTGGCCATCGTTTCGACGGGGGCCACCCTGAATTTCGTGCCCGAAACCGGGGTCTTCGACATTCCCTTCCTGCTGCGCGACCTGGACCACGCCCGTAAAGTGCTCGACAGCAAGATAGGCCAGGACATGCTGGCAAAGTTCCCCGGCCGCGGCATCATCGCCCTGGCCTGGGGCGAGCAGGGCTTTCGCCACCTGACCAACAACGTGCGCCCGGTCAAGACCCCGGCCGACGCCAAGGGTCTGAAGATCCGCACCACCGAGAACCCGATCCACATCACGGCCTTCCGCCAGATCGGCATCCTGCCCACGCCCATGGCCTGGCCCGAAGTGGCCACCGCCCTGCAGCAGGGCACCATCGACGGCCAGGAGAACCCGCTGTCGGTGATCACCTCGGCCAAGCTGTCGCAGATGCAGAAGTACCTGTCGCTGACCGGCCACGTGTACGGCCCGGCCCTGGTGCTGATGTCGGCCAACGTCTATGAAGGCCTGTCGGCCGCCGACAAGGCCAATTTCGACCGCGCCGGCAAGGAATCGGCCCAGGCCATGCGCGCCTACGTCGACAACATCGAGAAGACCGGCGTGGAGCAGCTGAAGAAGGAAGGCATGCAGGTCAGCGAGGTCGACCGCGCCGCCTTCGCCGCCGCCGTCGAGCCGGCCTACCCCGAGTACTACAAGAAGTTCGACAAGAAGCTGATCGAAGCGATCCGCGACACCAAGTAATCAGTAGGAAGATCGGGACCCGCCCCTACCCGGGGCGTTTCGTCCCAGGCGGCGGGATCGCGGTCCCGCCGTTTTTCGTCCCCCACCCTTCGCGTACCTCGCCAACGGGATACATCATGCGTTTGCTTCGCGCTCTCGACCGCGGCCTGTTCAAGCTGGTCTCGGTCTTCGCCCAACTTCTGCTGGTGGCCGCCGCGGCCGCCGCCTTCTATCAAGTGATCGCCCGCTTCGTGCTGCAATCGCCCGCCGACTGGAGCGAGGTGCTGACCCGCGCCCTCCTGATCTGGACCGTGCTGCTGGGCGTGGCGCTGGCCTTCCGCCACGGCGCCATGATCAGCGTGGAACTGCTGCGCAACATGCTGGGCGGCGCCCGCCGCCGCGCGCTCGAAGCGGTCATCGGCCTGATCTGCGCCGGCTTCCTGGGCTTTCTGGCCTGGATCGGCGGCAACATGACCTACCGCGTGCGCTTCCAGACCGTACCCAGCCTGGACATTTCGATCTCCTGGATCTACCTGGCCATTCCGGTGGGCGCGACGCTCGCCGCCATCGCCGTGCTGGCCCGCTGGTGCGCCGGCGAGGAAGACGACGTGCCGGTGCGCAACGACGCCCAAGGCTGAGCCCTCCATAGAACACAAGCGCAGATATCGTTATGTCCCAACTCATGATTGTCTCGATGCTGATTTTCTTCGGGCTGTCCGTGCCGGTCGCCGTGTCGATCGGCCTGGCCAGCCTGGCGGGAGTCGGCGCCGCCAACCTGCCCTGGCTGGTGGTGGCCCAGCAATTGTTCGCCGCGCTGGACAAGTACCCGCTCGTCGCGATCCCCTTCTTCATCCTGGCCGGCAACCTGATGGAAGCCGGCGGCATCTCCGAACGCATGGTGGAGTTCGCCAAGAGCGTGGTGGGCGGCATCCAGGGCGGGCTGGCCTGCACCTGCGTGCTGACCTGCATGATCTTCGCCGCCGTGGCCGGCTCCAGCGTGGCCACCACCTTCGCCGTCGGCGCGATCCTGATTCCGGCCATGATCCGGCACGGCTATCCCGCGCCCTTCGCCGCGTCGCTGCAGGCCAGCGCGGCCGAGCTGGGCGTGATCATTCCGCCGTCGATTCCGATGATTCTGTTCGCGGTGTCCACCGACACCTCGACCGGCGAGCTGTTCATCGCGGGCGTGATGCCGGGCGTGCTGATCGGCGCGGCGCTCATGTTCTACGTGTGGCTCTACGCCAAGCGCAACGGCCTGGGCAAGCGCGACGGCGAAGGCCGCCTGCCGCTGTGGCCGGCGTTCAAGAACGCGTGGCTGGCGCTGCTGATGCCGGTCATCATCCTGGGCGGCATCTACGGCGGGATCTTCACGCCGACGGAGGCGTCGGTGGTGGCGGTGATGTACGCGGTGGTGGTGGGCAAGTTCATCTACCGCCGGCTGACTTTCAGGCAGTTGTCGCAGACGCTGCACAAGTCGGTGGTGTCGACGGCGGTGATCATGTTCGTGATCGCCAATGCGGGCGTCTTCAGCTTCCTGCTGAACCGCGCCGGGATCCCGGACGCGCTGGGCGTGTGGCTGGCGCAGATCTTCGACACCAAGTTCACGTTCCTGATGGGCATGAATGCGGCGCTGTTCCTGATCGGCATGTTCATCGAGACCTCGGCGTCCATCGTGGTGCTGGCGCCGCTCTTGCTGCCGGTGGCGCTGAAGTTCGGGGTGGAGCCGGTGCACTTCGGGGTGATCATGGTGGTGAACCTGGCGCTGGGGATGATTACCCCGCCGTTCGGGGTGAATCTGTTTGCGGCGTGCGCGGTGGCCAAGCTGCCTCTCGAACGGTTGATCAAGCCGTTGATTCCGTTCGTGGGGGTGGTGGTGGTCTGCCTGCTCGTGATCACTTACTGGCCGGGGCTGTCGCTGGGCTTACGGGATCTGGTGTACGCCAAGTGATAGGCATTAATCACTTATGTAGTTTATTTAATCACTAACGTGTGCTTTGTAGGCCGGCCTTTTCTTTTATGTGGGCCGGCCTTTTTGTTTATAGGCCGCGCCTCGGGGCGGGCGCCTGGGCTGCTCGCGCCCACGATTGCGGTCCGGGGCCTTCGCCCCGGACTTCCCCTTCCTCATCCTCGTCCGCCTTCGGCTCCCTTCGGATTCCGTCGGGCGCATCGAGGTTGCTCGCAACCCAGGCGCCCGCCCCGAGGCGCTACCTGTGTCTTGGATTGAGGCGCTGCTGGGTTTGTAGCTGGCCACGAATCTCTGTGTGCCCGCTGCCCGTGGCCGCCCGGGCGGCCACGGGCAGCATACGTGGTCGTGGCGTGGGGCGTGTGTACGCTTCGCGCTTGCGGGGGCTCGGCGTGTTTTTGGGGGGTGGTGATGGGGTTGAACTGATGGTCGGGTGCTACGGCGCCTTGGCTAGCGCCTGGCCGTCTCGGGCAACGATTTGGCCGCGCTTTACGACCAGTTTGCGTTGTGGGCGGGCGACGATGGCTTCGGGTACGGTTTCGGCGTCCACCAGCACGAAATCGGCGTGGCAGCCCGGGGCCAAGCCGTAGTCTTTCAGCCCCATCACGCGGGCGTTGCCGTAGGTGGCGGTGTGCAGGGCCAGTTCGAGTTCGTCGTCGCGGCGGAAGTTGTTGCGCAGGCCGAGGAGCATGGCGCGTTCCAGCATGTCGGGCTTGCCGTAGGGGCCCCAGGTGTCGCGCATGCCGTCGTTGCCCGTGCCCACCGTGACGCCGGCGGCGTGCAGGCGGGCGACGCTGGGGACGGGGCGCGAGGCCGAGCCGGTGGTGACGATGCGGATGCCGGCTTCCAGCAGGCCGTTGGCCAGGGCCTGCACGGCCTGGGTGTCGGGCATGCCCAGGCAGAAGGCGTGCGACAGCGTGACCTTGCCTTGCATGCCCAGCGCCAGCACGCGGTCTATGGTCAGTTGCATGGTGAAGGCGCCGAGTTCGGCGGCTTCGTGCAGGTGGATGTCTATGGGTTTGCCGTGCCTTTCGGCCAGGCCGAAGAGCGCATCCAGATGGCCCTTGGGGTCGCGGTCCATGCCTGCGGGGTCCAGCCCGCCCACCACCTCGGCGCCCATGCGCAGCGCTTCGTCCATGAGCTCCAGCGTGCCGGGGCGGATCAGAAGGCCGCTTTGCGGGAAGGCGACGATTTCCACGTCGATGGCGTCGCGGTACTGCTCGCGGGCGCGCATCACGCCTTCGATGGCGGCCAGCCCGAGGTCGGTGTCCACGTCCACGTGCGAGCGGATGTGGCTGGTGCCGTCGGCGATCGACATCACGATCTGGCGGGCGGCCTGGCGGCAGGGGTCCAGGCCCAGTTCGCGCCTTGCGGCGCGTTCGTTTTCGATGCGGTCGATCAGGCGCGGGCCCACCTCGTTGCGGTACCAGGGCATGCCGTACAGGGTCTTGTCCAGGTGCGCGTGGGCGTCGATCAGGCCGGGCAGCAGCAGCGCGCCGCCGCCATCGACGACGGGCACGCCCTGCGGGGCGGGGCCGCCCAGGGCGTGGATGCGGCCGTCGCGCACCAGCACGGAAGTCATCTCGCCGCCGGCGGGGCGGACGCGGGTAAACAGGGTGGCGTTCTGCATGGTTCTACTTCCGTTCCAGGGACGCCAGGGCCAGCGCCTGCGCCAGCGCGGCGCGGTAGGAGTCGATGATGGGGACTTGCGGCTGGCGTGGCAGGCCGGGCAGGTAGCCGGCCAGCGCGGCGCCGGCCACGATGACCACGTCGGCGCCCTGCTCCACCGCGGCGTCCAGCGCCTGGCTGACCCGCTGCGCCGACTGCGGCGTGCGCGACGCGTAATCCAGGGCATGGCCCGGCAGGGCCAGGACGCCCGCGCAGCGCGCCTCCACGCCCAGCTGGCGGATCTGTTCGCGCAGCATGGCGGGCCAGCGCTGGCCCACCGTCACGATGGCGTAGCGGTCGCCGCGCTGCATGGCGCTCATGATGGAGGCCTCGGCCATGCCCACCACGGGCACGTCCACGCGCTCGCGCACCGCGCCGATGCCGGGCTCGCCGAAACAGGCGAGCACGCAGGCATGGAACGGCTGCGCGGCCTGGGCGAACTGACGTTCCACGGTTTCGAGCACGGCGTGGGCGGAGATGGCCGCCTCGGCCCGGCTGGCGATGTAGGCGGGGCCGAATCCGACCGTGACGGCGTGGACCTGGGCGGCCTCGCCCAGGAAGGCGCGGGCCTGGCCGGCCAGGCTGGCGGTGAGGTCGGCGGTGGTGTTGCCGTTGACCACCAGCAGCCGGCGGGGCGCGGCGGCGGGCGGGGTGGCGGTATCGGGGGCTGCGGACATGATCGGGCCTGAGTTTTTGTATAAATAAATGTATACGATTTTTGGCCGGCAATGTATAGCCTGACACTGCCGCAGACAGCTATCGCTAACCCTGATCCGCCGTTGTAGTATTCTCTCCGGGCCGGCCAGCGTTGCCGGCCCAGGAGCCGACCCCACCATGACCTCCCCCGCGCCGGCAGACGCCCCCGCCAATCGCAACGAAATCGTATACAAAAATTTGCGCCGGGCCATTATCGAGCAGGCGCTGCTGCCGGGCGACAAGCTGCCCGAGGACATCATCGGCGAACGTTACGGCGTCAGCCGGACCATCGTGCGCAGCGTGCTGACGCGCCTGTTCAGCGAAGGGCTGGTGGACCTGCGCCCCAACCGCGGGGCCGCGGTGGCGCGCCCCAGCCTGGAAGAGGCGCACGACATCTTCGAGGCGCGCCGCTGCCTGGAGCGCGACGTCGCCCGCCGGCTGCTGCAACACATCGACGAGGCCGGCCTGGCGCGGCTGGAGCGCCACCTGGCGCTGGAAGAAGCAGCCCGCGGGCGCAGCGTCAACGAATCGATCCGCCTCTCGGGCGAATTCCACATCCTGATGGCCGAGCTGTCGGGCAATGCCGTATTTGCGCGCTACGTCAACGAGACCGTGTCGCGCTGCTCGCTGATCCTGGCCCTCTACGGCCGGCCGCATTCGAGCGAATGCGCGGTGAGCGAGCACCGCGAAATCGTGGCCGGCCTGCGCGCGCGCGACGAACGGCGGGTGCTGCGCCTGCTGGAGCACCACCTGGAGGCCGTCACCGCCCGCGCGCTGCTGAGCGCGGCCCCGGAAGAGCGCGATATCCGCAAGATCCTCGACCGCTACGGCGCCTGAACGCGGGCGGCCCAATGAAAAAGCGCCCGGTCTGGGGCGCTTTTTTGGTGTGGGGACCTAGATTTCGCGTTCTTCGGTCTTGAGCTTGTTGTCGTGGGCGAAATCCACCACGAACTTGTACGCCAGCGGCTCCAGGTCGCGCAGCCGCTGGTCGACCACGATCCCGCGCACGCCGTCGATCACGACCGGCAGCACATAGGGCGAATAAGTGAGGTGGTTACCGGCACAGCCGGCGGGGCGGAATTGTGCCATTACGCCGGCGAGCCGTTCCGCCCAGTCGCTGGGGCGGAAGCGGCTACCGCTTTCGGTAACGCCATGAATTACGAATTGTCTGACGCGAGTTGCCATGAGTTCTTCACTACAGCGCGCCCTTCACGAAAGCCGGATCTTCGGCGTGATCAAACATGCGCCCTGCGCCGCGAATTGTATATGATTGATCCTTTGCCCTCCTTAAAACGCCGATTTCCCAGGAGAAAGGCGGGTTTTGGAAGGCCGGCCGCAAGCCCGGTCGCGAGTCGACCCCGACTTGCGCCCACCTGCCCCTCGAATCGCCCCGCCTTACCCAGGAGGATCCGCAATGACCTCGCCTCTGGCCAACATCTATACCCGGCTGCCGGTATCGTTCACGCACGGCCAGGGCGTCTGGCTGTGGGACGCCGAGGGCCGCAAGTACCTGGATGCGCTGGCCGGCATCGGCGTGTCCTGCCTGGGCCATGCCCACCCCGCGCTGGTGGCCGCGATCGCCGGGCAGGCCGCCCGCCTCATCCATACCTCGAATATCTACGAAATCCCGCAGCAGACCGCGCTGGCGGCCCGCCTGGCCGAACTGTCCGGCATGCAGGAAGTGGCCTTCAACAACAGCGGCTCCGAGGCCAACGAGGCCGCGATCAAGCTGGCCCGCTACTACGCCTACCAGCGCGGCAACTCGCATGCCCACATCATCACCATGGACTCGTCCTGGCACGGGCGCACGCTGGGCACGCTGGCGGCCACCGGCAGCGACAAGGCGCGCAAGGGTTTCGGCCCCCTGCCCGAAGGCTTCATCCAGGTGCCGTACAACCAGCTCGAGGCGGTGCGCGCCGCCGGCGACGCCGAACCGCGCACGGTGGCGGTGCTGCTGGAAGTGCTGCAGGGCGAAGGCGGCATCCGCCCGTCCGACATCGCCTACCTGCAGGCATTGCGCCGCCTGTGCACGGAGCGCGGCTGGCTGCTGATGATCGACGAAGTCCAGTCCGGCATCGGCCGCACCGGCAAGTGGTTCGCCCACCAGTGGGCCGACATCCGGCCCGACGTGATGACCCTGGCCAAGGGCCTGGCCGGCGGGGTGCCCATCGGCGCCATGCTGGCCGCCGGGCCCGCCGCCGGCGTGCTCACCCCGGGCACCCACGGCACGACTTTCGGCGGCGGCCCGCTGGTGTGCGCGGCCGGGCTGGCGGTGCTGGACGCCCTGGAATCCGAAAACCTGCTGGAAAACGCCCACACCGTGGGCGCCCACCTGAAAGACGCCCTGGCCCGCGAGCTTGCCGGCACGCCCGGCGTCACCGAAATCCGCGGCCGCGGCCTGATGCTGGGCATCGAACTGGCCCGCCCCTGTGGCGTGCTGGCCATGCGCGCCATGCAGGCCGGGCTGCTCATCAACGTCACGCGCGACCGCGTCATCCGCATGCTGCCGCCGCTGATCCTCAACCAGGACGAGGCCGACCGCATCGTCGCCATCCTGGTTCCCCTCATCCGGGATTTCCTGGCCGAACAATCATAATCAACGCCCCGCCCGGGCCTTGCCCGGCCGGGCCCAATGACCTGCGACATCACCATGACTCCTCCCACGACCCAAAACGGCCCCCTGCGGCACTTCCTGCAGTTCAAGGACTTCTCATCCGCCGAAATCGCCTACGTGCTGGAACGCGCGCGGCTGATCAAGGACAAGTTCAAGCGCTACGAACCCCACATGCCGCTGCACGACCGCACGCTGGCCATGGTGTTCGAAAAGGCCAGCACGCGCACCCGCGTGTCCTTCGAGGCCGGCATGTACCAGATGGGCGGCTCGGTCATCAACCTGACCTCCAACGACTCGCAGCTGGGCCGCTCCGAGCCCATCGAGGACACCGCGCGCGTGATTTCGCGCATGGTCGACATCGTCATGATCCGCACGTTCGAGCAGACCCGCATCGAGCGCTTCGCCTCGCACTCGCGCGTGCCCGTGATCAACGGCCTGACCAACGAATTCCATCCCTGCCAGATCCTGGCCGACATCTTCACCTACATCGAGCACCGCGGCTCGATCGCCGGCAAGACCGTGGCCTGGGTGGGCGACGCCAACAACATGGCCTACACCTGGCTGCAGGCCGCCGAAATGCTGGGCTTCACGCTGCACGTGTCCACGCCGGCCGGCTACGAGCTCGAAGCCGCCCGCATCGGCACGCCGCCGGCCACGGTGCTGCGCCAGTTCAAGGACCCCATGGAAGCCTGCAAGGGCGCCCACCTCGTCACCACCGACGTGTGGACCAGCATGGGCTATGAAGCCGAAAACGAAGAGCGCCGCGCCGCCTTCGCCGACTGGTGCGTGGACACCGACATGATGGCGGTGGCCGATCCCCAGGCCGTGTTCATGCACTGCCTGCCCGCCCACCGCGGCGAGGAAGTCACCGGCGAAGTCATCGACGGCCCGCAAAGCGTGGTCTGGGACGAAGCGGAAAACCGCATGCACGTGCAGAAGGCGCTGATGGAGTTCCTGCTGCTGGGGCAGGTGGAGTAATCAGGCGCCGGCTCGCGCCGGCCGATGGGTTTCCTACGAAATCGTGCGGCGCGTGTTGATGAACGACAGCCGCACGGCCAGGTCGGCGTAGGATGGGTGCAGCGCGAGCGTTCTTGAGCAAGAACCCGGCTGCCGAACGCGCGAAACCCATCAGGCGGCGAAGCCGCCGTTTTTCGTGGCATGCTGATGTTGGCCTCTTGCCACGAAAGGCGGCGGCTCGCGCCGCCTGATGGGTTTCGCGCGCTGGATATTGGTGTTCTTGCTCAAGAACGCTCGCGCTGCACCCATCCTACAAAATCCTGCGGAACATCGTGCGGCGCGTGTTGATGAACGACGGCCGCACGCGGCTGCTCCAGTCGCTGGCGCGCACGGCGAGCCAAGGCGGGCTGCCGAAGGTCTCGCGCGTGTGCAGGTCGTAGCAGGCCAGATAGCGCGGGGGCTGGTCGCGGCATTCGTAGCGCACCGCGCGCACGGTGCCCGGCACCGCCGCCAGGCCCGGCAGATGCTCCTGGTCGTACCAGGCGTTCAGGTCCGCTTCGGCCTCGGGCCGCACGTCGGTCTCGACGATGTAGTGCCACGGGGCGTCCTGCCCCGCCGACGCCCCGGCCAATTCCAGCGTCCGATTCAGCACGCGGACGCGCACCGCCGGGAAATGTTCGGCCAGCCGGGCGCGGACCTCGGTCAGCACGGCGGCCGGCCCGCGCAGATAGATGTAGGTCTCGTCCTCTTCCACGGCGGCATAGCCGCGGGCGTGCACGCCTGCCAGGCCCCGCGTCAGCGTGCGCACGAATTCGCGCGCGCGCGGCTCGTCGCTGCGCGCGCCCAGCGAGACCAGAATCACCTGTTCCTGCACCTTGCTCTCCTTTTCAATGTCCGACGTGTAGCGCCACCAGAAAGCGCGACACCATGTTGTAGGCGGCGACGGTCGCCGTCAGCTCGACCAGCTGCGTATCGTCGCAGCGCGCGCGCAGCGGCGCGAACACGGCGTCCGGCACTTCGATATCGCGGGTCATGGCGTCGGTCAGCGCCAGCACCTCGGCCTCGCCCGGCTCCAGGCCGCGCAGTCCGGCCGGCGCGGGCCCCTCGCGCAATGCGTCGATCAAGGCCTGGGGCATGCCCGCGGCCAGCGCGTGCGGCACGTGCGCCTCGAACTCGTAGGGCGCGCCGTTCAGGGTCGCCACGCGCAGGATGATCAGCTCGCGCAGCCGCGGCGGCAGCGCGGTCTTCTGGCGGATGGCCGTCAGCATGGCCTCCCAGCCCTCGACCACGGCGGGGCTGTTCAGCAGCACCTGGTACAGCGGCGAAATGCGGCCGCGCGCGGCGGCGATGCGCGCCTCCAGCGCGGCCAGTTCGGGACGGGCGCCCGGCGCCACGGGCGCGACTCGGCTTGCGCTCATGGCTTCACTCCGGACGGATGTTCTTGCGCTGGATCAGCGCGGTCCATTTCTCGCGGTCGGATGCGATCAGCGCGGCCAGTTCCTGCGGGGTGCCGGGTGCGGGCTGGGCGCCGAACTTCTCCAGCCGGGCGCGCACGCTCTCCGTCGCCAGCGCGGCGCGCACGGCCCGGTTCAACCGCTCGATGACGGCCGGCGGCGTGGCGGCCGGCGCGACCAGGCCATACCAGTTGTTGGACTCCACCCCGGCGATGCCCTGCTCGGCCAGCGTCCTGACCTGCGGCAGCAGCGGATGGCGCGTCGGCGCCGCGATTCCCAGCGCCTTGAGCTTGCCGCCCTGGATATGCCCGATCAGGCCGGGCACGTCGCCGAAGAAACCCGCCACCTGGTTGCCCATCACGTCGTTGATGACCGGCGCGGCGCCTTTGTACGGCACGTGCAGGACGTTTGCGCGGCTGGCGTCGGCAAACATCTCCAGCGTCAGGTGCGGAATGCTGCCGATGCCCGAGGAGCCGATCGCCACGGCCTGCGTCGCGGCCTGCGACCGCTTGACGAAATCGGCCGCGTCGGCCGCCGGATTGGACGGGTTCGCCACGAACACCGTGGCGTTGTTGACCACCTTGGACACCGGCGCGAAATCGCGCGCCGGATCGTACGGCAGGTCCTTGTAGAGCGCCGGGCTGATGGCGACCGCGCCCACGCTGGTCAGGAACAACACCGAGCCGTCGGCCGGCGCCTTGGCCACATAGGCCGCCGCGATATTGCCGTTGGCGCCGGCGCGGTTTTCCACGATGACCGGCTGGCCCAGCTCCTTGCCCAGCTGATCGGCCAGCACCCGGCCCACCAGATCGACCGGCCCGCCCGGCGGAAACGCGACGACCAGGCGCACCGGCCCCTCGGCCCGGGCCGCGCCCAGCGCCGCCAGGCCCAGCAGGCCCGCGCACAGTATTTTCTTGAACATGATGTCTCCTTGAATCGAATTTTCTTATCGTTCGCGCGGCGGCTCGAATCCGTACAGCCGCGCCGGGTTGTCCACCAGGATGCGCCGGCGCAAGGCCGCGTCGGGGCAGGCCTGGAACAGCAGGTCCACCAGCTCGCCGTCGTCGGGCATGTCGCCGGCCACGTTGGGATGCGGCCAGTCGGTGCCCCACAGGCAGCGATCGGGCAAGGCCTCGGCCAGCGCGCGCACGAAGGGCAGGCCCTCGGCGTACGGCCGCCGGCCCGAGGCGATGCGGTCTATGCCCGACACCTTGACCCAGGCCTGCGGCACCTCGGCCAGCGCCAGCATGGCCCGCATCGCCGGCGACGCCAGTCCGTCGGCCGCCTTCAGCCGGCCCATGTGGTCGATCACGAAGGGCAGCGGCAGCGCGGTCAGGCGCGGCAGCAGGCCGGGCAGCATGGCCCCGTCCAGATGCAGGCAGAGATGCCAGCCCAACGGCGCGATCAGCTTCACGACATGGTCGAAGACGGCAGGGTCGGGCGCGCCGCCCAGGTGCGGCACGAAGTTGAAGCGGGCGGCGCGCACGCCCGCCGCGTGCAGGCGCGCCACCTCCTCGCCGGTGGCGTGCGCGCCCAGCAGCGCGACACCGCGATAGCGTCCGCCGCTGCGGGCCAGCGCGTCCAGCAGCGCGCCGTGGTCCGCGCCGTGGCAATTGGCCTGCACCAGCACCGCCCGCTCCACGCCCAGGCGCGCATGCAGCGCCGCCATCGCCTCGTAAGGCGCGTCCGGCGGCGTATAGGAACGGCCCTCGGCATACGGAAACACCGCGGCCGGCCCGAACACGTGGCAATGCGCGTCGCAGGCCCCCGGCGGCAGCGCATGGCTTGGGCGGGACGGCGAGGCGAGCGGAGGACGGCAATCGGGCACGGCGGCTTCCTGTGTGGGAAAGCCTCATGGTGGTGAATTGCCGGCCGCCAAACAATGCTATATCTTTGATTTCAGATATAGATTTTTGGCATATCCATGGATCTCAAGCAGATCGAGTACTTTCTGCGCGTGGCCGAAAGGCGCAGCTTCTCGCGCGCGGCCGAAATGCTAGACGTGGCGCAGCCCACGCTCAGCCGCCAGGTCCGCCTGCTGGAACTGGAGCTGGGCCAGCATCTGCTGTATCGCAACGGCCGCGGCGCCGAGCCCACCGAGGCCGGGCTGCGCTTCCTGGAACACGCCCGCGCCCTGCTGACCCTGGCCGAACGCGCCAAGGAAGACCTGCAAAGCCTGCGCGAAACGCCCACCGGCAAGGTGGTGGTGGGCCTGCCGCCGCGCATCGCGCGGGTGCTGACGCCGCCGCTGGTGCAGGCCTTCCGCCGCGATTTTCCCGACGCCTCCATCGCCGTGGCCGAAGGCCTGAGCGCCCAGGTGCGCGAATGGCTGCTGGCCGGGCGGGTCGACCTGGCCCTGCTCTACGATCCGGCCGCCTCGCCTCAGCTGGGCTACGAATCGCTGTTTCGCGAAGACCTGGTGCTGGTGGCCGCCGCCGGCCACCGCCCGCCCCTGCCGGCGCGCGTGGCCGTGGCGCTGCTGGGCGACTATCCGCTGGTGGTGCCCAGCCTGCCCAACGCCATCCGCACGCTGGTCGAGAGCGTGTGCCGCACCCAGGGCGTGCGCCTGACGATCGCCGTCGAGGTCGACGCCGTGCAGACCATCGTCGAGCTGGCCGCCCAGGGCGACGCCTACGCCATCCTGCCGCGTTCGGCCGCAAGCGGCCCGGCCGCCGAGCACGCGCTGTCGCTGTGCGACATCCACAGTCCCACGATCACCAACGACCTGGTGCTGGCCAGCGCCCGCCACCGGCCGGCCACGCGCCTGGCCGCCGCCACCGCGCAGCTGATCCGCCAGCTCGGGGTGGCGGCGCTGTTCGCGCCGCGCGCGCCAGGCCAAAAGAGTTAAAAGAGTTAAACTAGCCGCCAGATTCTTCTGTCTGGCGGCCGGCTGCGGCCCAAGCCCGTCCAAGTCCTGTTGGCGTCTCATCTCGAACAATGACTACTATCCTCCCGAACCTTCCGACCGGCCAGAAGGTCGGCATCGCCTTTTCCGGCGGCCTCGACACCAGCGCAGCGCTCCTATGGATGCGCAACAACGGCGTCGTTCCCTACGCCTACACGGCGAACCTGGGCCAGCCCGATGAGTCCGACTACGATGAAATCCCGCGCAAGGCCATGGCCTACGGCGCCGAAAAGGCCCGCCTGATCGACTGCCGCGCGCAGCTGGTGGCCGAAGGCATCGCCGCCCTGCAATCGGGCGCGTTCCACATCTCGACGGCCGGCATCACCTACTTCAACACCACGCCCATCGGCCGCGCCGTCACCGGCACCATGCTGGTGGCCGCCATGAAGGAAGACGACGTCAACATCTGGGGCGACGGCAGCACCTTCAAGGGCAACGACATCGAGCGCTTCTACCGCTACGGCCTGCTGACCAACCCCGACCTCAAGATCTACAAGCCCTGGCTCGACCAGCGCTTCATCGACGAGCTCGGCGGCCGTTCGGAAATGTCGGAGTACATGCGCCAGGCCGGTTTCGACTACAAGATGTCGGCCGAGAAAGCCTATTCCACCGACTCCAACCTGCTGGGCGCGACCCACGAAGCCAAGGACCTGGAGCACCTGAACTCCGGCATCCGCATCGTCAAGCCCATCATGGGCGTGGCCTTCTGGCGCGACGACGTGGCCGTCAAGGCCGAGGAAGTCACGGTGCGCTTCGAGGAAGGCCAGCCCGTCGCCCTCAATGGCGTGGAGTACGCCGACCCGGTCGAGCTGATGCTCGAAGCCAACCGCATCGGCGGGCGCCACGGCCTGGGCATGAGCGACCAGATCGAAAACCGCATCATCGAGGCCAAGAGCCGCGGCATCTACGAGGCCCCGGGCCTGGCCCTGCTCTTCATCGCCTACGAGCGCCTGGTCACCGGCATCCACAACGAAGACACCATCGAGCAGTACCGCGAAAGCGGCCGCAAGCTGGGCCGTCTGCTGTACCAGGGCCGCTGGTTCGACCCGCAAGCCATCATGCTGCGCGAAACCGCCCAGCGCTGGGTGGCGCGCGCCATCACCGGCGAAGTCACCATCGAACTGCGCCGCGGCAACGACTACTCGCTGCTGAACACGGAATCGCCCAACCTGACCTACGCGCCCGAGCGCCTGTCCATGGAGAAGGTGGAAAACGCCCCCTTTACCCCGGCCGACCGCATCGGCCAGCTCACCATGCGCAACCTCGACATCGTCGACACGCGCGAGAAGCTGTTCACCTACGTGAAGACCGGCCTGCTGGCCTCGTCGGGCACCTCCCTGCCCCAGCTGAAGGACGCCAAGAAGAAGTAATCGGCGCCAGCCGGCAAAACAAAAAACCCTCCGAACTTTTCGGAGGGTTTTTTTTTGGTCCGGCGTCGCCGGGCCGGTTCCGCGCGCATCCCGGTCTACAACTCCACCTGCATCCCCATCTCCACCACGCGGTTGGCGGGGATCTTGAAGAACTTGGTGCTGCGCGTGGAATTGCGCGCCATGAAGGAGAACACCGCACGGCGCCAGCGCCACAGGGCCGGCTTCTTGGCCGCCACCACGGTCTGGCGCGACAGGAAGAACGAGGTGCGCATCGGCTCCAGGTCGATCTCCGGATAGGCCTCGGCCACCAGCCGCAGCCCTTCCGGCACGTCGGGATCTTCCTTGAAGCCGTAGGTGATGGTGGCCTGCCAGCTGGAGGCGCTGATCTTCTGCACGCTCAGGCGCTCTTCCTGCGACACGTAGGGCACGTCGGCCACCAGGATGGTCAGGAACAGCACGTGGTCGTGCAGCACCTTGTTGTGCTTGAGGTTGTGCAAGAGCGCCGGCGGCACGTTGCCGGAATTCATGGTCATGAAAATCGCGGTGCCGGGCACGCGCGACGGCGGGTATTCCTCGAGCTGGGCCATGAACTCCTTGAGCGGCTGGCGGTCGCGCTGCTGCATGTCCGCCAGCAGCCGGCGGCCGCGGCGCCAGGTCATCATCAGCGTGAACACCACGATGGCCACCACCAGCGGCAGCCAGCCGCCCTCGTGGATCTTGAACACGTTGGCCGAGAACAGCAGCACGTCGAACAGCAGCAGCAGGCCCAGCACCGTGAACCACAGCATGCGCTTGAGCCCCGTGCTGCCGCGCGGCAGCACCGCGAAGGCCAGCACCGACGTGGTCAGCATGGTGCCGGTCACCGCAAAGCCGTAGGCCGCGGCCAGGTTGTCGGAGTTCTGGAACAGCAGCACCAGCACCAGCACCGCGCACAGCAGCAGCGCGTTGACCTGCGGCAGGTAGATCTGGCCTTTCTCGACCGCCGAGGTGTGCAGGATCTGCATGCGCGGCCAGAAGCCGAGCTGCACCGCCTGGCGGGTCACGGAATAGGCGCCGGAGATCACCGCCTGCGAGGCGACGATGGTGGCGACCGTCGCCAGCGCCACCAGCGGCGCCAGGCCCCAGTCCGGCGCCATCATGAAGAACGGGTTGCGAATCGCCGTGGGATCGCGCAGCAGCAGCGCCCCCTGGCCGAAATAGCACAGCGTCAGCGCGGGCAGCACCATGCTGAACCAGGCGCGGCGGATCGCCGGGCGGCCGAAATGGCCCATGTCGGCGTACAGCGCCTCGGCGCCGGTCAGGGCCAGCACCACCGCGCCCAGCAGCACGAAGCTGATCCAGGGGAATTCGACGATGAAGCGCAGGCCCCACATGGGGTTGAGCGCGGCCAGCACCTCGGGCGTCTGCCACACCTGCCAGCCGCCCAGCGCGGCCAGCGTGCCGAACCACAGCAGCATCACCGGCCCGAACAGCTTGCCCATCGCGCCGGTGCCGTGCGACTGGATCACGAACAGCGCCACCAGCACCACCAGCGCCAGCGGCACGACCCAGTCGTCGAGCTGGTGCGACACGATGCCGATGCCCTCCAGCGCCGACAGCACCGAGATGGCGGGCGTGATCATGCTGTCGCCGTAGAACAGCGCGGCGCCGAAGATCCCCAGCACGATCAGCACCCAGCGCAGCTTGCCCTCGCGCGCCCGCACCGCCAGCTCCAGCAGCGCCAGCGTGCCGCCCTCGCCGCGGTTGTCGGCGCGCAGCACCAGCGTCACGTACTTGAACGACACCACCACCATCAGCATCCAGAACAGGATGGACAGCACGCCCAGCAGGTGCGCCGGCTCCAGGTCGGTATGCACGCTCAGCCCCGTGAGACAGGCGCGCAGCGTGTACAGCGGGCTGGTGCCGATGTCGCCGTACACCACGCCCAGCGCCCCCAGGATCAGCGCGGCCCGCGACGATGGCGCATGCGCGCCGCCGGGATGTGCGCCATTGGGAGCGGTTGCGCCGACGGAATCCTGGCTCATGATGTAGGTTCTTGACGAGTGAGTTGGGCCCCTTTGCGGGGGCCGGGAAACACGACGGACAGCCGCGTGCCGGAAAAATCGGGGCGGCTGGTGAGCTTCCACCAGGCGCCGTGCGCGTGCGCGATCTCGCGCACGATGGCCAGACCCAGGCCGGAGCCACCGGCCGTGGCGGTCGGCGAGCGGTAGAAGGCCTCGAACACGCGGTCGCGCTCCTCGGGCGGTATGCCCGGGCCGTCGTCCTCGACGGTCAGCGACGGCGGGTTGGCGCCGACGATCAGCGTGATGCGGCCGGTGGCGTTGCCGTAGCGCAGGGCGTTGTCGATCAGGTTGCCCAGCAGTTCGGCCAGCAGCAAAGGATCGGCGTCGATCCAGATGGGCGCGTCGGGCGCCACCAGGTCCAGCTCATAGTGCGCCTCGCGCACCCGCGGAAACCATTCGGCGCCGTGCGCCCGCACCCATTCGCACAGGTCGATGCGCACGAAGCTGTCCTGCGGGCGGGCATTGGGGTCGGCGCGGGCCAGCACCAGCAGCTGCTGGCCCAGCCGGATCATGCGGTCGCTGACGGCCTTGATGCGCTCGGCGCGGGCGCGCACGTCGTCGGGCAGCGGCCGCGCCAGCATCAGTTCGGATTCCAGCCGCAGGCCGGACAAGGGGGTGCGCAGCTGGTGCGCGGCATGGCCGATGAAGCGCCGCTGCGCCGCCAGCGAGGCGTCCAGGCGCAGCAGCAGGTCGTTGGTATGGGTGACCAGCGGTTCGATCTCCACCGGCACGCCGCCCACTTCCAGCGGCTGCATATCGTCGATGGAGCGCTGCCGGATTTCTTCGGACAGGTGGTTCACCGAGCGCAGCCCCGACCGCACGCCCTGCACCACCACCCAGGTGAACAGGGCGATCAGCGCGATCTGCCCCACCACCATCAGCCAGAAGAAATCTTCCAGCATCCATAGCGACATGTCGATCTTGTGGGTGATGACCCAGGTCGCCGCCAGGTCCAGCAGCACCAGCAGCAGGATCGGCGGCATCAGCCGGATGACCAGATGCCGCGCCAGCGAACGCGAGGGAAGCAAGGGGCGTGGGGGCGGGGCGGCGTTGGGAGGACGTTCCTGCGTCATGCGCGGTGCCTTTGCTCAGGCGGCGGAATGCGCTCGGCAGGCATGCCGGGCCGCGGGGCCTTCAGACCGTTTCGACATCCAGCATGTAGCCAAAGCCGCGCACCGTCTGGATGCTGGCGCCGGTGCCTTCGAGGCGCTTGCGCAGGCGGTACACATAGACTTCGACGGCGTTCTCGCTGAAATCGGCGTCCCAGGCGGAAAGCGAATTCACGATCTGGCGCTTGGTCACGACGCGGCCGACGCGGGCCATGAGCATTTCCAGCACCGAGAGTTCGCGCACCGACAGCGACAGGCGCTGGCCGTTGGCGCGGACTTCGCGCCCGACGGTGTCGAACACCAGCGGGCCGACCTCGATCAGCGGCTGCGCCTGCCCGGCGCGGCGCCGGCCGAAGGCGCGCACGCGCGCGGCCAGCTCGGGCAGTTCGAAAGGCTTGGTAACGTAATCGTCAGCGCCGGCGTCCAGGCCGGCGACGCGGTCGTCGAGGCCGTCGCGGGCGGTGAGGATCAGCACGGGAACCTGGTTGCCGTCCTGGCGCAGCTGGCGCAGCACGTCCAGCCCGCTCATGCCCGGGAGATTGAGGTCGAGCAATAGGAGGTCATACGGCTGGCCCGCCAGGGCGCCCAGGACACGGTCGCCATCGGTCAGCCAGTCGACCGCATACCCCTGGTCGGCCAGAAATTCCTGGAGCGCGTGGCCCAGGGTGGTGTCGTCTTCGATTACCAGAACTCGCATGCCGCGATTCTAGCGCGATCCCGGCGCGAAGGGGGCGCCGGCTGCGCCCCCGGGCCGGAATGCGTTCAGGGCGCGGACGGCGCCGGAGCGCCCTCGGCCGCGGCCGGCGCCGCGCCGCCCGACGGCGGGGTGGTGACGAACCCGATGCGCGACATGCCCGAACGGCGCGCCGAAGCCATGACCTTGGCCAGGACTTCGTAGCGCGTGTTCTGGTCGGCGCGGATGCGGATCTCGGGTTGCGGCTTGGTGCCGGCGATCGCCTTGAAGCGGTTGGGCAGGTCGTCGATGTTGACCGGCTTTTCATCCCAGAACAGCGCACCGCCGGCGTCGATGGCCAGGTCCACGGTCTTGGGCTCCTCTTCGATCTGCTCGGCGGCCACCTGGGGCATGTTGATCTTGATCGAGTGCGCCAGCAGCGGCGCGGTGATGATGAAGATCACCAGCAGCACCAGCATGACGTCGATCAGGGGCACCATGTTGATCTCGGAAACCGT
>Ga0182742_1001307_pt1 | contig 32620 bp, 29 predicted proteins | sample eDN5th37CBELigMG_FD_128880 | JGI IMG/M metagenome (GOLD analysis project Ga0182742, IMG submission 128880) | Enriched Miracle-Growth compost microbial communities from Emeryville, California, USA - eDNA 5th pass 37_C BE-Lig MG (version 2)... ... | reverse complement strand
CAGCGGCCAGGCATTCGGCAACGTGGAACTCGCTCTCGGCTATGTCGTGGGCCGCGTCGTGGTCGCCGTGGTGCTGATCCCCCTGTACAAACGCGGCGGTTTCGTCAGCGCCTACCAGTACCTGGGCACCCGATTCGGCCTCAAACTCCAGGGCCTGGCGTCGGTCACGTTCGTGTTCACCCGACTGCTCGCCGAAGGCGTCCGCCTGTTCGCGTCGGCCATCCCGATCAAGCTGCTGCTCGACGAATTCGGGGTGCATGCCGATTACCGCACGATCATCGTCGTCGTCACGGCCATCACGGTCGTCTACACCTACCTGGGCGGTATCAAGGCGGTCGTCTGGACCGATGCCGTCCAGATGACGTTGTACCTGGGCGGTGCCATCCTCGCCATCATCGTGCTCTGGGGCCATGTCGGCAGCACCGGTGTCGCAGATGCCCTGCACGCAGGCAAGTTCGACGTGTTCGACACGAACTTCTCCCTCGCTCACATCGCCACCAGCACGTTCGCACTCCCGACGGCGATCATCGGCGGTGCGATCTTCGCGATGGCCAGCCACGGCTCCGACCAGTTGATCGTGCAGCGCATCCTGGCCACGCGGACGTTGCGCGACAGCCAGAAGGCCATGATCGCCTCGGGCGTGTTCATCACGTTCCAGTTCGCGGCGTTCTCCCTCGTCGGCGCGCTGCTGTGGTCGTACAACGGGGGCAGGACATTCCAGGAACTCGGGCTCGCGAGCTCGGACAATCTGTATCCGAACTTCATCCTGCACGGGCTACCGGTGGTGGTGTCCGGTCTGCTGGTCGCCAGCATCCTGGGCGCCGCCATGGGCTCGCTGTCCGCGGCCCTGAACTCGATGTCGAGTTCATCGGTGTCGGACTTCATCAACAGCTTTCTCTCGCGTTCCCCGTCGGAGCAGTCACTGCTGCGCCTGGGGCGGCTGATGACCCTGGTGTGGGCGGTGTTGATGGCCGTGTTCGCGTGCGGCTTCAGCGCCAACACCGGCAACGTGTATCTGACCGGCCTTGCGATCGCGGGCTACACCTACGGTGCGCTGCTCGGAGCGTTCCTCTTGGGCCGACTTGTGCGGCGCGCCAATCAATTCGACGCCGTGGTGTCCTTCGTCGTCACGGTCGTCGTGATGACCTACATCGTCCGATACGTGAAGATCGACGTGACCGCGAGCGGCGAGACCGTGCCGTCGGCGATCGCCGCGCAGTGGCTCGTGCCGATCGGTGTCCTCATCACCCTGCTGGTCGGTGGGGTGATGAGCCGGTTCCACCGTCCCCCTGAGGTCGCCGCGCTCCCCGACCACGACGACGAATCCGCCACGGTCCCCACCGTGGCCGGCCGGAACTGACGGACAGCGCATTGCGGGTGATCGGCCTGATGTCGGGCACGTCTCACGACGCGATCGATGCTGCCGCCGCCGACATCACTGTCGACGACGACGCTCTGGTGCTGCGGGCGCTGGGCCAGCTGTCCATCCCCTATCCGACCGAACTGCGTGAGTTGCTGGCAGCGACCTTGCCGCCCGCGTCGACAACGGCACACGCCGTCACCATGCTCGACACGATGATCGGCCGGGCCTTCGCCTCGGCGGCTCGACGTGCCCTGTCCGAGCTGTGTGATGGCAGCGCGGATCTCGTCGTGTCACACGGACAGACGGTGTACCACTGGGTGGAGGACGGCGAAGTGCGCGGCACCCTGCAGCTCGGGCAGTCCGCGTGGATCGCCGAGGCGACCGGCCTGCCGGTCGTCTCCGACCTGCGCAGCAGGGATATCGCGGCAGGCGGTCAGGGCGCACCGCTGGTTGCCATGGTGGACACCCTTGCGCTGCGTGGCCGGCCGGGTACGCCTGCCGCGCTGAACCTCGGCGGCATCGCGAATCTCACCGTTGTGGCCACCGACTCGGATCCGGTGGCGTTCGACACCGGACCGGCCAACGCGCTGATGGATGCCGCGGTGGCACATCTGACCGGCGGCGCGGCCGCCTACGACCAAGACGGCCGCCGTGCGGGCGCGGGCCACGTCGACGAGGCACTGCTACGGGTGCTACTGGACGACGACTACTACCGCCGCCCCGCTCCGAAGAGCACCGGCAAGGAACACTTCCATCTGCCCTACCTGTTGCGCGCTCTCGATGGGCTGCCACCGGTGAACGCGGATGACGTGCTGGCCACACTCGCCCGGCTCACCGCCGTCACGGTCGCCGATGCGTGTCGCGCACACGGTGTCACCGAGCTGTTCGCCTCAGGCGGCGGCACACGAAATCCTGTGTTGATGAACATGATCGGTGAAGAACTGCCGTCTGTACCCCTGCGGTCCTCCGATCAACTCGGCCTGCCGTCGGATGCCAAGGAAGCCCTGGCATTCGCGGTACTGGGATTCCTCACTTTCCATGGCCTGCCCGGCACGTTGCCTTCCGGGACAGGCGCCCGCCGTGCCGCGGTGTTGGGCAGCATCACCCCTGGCGTCGCGCCGCTTCGGCTGCCTTCGCCGGTGACCACGGCTCCCCGTGTTCTACGGTTGTCGTGTGAGTGACACCGTCATCCGCCGTGCTGAGCCCTCCGACGTACCCGGCATCGAACGGCTCGTGCGGGATGCGTTCGCGCTGTACGTCCCCAGAATCGGTCGGGAGCCCGCACCGATGTCGGCCGATTACGCCGCAGCGCTGGAGAATTCGCGAGTGTGGGTGCTGGAGGCCGACGGCAGGCTGGTCGGGGCGCTCGTCAACGAGGTGCACGACGACCACCTGCTGCTCGACACCGTCGCCGTCGCGCCCGGCACACAGGGCCGTGGGTACGGTGCGCGGTTGCTTGCCCGGGCCGAGCAGGATGCCCGTGAACTCGGGCTGCCGGAGGTGCGGCTTTACACCAACGAGAAGATGACCGAGAACCAGACGTTCTACCCCCGGCATGGCTACGTCGATACGGCCCGCGGTGAACAGGACGGATACTCCCGGGTCTTCTACGCCAAGCGGATCACTCGCTGAGCCCGGCGTCGGCGATCTCGCGCATCTGCGTGAGCACCCGTGCCCCGATCTGCGCGGCGAGCGCGAGCGCCACCTGATCGTCGGCGGGCACGGCGGCCAGCAGTCCGGTGAGGCGCTGCCTGCGGATCTCGGCGCGCGTGTCCCACTGTTTGCGGCCCGCTTCGCTGATCGCCACGAGCCGCGCGCGTCCGTCTTCGGGATCGCTGCAGCGTTCCACCAGTCCCTGCTGTTCCAGCCGTTGCACCAGTTGCGTCATGCCCGACTGGCTCGCGCCCTCCGCCTCGGCCAGCGCGGTCAGCCGCATCGGTCCCTGACGTTCGAGTCGATTGAGCAGAAGTGTTGCGCTGGAGCTCAGCGCGGTGCGGTCGACCAGATGTCGCCACAGAAGATCCGTGCCGGTGATGATCATCTCCGAGATGGCTTCCACACTGCGGGTGTCGACCACTGTGCTCACAGGTCATTTATATCATTCACAGGAAGTAAATTGGGGACACATTCATTGCCTTCTGAAAGTTGACAGGTGTTCAGGCGCGAATTCTTGGCCTGGGATGGAATAAAAATTGGATGCCATGGAGTTTGGCCCCTAGCAAGCAAGATCTCCAGCAGCATCGAATCACATAGGTGATATACATATGACCCTCGTGGCCGTGAAACCGCCCGCGCGGAAGACGGGTGAGCGCACGACGGCGCGCCGAACTGTCGTGCCCGGCGCCCTGCAGAAAGGCTGGCTGCCCGCCGTCACCGTCATCGCCCTCGGAATCGGTTCCCTGGCGGTCTGGAAGGTGCACGAGATGTCGGCCCCCGGACCGGTGCCCACGGTGCTCGCCGCGCAGGCACCGGAACAGTTCACACCGAAACGCATGACGTACGAACTGTTCGGATCACCCGGAAACGGCGGGATGCTGACCTACGTCGACATCGAAGGCAACCCGCACCGCGTCGACGTCAGCGAACTCCCCTGGTCCCACACCGAGACCACGACGTTGACCGTCGTGTCCGGGAGCATCTCCGCGCAGGTCCAGGGCGGCGAGGTCGGTTGCCGCATCCTCGTGAACGACGTTGTGCGCGACGAACGTTCATCGACGCACGCCAACGCGGACGTCACGTGCCGGGTCAAGTCCGCATGAGCGCACACCGGGCGGGCCGGCCGTTCTTCGCGCGTACCGTGCGCGTGCTGGCCGTGCCGATCATCGTGTTCTGGGGCCTGCTCGCGGTCACCACCAACACCTTCATCCCACAGGTCGAGCACGTCGCCGACGAACTCGCCGGCCCGATGATCCCGAACTACGCGCCGTCCCAGGTCGCGCTGCTGCACATCGGCGAGAAGTTTCAGGAATCCGACTCCACCAACCTGACCATGCTGGTCTTCGAGGCCGACCGCCCCCTCGACGACGGCGACCACAGGTACTACGACGATCTGGTCCGCCGATTGCAGGCCGACACCGAGCACGTGCAGTACGTGATGGATCTGTGGGGCAAGCCCATCACCGCGGCAGGCGCCCAGAGTGTCGATGGCAAAGCCTCATTCGTGCTCTTGCGTCTTGCGGGAAACATCGGTCAGCTCGAGGCCAACGAGTCCGTCGACGCGGTCCGCGACATCATCGCCGACGACGCACCGCCCCAGGGCCTCAAGGTCTACGTGAGCGGTGCCGCACCGTTGACCTCGGACACCCTCTCGACCGCGAACTCCAGCCTCAACAACATCACGATCTTCACGATCATCCTCATCGTCGTGATGCTGCTGCTGGTCTACCGGTCGGCGGCGTGCCTGCTCGTACCCCTGCCCGCCGTGCTCATCGAGATGCTCGTCGCCAAAGGCGTCATCGCGACCCTCGGGCACTTCGGTCTCATCCCGCTGTCGTCATTCGCGGTGAACGTGGTGGTGGCGCTGACCCTCGGCGCCGGAACGGATTACGGTATCTTCCTGCTGGGCCGCTACCACGAGGCCCGCCAGTCCGGTGAGTCCCGTGAGGACGCCTACTTCACCGCCTACCGCAGCGTGGCCCCGATCATCATCGGATCCGGCCTGACGATCGCGGGCGCCTGTTTCTGTCTGAGCCTCGCGCGTCTCGACTACTTCCACACCATGGGCCCGGCCGTGGCCATCAGCATGCTGTTCACGATCGCGGCGGCGTTGACGCTCGCACCCGCACTGCTGACGCTGGGCAGCCTGCTGGCACTGTTCGATCCGAAACGACCGACCCGGGGCCACCTGTATCGGCGTATCGGCACGAGCGTCGTGCGCTGGCCCAAACCGATTTTCGTCGCCAGCGCCGCGGTCGTCATGGTCGGCGCGGTGTTCGTCCCGTCCTACCGTGTCAACTACGACGATCGGGCATACCAACCGGTGGATGCGCCGGCCAATCTCGGTTTCCAGGCCGCCGACCGGCATTTCAACCAGAGCAAGCTGTTCTCCGAGATGCTGATGATCGAGACCGATCACGATATGCGCAATTCGGCGGACTTCATCTCCCTGGACCGTGTGGCCAAAGCCCTCATCCGGCTTCCCGGTGTGGCCATGGTGCAGAGCATCACCAGGCCACTGGGCCGGCCCTTGGAGCACGCGACCATTCCCTACCTGTTCACCACGCAGGGCAGCACCAACGGCCAGCAACTGCCGTTCAGCGAGCAGGCGAACGAGAACACCGACAGACAGGCCGAGATCCAGGCACGTTCGGTCGAGGTCTTGCAGCACGTGATCACGATCACCCAGCAGATGTCGGCCGAATTGCACTCGACCGTCTTGACATTCGAGAACCTCAAGGAGGTGACCGACGAGGTGAACGAGGGCATCTCGAATCTCGACGACTTCCTGCGCCCGCTCAAGAACTACTTCTACTGGGAACCGCACTGCTTCGACATCCCGGTGTGCTTCGCGATGCGTTCGTTGTTCGACTCACTCGACGGCATCGACAGCCTCGATGAACAGATCGGCAACGCCGTCGTCTCGTTCGAGGCCATCGATCGCCTGCTGCCGCAGATGATCACGCAACTGGAGCGGATGATCGCCGACAGCCGGGCGCTGCTGGGAGTCATCACCAACAACTACGGCCCGGCGCATCTGCAGTCCACCCAGACCGATCAGACGTACTACGACCAGATCAACGTGGGCAACGATTTCGACGCGGCCCGCAGCGACGACTTCTTCTACATCCCCCACGAGGCATTCGACAACGACGACGTCAAGACCGGGATGAAGCTGCTGATGTCACCCGACGGCAAGGCCGCCCGGTTCATCATCACCCACGAGGGCAACGCCATGGCCCCGGAGGGCATCGAACACGTCGAACAGTTCCCCGACGCCATCAAGATGGCGCTCAAGGAGACCTCGCTGGCCGGCGCCAAGATCTACATCGGTGGCGCGGCGTCGAACAACTTGGACATCAAGACCTATGCCGCATCGGATCTGCTCATCGTGGCGATCGCGGCGTTCGTGCTGATCTTCCTCATCATGCTGTACCTGACCCGAAGCCTGGTGGCGGCCTTGGTGATTCCGGGTACCGTCGCATTCTCCTTCGCCGGCGCATTCGGTTTGTCGGTCATGATGTGGCAGCACCTCATCGGGTTGCCGCTGCACTGGCTGATCCTGCCGCTGAGCTTCATCATCCTGGTGGCCGTCGGCTCCGACTACAACCTGTTGTTGATCTCCCGGGTGAAGGAGGAGACCGGGGCGGGACTCAACACGGGCCTCATCCGCGCGCTGGGCAGCACGGGCACCGTGGTGACATCGGCCGGTCTGGTGTTCGCGTTCACCATGCTCTCGATGCTCGTCAGTGATCTGCGCACGATCGGCCAACTGGGCACCACGGTGTGTATCGGCCTGCTGCTGGACACCATGATCGTCCGCTCACTGGTGGTGCCGTGCCTGCTGCGCCTGCTCGGCCCGTGGTTCTGGTGGCCCACCTTCATCCGGCAACGACCGTTGAGACAGGCGGTGCGGCAACGTGAAAGGGCAGATGTGGTATGACCACTTCCACTCTGTACGGCATCTTCGCGATCATCTCGTTCACCTTGATCTGGGTGGCCGCGTTCGGAGCGTTCATGTTCACCAGGCGCGTCGGGCGGCGGGCGCACGTCACCGCGACGCTCGGGATCGGTGCCGCGACCGCAGCGGTGCGCAAGGTGGGCAAACGTGCACCGATGACCGCCGACGAGCTCAGCCTCGCCCGCCAGGTTCTCCACGATCGCGGCAGCCTGCTGGCACTTGCCGTTCCGGCCACCCTGTTCTTTCTCGGGTGTTTCTATGTGTTCGGCAGCCTCGAGCAGTTGCACGGGCGCACCCCGTCCGAGCGCACGTTCCTCGGCATTTTCCCGATGATCACGTCGACCAACCTCAGCTTGCAGATCCTGCGCAGCGTACGGCTCAAGAGGCGGGCCGAAGGCCTCGAACCCCTGCCGGAACCTCCGGTGGATTCACCGCCCGACGGCGTAACCGGTGCCGCCACGGGGGTTGGCGGCGGCGCACAACCGGCCGGTCACACGGTCTCGGCCCACCATGGACAGCCTTCCGAGTGACCAACCGTCTGTGACGGTCACGTCGTGCCCGCGGCCGCGCAATCCGTCGATCACCTCGGTTCCGGCCCGATCCTCCACCACCACACCGCGTTCCGATGCGGTACGCGGCACGAACGACCCGGGAAAAGCGGTGGTGTGGTACATCGGAGCGTCGATCGCCTGTTGTGGTGTCATGCCTGTGACGATGGTGCGCAACAGATAGAGCAGTTGCCACTGGTCCTGCTGGTCACCGCCGGGCGTGCCCAGTGACGTCACGGGTACGCCCGCCTCGAGCACCATGGTCGGGCTCAGCGTCGTCCGCGGGCGGGTCCCCGGCTTCAACGCCGAGGGGCTGTCCTCGTCGAGCCAGGTCATCTGCAGCCGTGTACCCAGACAGAAGCCCAGGCCAGGGACAGCCGGTGACGACTGCAGCCACCCGCCGGACGGGGTTGCCGAGATCATGTTGCCGAAACGGTCCACCACGTCCAGATGACAGGTGTCACCGCGGGTTTCGCCGGTACGCGACACCGTCGGCTCACCCGTGCCGAGTTCGTCGTGGGGCGTGACGGTGGTCCGTGACCGGTAGGGCCGGATGCCCGGCAACACACCGGGATCGACGACGGTCGCTGCGTGATCGGTGATGGCACCCGCACGCTCCGCGCAGTACTCGACGGAGAGAAGTTGCCCAAGGACCCCCTGGTCGGGGCGGGCGTCGCCGTAGTACGCCTCGCGGTCGGCCATCGCCAGCTTGACGGTCTCGACGATCGTGTGTGCCCCGGCGGCGGTGTCGGGGTCGATGCTGCGCGATGCCGCTGCCTGGTCGAGAATTCCCAACGCCTGCAACAACACCGGCCCCGATGACCAGAACCCGGCCTTGACCACGTCGACACCGCGGAACCGCAGCCGCAGCGACGCTTCCGAACCGATCCGCAGATTCTGGAAGTCCGATGTGGTGAGCACCCCGGCATGGTCACCGCCACCCGAGTGGCGGTGTGGCCGTGACGTGAATTCGACGATGGCCGAGGCAATCTCATTGCGCCCCATCCGGCGGGCCCGGTCGATGCCCGCCACGCGGGTACCGGTCGCGCCGGCCTCGGACAACCGGCGCAGCACGGCCGCATACGCCGGATTGCGGACCAGGTCACCAGGTGCGGGTGGGGTGCCGTCGGGCAGCCACACGTCGCGCGAAGTCGGCCAGTGCGCGGTGAAATGACGGGCCATGGTGGCGAGCACAGCCGAGAGCTGCTCGCTGCACTCGATGCCGCGCTCGGCGTACTCGGCGGCATAGCCGAGGACGTCGGACAGCCGCCATGTGCCGTAACGCTCCAGCAGGTGAAACCACGTCTCCACAGCGGCGGGCACCGCCGCCGCGAGCGCACCGGCCCCCGGCACGTGCGTCAGCCCGCGCTCCCGAAAGGCCGCGATCGTCGCACCGGCAGGCGCAGGCCCCTGTCCGACCAGGACCACGGGCTGCGGGGTGGTGGAGGTGGACACCAGCGCCACCATGTCCCCGCCTGGACCGTTGAGATGCGGTTCGGCGACGTGCAGGACGAATCCCGCGGCCACCGCGGCATCGAAGGCGTTGCCGCCACGCTCCAGCACGGCTTGCGCGGTTCCGGACGCCAGCCAGTGGGTGGACGCGGCCATGCCGTGCCATCCGGTCACGGTCGGGCGGGTGGTGAACGGCATCACTCCGTTGTAGACCGTCAGGTGTGATTGCGGTAGGGCCGGAAGAAGTTCCGCAGTTCCTCGGCATAGAGTTCCGGTTGCTCGTACGGCGCGAAGTGCCCACCGCGCGGTGGTTCCGTGATGTAGATGGCGTTGCTGGTGCGGTGCAGCCAGGCATGTGGCGGTCGCACGATGTCCCCGCGGAACAGCGAGTACCCCGTCGGCACCTCGACGCGTCGCGCGTACTGCTCCACCGGGATCGCGGCATTCGCCCGGTACATACGCATCGACGAGCCGATGGTGGCGGTCATCCAGTACACCGTGACGTTGGTGAGGAGGTCATCCTTGCTGAACACGCTCTCGACGTCCCCGCCGCAGTCACTCCACGCCCGCATCTTCTCGACGATCCACGCAGCGAGACCGGCCGGCGAGTCCGTCAGGCCCACCGCGGCAGTCTGCGGTTTGGTGCGATGCATCGCGGCGTAGGCCCCCTCGGCGCCACCCCACCGCGTCGCCTCCTCGATCCACCTGCGTTCGTCTTCGCTGAGGTCACCGAGTTCGGCAGTCCCCGCAGGCAGGCCGGCGTCCATACGATGCACCGCAACCACTTGTTCCGGAAAGTCCAGGGCCAGAAAGCGGCTGACGCTACTACCGATGTCACCGCCCACCGCTCCGTACCGCGGATAGCCCAGTGCGGTCATGAGGCGCGACCACAGCGCGGCGACCTCGGCCGCATTCAACGCCGGAATGCGCGGACGGTCCGAGTATCCGAATCCGGGAAGGTCGGGCACCACCACATCGAACGCGTCGGCGGGATCCCCGCCGTGGCTCGCCGGGTCGGTCAACAGCGCAATGACCTTGGCGTACCGCCAGAACGAGTCGGGCCAGCCATGGGTGAGGATCAACGGCAAGGGGCGGGAGATCCTTCGACGGCCCGCGCGTGGACGAAATGAATGCCGAGTCCGTCGAGCGACGCGCGGAACCGCGGCAACGCGTTCAGTTCCAGTTCTCGCTGTCTCCAGTCGAATTCGTCGACCCAGTAAGCCACCAGTTCCCTCAGGTAACCGGAGTCGGCGCCGATGGACCAGCCCGCATCCTCGGGCGCATCGTTCCAGCGGGTCGCCCGCAGCCGCCTTCTGAGATCGTCGAGTTGCTCATCGGGCGTGACGTGGGCGAAAGGCTCCGGTCGGGCCATCTGGTCGGTCCCCTCTGTATGGGTGGTCAGCGGCAGGGCACGGGCCCGGTCACCGACGCCCGCTCCATGATGCGCGTGTGCGGCCAATAGTCGCTCGCCGCGTAGTGCTGCACGGCCCGGTTGTCCCAGATCGCCACCGAGTCGGGAGTCCAGCGGAACCGGACCTGATGCTCGGGTGTATCGGTCTTGCGGCACAACCGATCCAGCAGCGCACGACCCGCCTCGTGGGGATATCCGGCGATGTGGCTGACGAACATCCGGTTGACGTAGAGATGGCGACGGCCGGTGATGGGATGGGTGCACACCACGGGGTGGGTGACCGGCGGATGCGCGGCCTGCAGTTCGGCGATCTTCTCGTCCGGTATCAGCCCGCGGAGGTAGTACGTGAAATCGTGTGCGGCGTCGAGGCGGTCGATCTCGGCCTTGGTCTCGTCGTCGAGCGAGTCGTACGCGGCGTACATGTCGGCGAACAACGTGTCGCCCCCGATCGGCGGTACCTCGATGGCGTGCAGGATCGCCAGGATCGACGGCTCGGGTCTCCATGTGACGTCGTGATGCCAGGCGTTCTCGTACCCCGACACGTTGGCGTCCTTCTGGAAGCGGGCCAACGCCGACTCCGCACTGTTGGCCGGCAGCAGCGGGTGCACCTCCAGCGGCCCGAACTGCCGTGCGAGCGCGGCGTGCGCGTCCGCGGACATGGGTTGGTCACGGAAGAACAGGACCTTGTACTCGTGCAGGGCCGTGCGCAGTTCGTCGAACACCGCGCCGGCAAGAGGCCTCGTGAGGTCCACTCCTGAGATCTGCGCTCCCAGCGTCGTTCCCACCTGCTCGGCGTCGAAATGTCGCCACCGCAACGCGGCCAGCCGATCGCGCTCGGCCGCAAGGTGACTGAACGGCCCCGCGGACACGTCGTACCCGGGGATGGGCCGGGGGGCGGGTGGCGGGGCATGGCGCGTGTCGGTCATCTGCGCGCTCCTCACGTTTGTAGTCGAATGACTACACGCTAATGTAGTCGAGTGACTACAGCAAGCGGCGGGCAACGTGACGCGGGCGCGCGGATTCGCCCCGTGGTGCTGACACACGCCGCGGACCTGTTCGCCGAACGCGGACCGGCCGCGACGTCGCTGCGCGACGTCGCCGAACTCTCGGGCGTCAACGCCGGACTGATCTTTCGCCATATCGGCAACAAGGAGGCCCTCGTCGCGGCGGTCCTCGATTTCCTCGCCGACGAACTGGTGACGGCCCGGGGAACGGACGCGCCAGAGGAGGTGATCGAGGCCCACGTCGAACGCAGTTGGAAGGTCATCGCCCGTGCGCTTCTGGACGGCTACGACGTAGGAGCGCTCCAACACCGGTTCCCCGTGGTCGAAGAACTCGTCGAGGCTGCGCGCCAACGGCATCAGGACGATCACGCCGCCCGTGCCGCCACCGCGGACGCCATTGCCCTCCAACTGGGTTGGCGCCTGTTCGGGCCGTTTCTGCGGGCCGCGACCGGTCTCGACGACAACCGGCCCCCGGGTGACTGACCGGCGCGGGCAACGCCTATTCCGCGGGAATCGTCCGACAATTGTTTGTCCGGCGATCCATCGATAGTCTGGGGCCAGCTGCCCTGCGCCCGAGGAGGAAACACCTTGCTGCCCGACTTGTCGGTCAACCGATCCACCACGGTCGAGCGCGTTTCCGACGCACTGCGGGCTGCCGTGCTGTCGGGTGAGCTGACGCCAGGCACACCGCTGCGGGAAGTCGATCTCGCCGAGCGGATGAAGGTGTCGCGCGGCTCGGTGCGCGAAGCGCTCGTGCGTCTGAGCGACGAAGGTCTGCTGCGGCGCACCTCGTTCCGGGGCGTCGAGGTCAAACAACTCACCGCCGACGAGATCCGGGATCTGTTCGTGGTGCGCAAACTCATCGAGCTGACGGCCGTGGACGCAGCCGGAACCGCCGGCGCGGCAGCGCTCGCCGAATTGCGGCGTGCCGTGGACGAGTTCGGGCAAGCGATCCGCACCGGGGCTGCCGTCGACCGCAACCGTGCCGACATGTTCGTTCACATCACGCTCGTCGGTCTCCTGAACTCCCCGCGCCTCAGCCGGATACACGGAGAGCTGATGAGCGAGTTGCAACTCGCCCTGGTTTCGCAGTACCGGGACTCGACAATCCTTCCGGGCACCGAGCTCACCAACCGCCACGAGGAGTTCCTCAGGATGCTTCTCGACGGCGACACCGTCGGCGCACGCGAGCAGCTCGAGCGCAGGCTCGACCTGGCTCAACGTCTGCTCCTCGGTACGGCAGACCCTGGCGAGAATTGAGACACCGGGTCAGCGCACCGCGGACAGGAAGGCCGCGGTGCGCGGGTTCGACGGCGAGTCGAGCACATCGCGGGCCGAACCCTGTTCCACCACACGGCCGTTCTCGAAGAAGATGACCCGATCGGCCACCTCACGTGCGAATCCGATCTCGTGGGTCACGATGATCATGGTCATACCCGATTCCGCGAGCCCCTTCATCACACGAAGGACGTCACCGACCAGTTCCGGATCGAGCGCGGAGGTCGGCTCGTCGAAGAGCATGAGTTTCGGTTGCATCGCGAGAGCGCGGGCGATGGCGACGCGTTGTTTCTGCCCGCCCGACAACTCGGCGGGGTATACCGTGCGCTTGTCTGCCAATCCCATTCGCGTGAGCAGATCCTCGCCACGCGCCGTGGCCTCCTCGAGCGTGGCACGCCGGGTTCTGACCGGGGCCTCGACGATGTTCTGTATCACCGTCATGTGCGGAAACAGATTGAAATGCTGGAACACCATGCCGATCTCGGCACGTCGGACGCTGGCCTGGCGATCACTCAACTCGATCAGCTTGTCGCCCTTGCGCCGGTAGCCCACCAGTTCGCCGTCCACCCACAGTTGGCCACCGTCAAGGGTTTCCAGGTGGTTGATGCATCGCAGGAAGGTGCTCTTGCCCGATCCGGACGGACCGATCAGACAGACCACCTCACCGCGCGCGATCTCGACGTCGACGTTGTCGAGCACCCGTACGGTCCCGAACGACTTGGTCACGCTCTGCGCGCGCACAAGGGGTCGCGCCGTCTCGGAGGGCACCGTCATCGCACACCTCGCCTCGCGAGATGACCGAGGCCCAACCAGCCGCGAACCCATTCTGCGGCAGCGGTTCTGATTTCGACGCTGCCCCTGGCGAAGTGCCGCTCGAGCCGCATCTGACCGGCGCTGAGCACCGCGGTCAGCACCAGGTACCACAGGCTCGCGACGATCAGCAGCGGAATCGTCTGGTAGTTCGACGCGTAGATCAGCTGTGCGGAGTACAGCAGTTCACCGACCGCCAGGACGCTGACCAGTGAGCTGGTCTTCAGCATGCCGACCACCTCGTTGCCGGTCGGAGGCACGATCACCCGCATCGCCTGCGGCAGCACGATCCGCCGGAGCACCTGGTTCTTCCTCAAGCCCAAAGCCCGTGCCGCCTCGATCTGCCCGACATCGATGGAACCTATTCCACCCCTGATGATCTCGGCCATATACGCCGCCTCGTGGAGCCCGAGTCCCAGCACACCGGCGAGGACCGGGCTGATCAGCGCGTTCGCGTCGAGGTCGACGCCGGGTATGCCGAACGACAGGTGCGGGTACAGCGCGGCGAAGTTGAACCAGAAGATCAACTGGACCAGCACCGGTGTGCCACGGAAGAACCCCACATACGCGAACGCCAGGGCCTGCGCGACGGGATTCGCCGACAACCGCATGACGGCCAGCACGGTACCGAGCACGATGCCGATGGCCATGCACACGAACGTCAGGACCAGCGTGAGGCGGACGCCCTCGAGGATCTGCGGGTCGAAGAGGTACCCCGCGACCAGCGGCCACCCGAAGCGGTCATTGGTGGCCACCGATCGGAGTGCGAGCGCGACGAGGACGACCATGACACCGCCGCTGAGCCAGCGCCCGAGATGGCGTTGTCTGACCACACGTGCGACGCCGGGGGACTGCGTTTCGCACGTCTCGGTCGCCGTCATCGCGCCGGTCACGATGCACCGGTGTAGATCGAGTTCTCCGGCATGCCCCACTTGGTGACGATCTTCTTGAGCTCACCGCTCGAATCCAGTTGCGCCATCGCGGTCTTGACGGCCGGCAGCAGATCGGAGCCCTTGGGGAAGGCGATGCCGACGGGGCTCGGGTCGTAAGGATCGCCGGGTGCGAGTTCCAGTGCGCCGTCGGATTCCTCGACCTGGATGGCCAGGCTTATGTTGGCGGCCATCGCGGCGTCGATGCGGCCGCTCGAAAGCGCGAGGTTGACCGCGTCCTGCGAGGGGAACTGGGAGACCGAAATCTCGGGCTTGCCCTCTGCCACGCATCTGGCCGAGATCTCGGGCAGTTGGCCGATCGCCTGGATCGTGCCCTTCGGTGCTCCGATCGTGTGCCCGCACAACGCAAGTGGCTCCATCTTCAGGGCGTGCGGATTGCCCTTCTGCACCGCGAGCCCCGAACCCGCACTCATGTACGGGACGAAGTCGACGACTTTCTCACGTTCGGGTGTCACCGAGATCCCAGACGCGGCGGCGTCGTACTTGCGGGCCTGCAGCCCCGGCACGATGCTGTCGAATCCGACGTTGGTGAACTTCACCGTGAGCCCGAGCGTGTCACCGATCGCCTCGACGAGGTCGGCATCGAGGCCGACGATCTTCTTCGTGGCGGGGTCGACGGTCTCGAACGGGCGGTACGTGGCGTCGGTGGCCACGGTGATCTCCTGGCCTCCCGGTTTCGCGCCGTCCGTTTACGGCGACGTGTCGCCCGGTGCGGACGAACATCCGCCGGCGATGGCTCCCGCGAGGCAACAGGCCACCGCACTGCGGGCCAGACGCTGCGTGCTCTTGTTCACGGTGGCTCCCTCAGGCAGAGGCATTGGCGGAGAAGCGGGTCGGCCGGTACTCATGCAGGGCTTGCTGCTCGTGCCCGGTGAGGATCTCGCGTGCCGCGAGGTCTCCGAGAACAGCGGCCAGGGAGAACCCGCTGTGTGTGGTCAGCACGTACACGTCGTCACGCCCGGCCGGGAATCCCGCGATGGTGATGCCGTCCGACGGAATCGCGCGCAGGCTCAACCGCACGTCGAGGATGGCGGAGGCCGCCAGCGCGGGGACACGTGCCGCTGCTCGCGCGAGCAGGACCTCGGCGGCCCGGATGAGATCCGAGCGTGGCGAATCGATCGTCAGGGCGATGCCGTGGCTGTCTCCGGCCAGCAACATGCGGTTCGGGCCCGATGGGCGTGCGACCACCTCGGGTGTGACGAGAATCGGGAACGACTCGTTGGCCGGGCTGGTGACGGCGACCGCGAGGCCGGGCACCTTGGGGTGGTCGGCCGGGAGAACGGGGATGTCGATGCCTGCGAGTGCGGCGAGTTGTCCGGTCCATGCTCCGGCCGCGATGACGTAGCGGTCAGCGCTCAGCACCGACCCGTCGTCCAGGCCGACTCCCGTCACGGTGCCGGCGTCGTCGACGAAACCGGTCACGGTTCGGCGGACGAATCTGCCACCCGCTTCGGCGATGGCGGCAGTGAGGGTCGTGAGGAGCAACGCGATGTCGACCCACCCCTCGGCGGGAAACACCGCGGCCGCCTCGTCGTCGGCCAGGCGCACCCCCGGCATCACCCGTGCCGCGTCTGCATCATCGAGAAGCTCCGCAGGGTAATCGAATTCGACCAGGCGACGAACATCCTCGGCAAGGGTGCGCCGCTGATCGTCTCCTGAAACAATCTCGACGGCGCCGGTGATGTGCAGCCAGCGTTCGTCCGTGAGCTTTTCGGCGAGGTGGTGCAGCGCCGTCATGCCCCGCTGGTTGAGCAGCGTGTAGTGATCGGGGTATCCGAGCCGGACCTTGCTGCTCGCATTCACCCAGGCACCCGAACCCCATCCGATCTCCCGTTCGGGATCCAGATCCGACACGACGGTCACTTCGGCACCGGCCCGGGCCAGATTCCACGCGGTGCACAGACCGACGACCCCGGATCCCACAACGACCACAGATGACACCGCTACCCCCAGATTGTTCGACAATCAATTGTCATATGAAACCACGGGAGCGGCGACCCTTCAATGCGAACGGTCATCTCGAGGAACGAGCAATAGAGTGGGAACGCTCATGCGCAACCGATTCCCGCGATCCGTGTACGACACGGGTTCAGATCCCGACCCGCGGTTCACCCTGGCCAACGAGCGCACCCTGCTCGCCTGGCTGCGCACGTCACTGGCTCTGCTGGCCGCGGGCGTCGCACTGGAGACGCTGGGTCTACCGCTGCAGCCCACTCTTCGCCTCGTGGCCTCGGTCGCCCTGGTGGTGCTCGCGATCGCGCTCCCGCCGGTCGCGTGGTTGTCGTGGGCCGCCACCGAACGCGCGATGCGCCGAGGAGAACCACTGCCGTCCTCGGTCCTGGCACCGGGCCTGACCGTCGCGCTACCGGTCATCGGGCTCGTCATTCTGGCCGGGCTCCTGCTGGGGTGACACCCATGCGTGACAGCGGACTACAGGTCGAACGCACCAGGTTGGCCTGGCGCCGGTCGCTGCTGGCGCTCGTGGCCGTCCTCGCGCTGGTCGGCAGACCTGTTGTTCTCGGCCAGAATGCCGTCGCCGCAATCGCCTTCGGTTCGGCCGCAGTTGTCGCGCTCGGGCTCGTGGTCGCATACCGGCGCCGATCCCGCGCCGTCGAATCCGCGATGCGCGACGGCCGCCCCCTGCCGGGGGCAGGGGTACCGGCCGCGTTCGTCGTCACATGCGTCTGGTGCGCGATCGTGGCCGTGGTGGCGCTGCTGACCATGTGAAGCGCCGTCCGCCACGCACCCGCGGGCCGCGTGCGCCTCGGAATGGACCCCGGATTGCCCGTGTTCTGAGCCACACTCGTGCGGATTTTGCTGGGCTTTCACCCCGCAGGGGCACGGGTGTGACCGATATCGCCGGTAATCGAGTGGCATGCCTACGCGACCATGGGCGACCATCTTTGTATGTATACAAAAACCCGCGCACGGGTTCCGTCTGGTACGGCGACCCCCGTCCGCTGGTGGGCGGCCTGTGCGTTCGTCCGCACACCGCTTGTGCGCCGTGCCGATCGCATCCAGGCATGGGCACTGATCGCCGGACTGCTACTGGCGGTCGTGGCCCTCTATCCCGCGGCGCTTCTGGGCCAAGCCGGATACGCCGGACGTGCCGAAACCATTGCTGCCGAGGCCGCTACGCGTCACGCCGTCGACGCGACAGCGACCAAGGGCAGCACGATCGATCCCACGGTGGCCGAGTCCTCGGCAGCGGCGTCCTTCCGTGTGCCGGTGAAGTGGGAAACCAACCGCGGTGTGCGGACCGCCGAAACCTCCGTCGACCATCCGGTGAAGGCCGGCGACACGGTGCAGATCTGGCTCGACGAGAAAGGCGCCGTGACGTCGGCACCGAAGACCGAGTCCGACGCACGCATCGCCGGTATCGGCGCGTTCGTGTTCGCCTGGCTGGCCATGGTGGGCCTGATCGGCGGCGGCTACGCCGCGCTGCACGTCGTGCTCAACCGGAGCCGCAACCGAGAGTGGGATCTCGGCCTGCGCGAACTGGTTCACTGATCAGCCTCGCACCAGTTCGTCCACGTGGGCGCTGACCGACTCCCGCAGGCCCTGCAGGTCGTATCCGCCTTCGAGCACCGACACCAACCGGCCTTCGCAGTGCCGCTCGGCCGCTGCCATCAGCTCCCTTGTGGCCCAACCGAAATCGTCTGCCGTCATCGACAGTGATCCCAGCGGATCGCGTTCGTGGGCGTCGAAACCCGCCGAGACGATGATCAGTTCCGGTTCGAAGCGGTCGACCGCCGGGATGATCCGGTCCCGGAACGCCTCCCGCAGTTCGTCACCGCCGTCGCCCGCGCGCAGCGGTGCGTTGAAAATGTTGCCGACGCCCGTCTCATCGGTTGCACCGGTGCCGGGGAACAGCGGCATCTGATGGGTCGAGGCGTACACCACACTGCCGTCGGAGTAGAAGATCTCCTGGGTTCCGTTGCCGTGGTGCACGTCGAAGTCGACGATCGCGACGCGCGACAATCCGTGCTTGAGCTGCGCGTGACGCGCCCCGATGCTGATGTTGTTGAACAGGCAGAAGCCCATCGCGCGCTCGGTTTCCGCGTGGTGCCCCGGCGGGCGGCACGCGACGAAGGCGTTCTGCGCCGTACCGTCGAGCACACTGTCGACGGCCTGCAGTGTGCCGCCGACACCACGTAGTACGACCTCCCACGTCGAGGGCTCCATCATGGTGTCGCCGCCGTCGAGGTAGACGAAGCCGTCGGTCGGTCGCGCCGCCTCGAGCGCGTCGACGTAGGCGTTGCTGTGGACGTACCGCGTGACGTCGAGTTCGGCGAGTTCGGCCTCGACCCGCAGCAGATCGTCGAACCGGCTCTGCGCCAAGGCCATTTCCACCGCTCGATAGCGGTCCGGACGTTCCGGGTGCCCGGCCGCGGTGCGGTGGGCGGCGAAGATCTCGTGGTGGATCAGCATGGTGGTCACGGCGCGGGTTCTCTCCGATCTCGATGTACGTATTCGTGTGGACACGGCCGAGGGGATCCCCCTCCATGACCCCCTCGGCCGGTTGTTCGGTCAGTCCGACGCCGACGCCAACGTGGACGTCTTCGTCGAACTCGGGGCAACCGCTGCCCCGCTGCGGCGACCTGGCTGGCGCAGGAACACCGCGATGGCGGCGGACACCAGGGCGCTGGCCGCGGCGATCCAGTACGCACCGGCGTACCCCCAGGTGTCGATCACGCTGGCGCCGACACCGATACCGACGACCGAGCCCAGCAGCTTGGAGCTGTAGACCAGGCCGTAGTTACTGGCGTTGTTGTTCTCACCGAAGTAGTCCGGGGTCAGCGCCGCGAACATCGGGTAGAACGCGCCGCCACCGAAGCCCACCAGGAAGGCGAAGAACAGGAACAGGACCTCGTTGTGCGCCTGACCCGCGTAGAGCAGGCCCACGAGCGCCACGGCCGACACCAGCAGCACCAGGATCAGCGTCAGCTTGCGGCCGAGCCGGTCCGACACCCATCCGGTCGCGCCGCGTCCGGTGCCGTTGATGATCGACAGCACGCCCGCCGACGATGCCGCGATCAGCGGCCCGAAGCCGAGTTCCTTGGCGAACGGCACCATGTAGCTGCTGCCGAAGAGAGACACACCTGCGCTGATGCCCAACGACAGCCACATGAGCGGCAACATGCCGGTCTTGATGGCCTCCATCGGCGTGAACTGCTTGACGGCAGGCGGGTTCTTGGCCAGCCCCTTGGCACCGGCCTTGCTGTTGGCCCACTGCAGCGGGTCGACCGACTCCGGCCACCAGTTCTTCGGCGGGTCGCGGAACATCAGGCCGCAGATGACGAGGACCACCAGCATGTACGCACCGACGAGGTCGAGCACCCACACGTAGGTGCTCGGGTGCAGCGCGTAGCTGAAGATGAAAATGAACGGTACTGCGCCGTAAGCAAATCCGCCGTTGACGAAACCGGTCTTGCCGCCGCGTCGTTCGGGGAACCACTTGCCGACCATGTTGATACACGTCGCGTACACCAGGCCTGCCCCGATACCGCCGCACACCGCGAAGCCGAGGTACGCGACGAACAGGTTCCCCTGGGTGAGGGTGACGAACCCGAGTGCGGACAGGGCCGCGCCGATGAGCATCGCGGCACGAGCCGACACGATGCCCTTCTCACGCAGTTTGCCTGCGGGGAAGGCGATGCCGGCCTGGAACAGCGCCCAGATGGCCAGCAGCCAGAACGTCTCCGACATGCTCCACCCGTGTGCGTCCCGGATGGCCTCTTCGGCGGCGCCATAGCCGTATTCGTAAACACTCACGGCCATCATGGCGAGCCACGGCAGCCAGACCATCCAGGACCGTGAACGGCCCAGGATCTCGCGATCGGATTCTCCGATGCGGTAGACGCGGTTGTTCGCGTCAGTTATCTCGCGGTAATTTGCGAGCGCTGAAGACATCGTTCATTCTCTTTCTTGCGATGATCGCGGCCGGCGCTCGATTGCCCCATTCACGCAAGGTGGTGGTCACCGTGCCTGATGTCGAGCGCTTGCCGTAATCGCGGCACGCACAGCGTGCCGATGATCGTCGTCGTCTCAATGCACTTGCGGTAGTGCCTAACAGCTTGACTCGATACGCACTGCCTTTCGCTCGTGGGCTGCTGACCCGTTCTTTCAGATGGCTCCGGAGACCCGGAAGAGTTCGAGTTGTTCTGGCGTGTAGCCCAGTTCGGCGCAGATCGCGTCGGTGTGTTCGCCGAGCAGCGGCGAGCGGACGATCTCCACCGGGGAATCCGACAGACGCAGCGGCGACCCGACGGTCTTGAACGAGCCCCGCTGCGGGTGTTCGACCTCGACGACCGCGCCGAGTTCGGCCAACGTCTCATCCTCGATGAGTTCCTTGGTGCCGAGCACTGGTCCGCAGGGGACGTTCAACGCGTTGAGCGCCTCAAGCGCCTCCCACTTGGAGAGCCGCTCCGACCAGTCCTCGATCAGCGCGAACATCTTGTCCAGCTTGTTCAGCCGATTTTCAGGACGCGCCCAGTCCGGGTGGTCGGCGAGCTCGGGATGGCCGATCAGCTCGGCCAGCGGAGCCCAGACCTGCGGTTGGACGATGATGTAGATGTAGTCGTTGGGCCCGCCGCCCTTGGTCCGCACCGCCCATCCGGGCTGCCCGCCGCCGGAGGCGTTGCCGGCGCGCGGCACCTCGTCGGTGAAGTTGTCGTTGGGGTATTCGGCCAACGGACCGTGCGTGAGCCGTTGCTGATCACGCAGTTTCACGCGGCAGAGATTGAGCACGGCCTCCTGCATCGCGACCTCGACGCGTTGTCCGCGACCGGTGCTGACGCGTTGGTACAGCGCGGCGAGAACTCCCGCGACCAGGTGGATGCCGGTCCCGGAATCACCGATCTGCGCTCCGGTGACCGTGGGCGGAGCGTGTTCGAAGCCCGTGGTGGCCATCGAACCGCCCATGGCCTGTGCGATGACCTCGTACGCCTTGAAGTTGGCGTATTTACCGGGACCGAAGCCCTTGATCGAGGCGTAGATCAGCCTCGGATTGATCTCCTGCAGCCGCTCCCATGGGAAACCGAAGCGGTCGACGACGCCCGGCCCGAAGTTCTCCACCAGGATGTCCACGCGGGACACCAGGTCGGTGAAGATCTGCTTGCCGGCCTCACTTTTCATGTTGACCGTGATGCTGCGCTTGTTGCAGTTGAGCATCGTGAAGTACAGGCTGTCGACGCCCGGCACGTCACGCAGCTGGTTGCGGGTGATGTCCCCGGTCTTGGGTGCCTCGAGTTTGATGACGTCGGCGCCCAGCCACGCCAGCAGCTGCGTTGCCGACGGTCCGGATTGCACATGCGTCATGTCCAGTACGCGGACGCCGGACAACGCCTTCCCACTGACGTTTTTCGGCACTGCGGGGTCATCGTTCACAGGTCGGGTCTCGGCCATGTCCATCCCTCTACTCGCCAAAAAGTGCTCGGGGCCAGGCACTACGCCTTCAGATCGGGGTAACCCCGATGCAATCCCCCGATTGCATACCGTATGCGTTCACCGAAAGTGTGTCCCACGTAACACAGGCTTGTCCAGAGTTCGGAGAGATCTATGTGACGGCCAATTCCGGGGACGCTCCGACGCATCGACCCAGCCCATTCACAGGTTGCCCACAGCGACGCCCTCTGCGTCCATCCAACCCTCTTGGTTTCCACCGCAAGGACGAACATTCTTCATTCACAGCATTTTTCAAGGTTTGCATCTGCTGAGGTCACAGGCTTTTGGACGCGCGTCAAGTCGCCGGTCCGGAACCTCCAGCGGATTCACAGCGCGATTTGACCTTGCGCACAGATTTGTATGTCGTATACCTTGCGATGTGATCGTCGTCACGTGTTGCCCCACTGATCGATTGGTTACCCGACATGAATCTGTATGCAATATCCAGAATCCACAGGTCAGGCCCCTACGGGCCGACCCCTGATCGAGAGGTTCGGCGCGCATGACGTCATCAGCTCAGCCGACCTACCGCGAGGTGGTCGACGACAACGGCCGCGTTTATCGGATCGGCGAGACCGATCGCGACATCCTGGGACGCTCCCGGGCCTGGATGGTCTGGCTGCCGTGGATCTCGATGATGGCGATCAGCTCCTCGGAGTACGCCTTCACATCCGCCGAGGACACGCTTGCCGACGCGCACGGCTGGCATGGCTCGCACATCTTCTGGCTACTGGGCGTATGGGTCTTCTTCCAGGCCGCGGTCGCGTTCCCGGCAGGCAAGCTCCGCGAAAGCGGCAAGCTGTCGGCACGGGCAGCCATGATGCTCGGTGCGGCGGGATCGCTGATGGGCTACGTATCGCTGGCCTACTCGCCGAGCGTGATCTTCGCCTACCTCGGCTTCGGCTTCTTCGGTGGCGGAGCGGCCGGCTTCGTGTACGCGACCTGCGTGAACATGGTGGGTAAGTGGTATCCCGAGCGCAAGGGCGGCAAGACCGGCTTCGTCAACGGCGGTTTCGCCTACGGCTCGGTGCCCTTCATCTTCATCTTCACGTCGTACATGGACCTGGAGAACTACCAGGGCATCCTGTTCGCGGTAGGCGTGTTCCTGGCCGGTCTGGTGGCCGTGAGCGGCTTCTTCTTCAAGGATCCGCCGAAGAACTGGTGGCCGCCGCACGTCGACCCGATGGGAGCCGCGTCTGATCCGCGCATCGCACGCGCGCTGCGCAAGAACCCGCCCGCGGTCAAGCAGTTCACGCCGATGGAGGCCATCAAGACCGGCATCCTGCCCCTGATGTGGTTCGTCCTGCTCTGCACGGCAGGCATCAACATCTTCGGCATCGCCATGCAGGTCCCCTTCGGCAAGGAGATGGGCTTCGCCGGCGGCATCGTGGCCCTCGCCATGAGCCTCAAGGCCATCATCAACGGCACCGGCCGCGGTGTGATCGGCTGGATCTCCGACCGCTTCGGCCGTCGCGACACGCTGATCCTGGTGTGCCTGGTGCTCGGCCTGGCGCAGTACGCGGTGTACTTCTCGGGTTCCATCGGGAACATGCCACTGTTCCTGCTGGCCTCGATGGTCTCGGGCTTCGGCGGCGGCGCGATCTTCCCGCTGTTCGCGGCGATGACCGCCGACTACTTCGGGGAGAACAACAACGCCACCAACTACGGCCTGGTGTACAGCTCCAAGCTGGTCTCGGGTCTGGTGGGTGCCGGTATGGGTTCGGTCGTGGTGAGCGCCTGGGGTTACGGTGCGGCGTTCATCATCGCCGGTTCGGTGGGCGTCGCGTGCGCCTTCCTCACCCTGCTGCTGAAGCAGCCGAAGCTGCCGAAATCCGAGCGGCTGGCCGCCGAGGATCCGGCTCGGCACTCCAGCCAGACAAAGGAGGCGTCGCTGGCGGCCGACTAGAAGCCAGGCGCGACACCACAGTTGAAACGGCCCCGGGCGCGGTGAGTCACATGACCGCCGCGCCCGGGGTTGTTTTCTGTGCGTACGAGGTACCCCACCAAGTGCGACGACGCGCCGCAGACATTCAGAGGGTCACGGTTCATTGCATACCAAAAACCGGTAAGCTTGGAGCAACCTCAGAGGCTAAGGAGCCGCCAGCCATGTCCCGTCCGTATCCCGCCGGCAAACCCAAGAAGGCGTCGCCGTCAAACATGCTGGGCGACGCCGCACCTCGCGTCGTACGGCCCGCTCCCCTACGCCAGGCCGTATACGACGCGATCATCGAGATGATCATCCAGGGCACCCTGCAGCGCGGCCAGCACCTCGTGGAGGCCGAGCTCGCCGAATACCTGGGCGTCAGCCGCCAGCCCGTCCGCGAGGCGCTGCAGCGCCTGCAGACCGACGGCTGGATCGAACTCCGCCCGGCCCAGGGCGCCTTCGTCCACGTCCCCTCCGAGGAGGAGGTGGACCAGCTGCTCGGGGTCCGCACGGTCCTTGAGACCTACTCGGCCGCCCTGGCCGCCGAACGCGCGACACCCGAGGACGTGAACCGGTTGTGGGAGCTTCAGCAGGACGGGCTCAACGCACTCACCACCAACAATTCCGAGGGCCTGGTGGAGGCCAACGCGGCGCTGCACGCCGCGATCACCGAGCTGGCCGGGAACCAGGTGCTCGCCGACCACATCAGCCTCGTCGAACGTAAGTGGCGCTGGTACTACCTGCCCATCGCACGCCCGCGCGGACACGATGCGTGGTCCGAGCACGCCGAACTGATCAAGGCGATCGCGGCCCATGACGTGGAACAGGCGACCGACATCATGCGGCGGCACACCGACCGCACGCGGCAGACCTACCACGAGGAGCGCATGGCCAAGGCCGCCCAGGCCTGACATCGGGCCTTACATCCAGGCCCGGGCGGATCAGACCGTCGCGAAGCGGTCGTCGCTGATCCGCTGGGCCCCGGCGTAGATGTTCATGGTCGCGCCGCGCAGGAAACCCACAAGCGTCAGACCCATCTCCCTGGCCAGGTCGACCGCCAGTGACGACGGCGCCGACACCGCGGCCATGGCCGGGATCCCGGCCATCACGGCCTTCTGGACGAGCTCGAACGACGCGCGGCCGCTGACCATCAGCACCGTGCCGCGCAGTGGCAACCGGTCGCCGTCCAGCGCCCATCCGATCACCTTGTCGACCGCGTTGTGCCGCCCGACATCCTCACGCACGCAGAGCAGTTCGCCGTCGATGTCGAACAGGGCCGCGGCGTGCAGCCCACCCGTGCGGTCGAAGACCCGCTGTGCGGCCCTGAGCTGGTCGGGCATCGTGACGATGGTGGCGGCGGACAACTCGACCGGATCGTCGCCTACGGTCCACGAACTGACGGTGCGCACGGCCTCCAAGCTCGCCTTGCCGCACACGCCGCACGAGCTCGTCGTGTAGAAGTTGCGTTCCAGCGACGCGTCGGGCGCCGTGACACCTTCGGCGAGCACGACGTCGAGCACGTTGTAGGTGTTGGAACCGTCGCGCGTGGCCCCTGCGCAGTACCGGATCCCGGCGATGTCGCCGGCCTGCGCGACCACGCCCTCACTGACCAGGAATCCCCGCGCGAGGTCGAAATCGTTCCCCGGCGTGCGCATGGTGACCGTCAACGGGCGCCCGGCGACGCGGATCTCGAGCGGTTCCTCCGCGGCCAGGGTGTCCGGCCGTTCGGCCGCGCCGCCCTCGGCGAGTCGCACAACCCGGTACCTGTTCGTCACGCGGCCCATCTGACACTCCTTTTGTATGTTGTATTCACTGTAACTCCGGATATGGTCAGCGCGCCGCTCAGCGAACTGTCCTTGGAGTTACCTGGACACCACATGAATCTGGCTGCCCCTGTGGACAACGTGACCCAGGTCACTTAGTCTTGTGCATACGGTATGCAATTAGGAGCAGAATTATGGCAGCCAACGACACCGCGGCACCGGTCGTGGTACGCGACCTGCGAGGTCGCACGCACCGAGTAGGTGAAGATCCGCAGGACCTCATCGGCTGCTCGAGAGCGTGGATGCTGGCGTTCTCCTGGATCGCCATGGCAGGCATCGGTGTACTGCAGTACGGCTACGGGGTCGCGCTCACCGCACTGCACGTCACCGAGGGCCGCAGCCTCACCGCAGCGCTGTGGGTGCTCGCGCTGTGGGTCGTGTTCCAGGCCGGGGCCGCCGCCCCGACCGCGGTGCTCAGCCACCGGTTCGCGCTGTCCCCCTCCCGCGCGGTCCCGATCGGCGCGGCCCTGTGCGCGGCAGGCCCCCTGACCGTCGCCCACACCGACAACATCGCGCTGGCGATCCTGGGCTACTCGGTGCTGTCCGGAACCGGCGCGGGCATCGTCTACGCCACCTGCACGGCCACCGTCGCCAAGTGGTACCCGGAGAACCGTGCGGCCAGGATCGGGCTGGTCACCGGTGCGGTCGGCTGCGGTGCCGTGCCGTTCATCGCAGCTTTCGCGCTCACCCTGACATCGACCACGCGCACAGCGCTTTTCACGGCGGTCGCGGTCATCGTCCTCGTCGTCGTCGCCCAAGTCGGCTCGCTGCTGAAGGACCCGCCCGCGGGCTGGTGGCCCGCCCACGTCGACCCGCGGCAGTGGGCCTTCGACAAGACGCTCAACCGCAGCCTGCGCCACAACGTCACCGCGATCCGGCAGTTCTCACCGGCAGAAGCCGCGCGCACACCCGCGTTCGTGGTGATGTACCTGATCATGGTCATCGCGGCCGCGGCCGCGCTGCTGGCCATCGTCTACGTGCCGATAATGGCGATCTCACAGGGCTTTTCGCTCGCGGTCGCGGCACTGGCCGTCGGTCTGCTCGCGGTGGTCAACGGCACGGGCCGCAGCATCGCCGGGTGGGCCTCGGACCGCCTGGGGCGCAGGCAGGTGCTCAGCGCCGCGCTGTTGATCCAGGGCTGCGCCCAACTCGGCCTCGTCTACTCGGCGTCTTCTGCCGTACCCGTCGCCTTCGTCGTCTTCGCCGGGCTCAGCGGATTGTCCGGAGGCGCGTTCTACCCGCTGATCGCGAGCCTGGTCGCGGACTACTTCGGTGAGCCCAACGCCGTGCGCAATTTCAGCCTGGTCTACAGCGCCAAGCTGTTCGGCGGCCTGATCGGCGTCGGCGTGCCCGCGCTGCTGATCAGCTCACACCTCATGAACCCGTTCGTGGTGGCGGGACTGCTCAGTCTCGGTGCCGCCGCGATGACGCGGCTGCTGCACCTCCCCGGTTTCCCGATCGTCGCACTGCCGCGCTGATCTTCGTCCACCTGTAAACCCTGACAACCCCTTTCAAGGAGAGCCATGACCAGCTTCGCCGGAAACCCCGCAGTAGACAGCCTGCACCGGCTGATCGACAACCTCATGCACCACGTGAGTGCGCTCGAGGTGACCCATGGCCGCGTCCCGGCCGTACACCGCGTGGTCAACGACGTCGAGCGCATCCGCAACGGCATCGAAAGGCTCAAGATCGACCTCGCCGAGCTGGCACCAGCGGGTGTCCGCTCGTCTGCCGCCGCGGTCGAGAAGATCCAGATCCCGGACTCGGACTACGGCATCGACTTCTGGCGCGACGTCGACCACGAGGGCATCGCGGGCGTACGCCGCCACGCCTGACACACCGGACAAAAGATTTGGCCTGGGCCCCTCTCTGGGGGCCCAGGCCAAAGTCGTTGCGGGTCAGCGTAACTGCGATGCGGCAGCCATGGCCACCGGTGTGAGCTCGCTGGCGTCGGCGTAGATCAGGCTGAACAGCCTGCGCTGCATCCGTGGCTCCCAGAACCGCCGGACGTGGTCGGCCACGGCCGCGGCCGCCTTGTCCTCGGGCAGGTAACCGAAGTGTGCGGCGATCTGGTTGATCAGCTTGATCTCGGTCGCCGTCGTGGGGGTTTCGTGAATCTGCATGTCACCTCACCAGTTCTGTCTCGGGGAGTTCATCGACCCTGGCTTCGGCCTGGCGGGCCGAAGGAGGCGCGAGGGCGACCTGCACGGCGGTCACCTTGTACTCGGGGCAGTTCGTGGCCCAGTCGGAGCTGTCCGTGGTCACGACGTTCGCCCCCGTTACGGGATAGTGGAACGTGGTGTACACGACGCCGGTCGGCATCCGATCGGAGATCTGCGCGTGCAGCGTGGTCTCCCCGACACGGCTGGCCAGGGTGACCAGATCACCGTCGGCGATCCCGCGCACCTCGGCATCGTGCGGATGGATCTCCAGCACGTCCTCGGCATGCCAGGCGATGTTCGCCGTACGGCGGGTCTGCGCTCCGACGTTGTACTGACTGAGGATTCGGCCCGTGGTGAGGATCAGCGGGAACCGCCTGGTGCTGCGCTCGTCGGTCGGCACGAACGGCGTGGGCACGAACCTGCCGAGTCCCCTGGTGAACGCGTCGACGTGCATGATGGGCGTGCCCTCGGGAGCCTCTTCGTCGCACGGCCACTGGATGCTGCCCAGCTGGTCCAGCTTGTCGAACGACACACCCGTGAACGTGGGTGTGAGCGTGGCGATCTCGTCCATGATCTGGCTGGGGTGGTCGTAGTGCATGGGATAACCCATCGCCGTCGCGATCCGGCAGACGATGTCCCACTCGTGCATACCGCTCTTGGGCTTCATCACCGCACGCACGCGGTTGATCCGGCGCTCGGCGTTGGTGAAGGTGCCGTCCTTCTCCAGGAACGACGCGCCGGGCAGGAACACATGCGCGTACTTCGACGTCTCGTTGAGGAACAGGTCCTGCACCACCACGAGTTCCATCGACTCCAGCGCCGCGAGGACGTGCTTGACGTTCGGGTCGGACTGGGCGATGTCCTCGCCGTGCACGAACAGACCACGGAAGCTGCCCTCGATCGCGGCGTCGAACATGTTGGGGATGCGCAGCCCCGGCTCGGCCAACAGCTCGGTGCCCCACAGGTTCTCGAACACCTGGCGGACCGCGTCGTCGGACACGTGCCGGTAGCCGGGCAGCTCGTGCGGGAACGAACCCATGTCGCACGAACCCTGGACGTTGTTCTGGCCGCGCAGCGGGTTCACCCCCACGCCGTCGCGGCCGATGTTGCCGCACGCCATCGCCAGGTTCGCCATGCCCATCACCATGGTGGAGCCCTGACTGTGCTCGGTCACCCCGAGGCCGTAGTAGATCGCGGCGTTCGGGGCCAGCGCGTACAGCCGGGCCGCGGCGCGCAGTTCCTCTGCGGGCACACCCGTGATCGGCTCGACCGCCTCTGGGCTGTTCTCCTCGCGTGCGATGAACTCGGCCCACTCCTCGAAGCCCTCACACCGCTCGGCCACGAACGACGCGTCGGTGAGACCCTCGGTCACCACCACGTGTGCCATGGCATTGACCACCGCGACGTTGGTGCCCGGCCGCAACTGCAGGTGATGGTCGGCCTCGATGTGCGGCGAGCGCACCAGGTCGATGCGGCGGGGGTCGACGACCACCAGCCGCGCCCCCTCCCGGATCCGCTGCTTCATGCGCGACGCGAACACCGGGTGCCCGTCGGTCGGGTTGGCGCCGATCACCACGATCACGTCGGCCTCGGCGACCGACCGGAAGTCCTGCGTGCCCGCGGATTCACCGAAGGTCTGCTTGAGGCCGTAGCCCGTGGGTGAGTGGCACACGCGGGCACACGTGTCGACGTTGTTGTTGCCGAATGCGGCGCGGACCATCTTCTGGACGACGTACACCTCTTCGTTGGTGCACCGCGATGATGTGATCGCGCCGATCGCGCCGGCGCCGTGGCGTTGCGAGATCTCCTGCATGCGGCGCGCGACGGTGTTGATCGCCTCGTCCCACTCGACCTCGCGCCACGGTTCGGTGATCTTGTCGCGGACCATCGGGCGCAGCACACGGTCCGGGTGTGTCGCATACCCGAATGCGAAGCGCCCCTTGACACATGAGTGCCCCTCGTTGGCGCCGCCGGCCTTCTGCGGCACCATGCGGACCAGCTCGTCACCGCGCAGTTCGGCCTTGAACGAGCAGCCGACACCGCAGTACGCGCACGTGGTGGTCACCGACCGGGTGGGGATGCCGAGCTCCACCACGGAGCGTTCCTGCAGCGTCGCCGTCGGGCACGCCTGCACACAGGCGCCGCACGACACGCACTCGGAGTCCATGAACAGCTCGCCGGCACCGGGAGAGACCTTCGACTCGAAGCCCCGGCCCTCGATGGTGAGCGCGAAGGTCCCCTGGATCTCGCCGCACGCCCGCACGCACCGCGAGCACGCGATGCACTTGGACGGGTCGAAGTCGAAATACGGGTTGCTGTGGTCGGGTTCGGCGTCGAAGTGGTTGGCGCCCTCGTAGCCGTAGCGCACCTGCCGCAACCCGACCACGCCTGCCATGTCCTGCAGTTCGCAGTCGCCGTTGGCCGGGCAGGTCAGGCAGTCCAGCGGGTGGTCGGAGATGTAGAGCTCCATGACGCGCTCGCGGAGCTTGGCGACCTTGGGGGTCTGGGTGTGCACCACCATGCCCTCGGCCACGGGCGTGGTGCACGACGCGGGTGTGCCACGGCGGCCGTCGATCTCGACCAGGCACAGCCGGCACGAGCCGAACGCGTCGAGCCGGTCGGTCGCGCACAACTTGGGTACGTCGATGCCCGCCTCGGCGGCCGCGCGCATCACCGATGTGCCTTCCGGGACGGACACCGGGATGCCGTCGACCTCGACGGTGACCGTCGCCGGTCCCGGCTTGGCGGGTGTGCCGAAATCGGGTTCTGAGAGCAGTGTCATCGCGGGCCCTCCGTCCTCGCGCCCAGTGGCGCGGCCGTGGTATCCGCGCTCGGTTGGCGCGGGCCGAAATCGTCGGGGAAATGGGTGAGCGCGCTGCGAACGGGCATGGGCGTGAGCCCGCCCATCGCGCACAGCGACCCTTCGGTCATCACATCGCAGAGGTCGTCGAGCAGTGCGAGGTTCTCCTCGCGGTGGTCGCCGGCGGTGATCCGGTCGATGACCTCCATGCCGCGCACCGAGCCCACGCGGCACGGCGTGCACTTGCCGCACGATTCCGCGGCGCAGAATTCCATGGCGAACCGGGCCTGCGCGGCCATGTCGACGCTGTCGTCGAAGACGACGATGCCGCCGTGGCCCACCATGGCCCCGGCCTCGGCGAACGCCTCGTAATCCATGGGCAGGTCGAACCTGTCGCTGGGCAGATACGCACCGAGCGGGCCGCCGACCTGCACCGCGCGCACCGGGCGTCCCGAAAGTGTCCCGCCGCCATAGTGTTCCACGAGCTCACCGAGCGTGATGCCGAACGCACGCTCGACGATGCCGCCGCGGCGGATGTTGCCGCCCAGTTGGAAGATCTGTGTGCCACGGGATCGCCCGACACCGAAGTCGGCGTACGCCTGCGCGCCCTCGGCGAGGACCAGGGGCACGCTCGACAGCGTCAGGACGTTGTTCACCACGGTCGGCTTGCCGAACAGCCCGTTGATCGCGGGGATCGGCGGCTTGGCGCGGACCATACCGCGTTTGCCCTCAAGGCTTTCCAGCATCGAGGTTTCCTCACCGCAGATGTAGGCGCCGCCGCCGACACGTACGTGCATGTCGAAGCGAAGCCCCGACCCCAGCACGTCGTCGCCGAGCCATCCGCGGCCACGCGCGATGTCGATCGCGGCGCGCATGGTCGCGATGGCGTCGGGATATTCGGAGCGGATGTAGATGTAGCCCTCGGTGGCGCCGACCGCGTGGGCCGCGATCGTCATGCCCTCGATGAGCATGAACGGATCGCCTTCCATCACCATCCGGTCGGCGAACGTACCGCTGTCGCCCTCATCGGCATTGCAGCACACGAACTTCAGCGCATCGGCGCAGTCCAGCACGGTCTTCCACTTGATGCCTGCGGGGAAACCCGCACCGCCGCGGCCGCGCAGACCGGAATCGGTGACCTCGGCGACCACCTCGGCGGGCGTCATCTGCAGGGCGCGCCGAAGACCGGCGAGCCCGCCGTGGTCGAGGTAGTCGTCGGGCGACACGGGGTCTGTGACGCCGACGCGCGCGAACGTCACGCGGTCCTGCGTCGTCATCCAGGGCAGGTCCTCGACGATCCCGACGCGCAGTGGGTGCTCGGCCGCGTCGAACAGGCCGGCTTCGACCAGTTCGTCGACCTGATCGGGGGTGACGGTCCCGTAGCCCACGCGGCCGTTCGGCGTCGCGACCTCGACGAGCGGTTCGAGCCATAACATGCCGCGGGAGCCGTTGCGCACCAACCGGATAGGCCGCCCGACGCGCTCCGCTGCCGCGGTCAGTGCGTGGGCGACCTCATCGGCGCCGACGGATTTGGCCGCTGAGTCGCACGGCACGTAGACGGTGACCGGTTCGCTCATCGCGTCACCGCCGAATCGATGAGGGTCGACAGGCGCGCCTCGTCGAGACGTCCGTAGAGCCTGCCGTCCACCTGGGCCGACGGGCCCAGTGCGCAGTTGCCGAGGCAGAAGACCTGCTCGGCCGTGAGCGTTCCGTCATCGGTGGTGTCCCCCAGTTGCACCCCGTGCCGGTCCTGCAGATGTGCGACGAGCCGCGAGGCACCCAGGGCCTGGCAGGCCTCGGCGCGGCACACGCGGACTGTCGTGCGCCCGGCCGGTTCAGAGCGGAAGTCGTGGTAAAAGGTGATGACGCCGTGCACATCGGCACGGGACAGGTTGAGTTCTTCGGCGAGCACGGGGACGGCCTCGGCGGGCACACATCCCAGCCTCTCCTGGACCGCGTGCAGGATCGGCAGCAGCGGCCCGCGGTGGTCGCGATGGTCGGCGGCGATCTCACGGACCAGGGTCGCCACGCT